>Ga0209389_1003755_pt1 | contig 12375 bp, 9 predicted proteins | sample CowpearedBW_FD_187526 | JGI IMG/M metagenome (GOLD analysis project Ga0209389, IMG submission 187526) | Root nodule microbial communities of legume samples collected from California, USA - Cow pea red BW (SPAdes) (version 2) | ecosystem: Host-associated > Plants > Roots > Nodule | place: USA... | reverse complement strand
ATATCAAGGTCGAGTAATGATATTTTGATACTCAGTAAATAAAAAATGTACTAGTGTAAAAAGAGTTTATTATGACAGGTAAAAAGGACTTATTATGACATGTATGTTGGCATCATAGTTGCAGGAGTCATAAAAAATACGCTTTTTCTATGTACTATGTCATAATAAGTCTAATTTACTATGATAGGTATTTCTACACCTAACATAATAAGTGAGTGTTTTTTTAATTTTTTTCAATTTTTCTCCATCCATAATAGTATTACCTGAATATAACAATATACAATTTTCAAATAAAAGAATTTCATTAACTTACTTTATCCAAAAAAGACTTACTCTATCAAATTATATATACATAAAGATGTTTTGCCTAATAAAATTCTGAAACAAAAGGAAAAAAAAAAGTAAAGAAACCCCAACATTGATCCTATTCGTCGAGAGAAGCTTCATCATCATCGTTATTGGCATCTTTGATTTCAAAACCAGCATTGTCATTCTCCAAAGCATCCAAGCACACAAGTGTCGCATGAATTAAATTGTAACAAAAACACACTTTTATCAGATTCCTCATTTAATTTTATGTTCATACATATTTTTTTGAAAAATTGAAAAAAAAATTGATAGGAGATAGTTGCCTGAGTGTGGTTGTCGGCATTGGCAAGTGCGGCGGCCATTTTGCACATAAATGAAGGCGAAGAGGGTCACGACACCACAACGTTGGAGTCACATTGCAAACACGACGAGCGGACGCGAGCGGATGGCAAGCGAACGGTGCGCGAACGACGAGCGAATGGCTCGCAGACGGTGCGTGGACGGCGACCGGACGGCGCGCGAACAGTGTGTGAACGACATAGCGAACGACGCAACAAACGGAGCGACGAACGACATAGCGAACGACACAACGAACGGAGCGACGAACGGAACGGCGATGACAACGTGAAACAAGTAGGTAACATGACTGTTTGAGAAAGAAAGTATAATTATGGAGAAAGAATGGAGACGAGAAAGAGAAAAGAATGAAGGAAAAAATTAGGGATTTGAAGATATTATGATAGGTTTCTCTAAATCTATCATAATATAGTTTTAACATAATTTCAATTTTGCCACCGCGTCCATCTATTATGATAGGTCCACTGCACCTGTCATAATAAATGTTCCCTTTTCATTTATTATAATAAATCCCTTTTTACCAGTCATAATAATTGTTACTTTTATTACAAAAATGCCACCAGTCAACTTAGTATGATAGGTGGCTTATACCTGTCATTATAAGTCATCATAGATTCCCCTTTTTCCACTAGTGATAATAACTTAATAATTCAAAATAATAATATTTTAATTATATTTATTGTATGGACTACTTGTCTTTGTTAGGGGTGGCAATATAGCCTTGGCCATCAGGTCGGCCTGCAGGTCCGCAAAAATAATGCAGGGTGCGCTAAGATAATAAACCCATAGGCTTGTAGTGGCTCAGTCCGCAGAAGTCCGTAGCCTGCGCGGGTTGCTCGCGGCCTGGACAGGCTGGTCTACAAGCCCGCATAAAAAAAAAACTTGCATTTGTGTATATCAATTACTTCTTTTTCTGGACTCTTGTATTAACGTTCCAAATTCTTGTATGGATGGAAAAGAAAAGTATTATATATTTTTTAATATGTTAAAATTTGAAGAATACATCGTGTACATTAACGTATGAATGTGAATATGATGAAAATGTTGAATTATCAATTTATCATCCAACTCCCCAAAGTTTTTGCTTAATTTTGTAAACTTGTCAAAGTTTTCCAAGTTTTTTAGCATTGAAAGTTTTATCATAAGAATTAAAAAAAATGGGTTGGCCCGTGGGCTCGCATTGTGTGGGACAAGTGCGGGTCGAGCTTAAACGGACCAAGCCCGACCGCATTGTCACCCCTAGTCTTTGTTCCCTAGGGTACACGGTCCTAAGAAACAACCCTAGGGAAGATGAAGGATTTCTTATCCTTTACCTAGACAAGAAACATCATGTCCTTGTCCCTTAAGATAGATAGCCATAAGAAGCAACCCTAGGAAGATGATGGACTAATCGTCTTCATCCCAGATAAAGGACTAGTCATCCTCGTCCCAGACAAAGGACTAGCCATCCTCGCCCTTGACAAAGGACTAATTGTCTTTGTCCTCTCCAAGACACCATATCCTACGAAGGCCACTAAAGACCACACACCCAGAGGAACCATCCAGTACACGGTCTAACCGAGTACATGTTGGCCTAATAAGATGACATGTCATTGGATTGGCTAGCCAATTAAGCCATTCTAATAATCTAAAAGGAAAATAACCTCATATCATGTCACCTATCATGGTTAGTAAGTAATTAAGACTACTAAATCAAAGCCAAACCAGGTAAGGCCCATGAACCCTACTACAAAAGGCATATTTTACGAAACGTATGTTTACATTATTCTTTTAACATCTTACTCCAGCATCTCGGATTGACTTTAGCATTAGATTTGATTTTGCAAGCACCCTCCCCTTCTTGCATTCAGAAGTTGAAGATGGGATACCCTTAAAGTTAAGACCTTGGATTCAAGAGGATCATTTAGGAGACTTTGCAGGATACATATTGTCCCCATAAGGTGGCGACTAAGCAGAGAACATCCAAAAGATATAATTTCAATCCAAGGTCATTTCATAAAGGAGATATGGTTTCGCGCATTACTAGCAAACGCGAAAAAAAAGGATGACAAGTTCTTAACAAATTGGGAAAGTCCTTTCAAGGTACTAGACGATGTCGGCAAGGGAGATTACAAGCTAAAGAAATTATTTGGGGAACCCGTCCCAAACACCTAGAACGTGTCCCACATGGAGTTCTACTATAGTTGAAGTTTTTATTTTCATCAATCTAAACTTGTAACCCATGTTTACTCTTTCCTTACCCAAACTTTTTATTCCTAAGAAGGGTTTTAGCTAGGAAGGTTTTAACAAAGCACTCATATCAATAACAAACGAGAGGTTACCATCACACATTTGTTATTTGTTGTTACCTTCACTTTAGTACTTAGTTCTCAACCACTAATTTAAGTGGTATTGGTTGAACCCTTTTATCTTGCAAATCCCAACAACTAATGTAAGTGGTACTGGTCAAATCCTCTTATCTTGTAGTTTCCAGCCACTAATCTAAGTGGTACTGGTCAAACCCTCTTACCTTGCAGTTCCCAATCATTAATCTAAGTGGTAGTGGTCGAACCCTCTTATCTTGAATTTCCTCACCCCAATGACCAAACCAATGCTTTCATTAAATTTTCTAAGAGATTTACAAAACACAGCCATAATATAGTAGGCCAGCAACGAACAAAGCATACAATATTTATTAAAACATATTCCTTAGTAGCATCTTCAACATTAATCATGCCCTCATCCATTGTGGGGTCGGCAGTGGGAGAAGAGTTGTTGCCACCCAGTTATAGTTGTGTAAATATGTCCAACAATTGCATTTGGTCAATTGTAGCAACACAAGATCGTATCGAGAAGGATTTGGTAATTAAATTAGTAATCTATAATATACTTCAAGTTTGACAATGAAACAATAGTAAAGGTTTGGTTTGATAAATTAAACAAATTGAAATTAAAATTGAGAGAAGTGATGATGATTAAAGACGTTGGGATTGAACTTGGCTTCCTTCACTCAACTGTGTAACATCCCTACCAGATATTACTTAATTAAAATCAAGAAAATAAGAAATAAATATCTAACGTCAAAACTTTTACTATTTCCAATGCGGAAAAAAAAATCATTGAATGCGTCAAAGTTACTCAAATAAAGTAATTAAGGTGTTTACAATTTTCCAAAAAAAATCAGAATAAAATAGTAACGACATAATAAGTCCCTAGCTTCAACCCAAGCTAGCCCTTTTCTCTGTCTCAGGCATTAGTAGCATCACCTGCATCATCAACTGCTCCCGTGTAAAGAATTACACGATCATCGCCAAGCACAAACAAAAAGGGTGAGCTTATAAATAATGAAATAACATATAATATGCAAAATAAAGACGACACACCAATTTGTTCGATTCTAGTTAGTTCTTGGTTAAGACCTTTAACCCCAAGGCCTTTCAACCTTCCCAACACACAACATAATTTAGCCATGGAATCAAGATTCATGATGCTCACACGAACCTGCCCGCTCGTGGTCTTGCCTCTACGAACCTTCCCGCTCGTAGTCCTACTCTGTGGACATGCCCGCCCGTAGTCTAACACATGTGATGCACCAGCCATGTACCTCCTCGCACGCAGCATCTCTCAAATGTGAGCACGAAACATACGAACCTACGTCGCTCGTATCCTCACATGAGAGTAACTGGGTATGAACCTCCCCGCTCATACCATCACATGTTAACAACCATCCATGAACCTACCCGCTCATGGCACAACATCTCTTGATCCACGTTAGCATCAAAGAGTACAAACAATACACACAAACTACACTAAACTTGCTTAGGCTAGAAGTCTTAGCTTAAGCGATCAGGCTTGTCTCGCTTAGGCTAAGCTTTCTCGCTTTCTCGCCTGAGCGAGCGTGCTATAGTGGCTCACTTACGAAGTCTCGCTTAGGCGAGCCTCGAGAACCTCTCTCCTGAGCGAGATGCCCAACTCAAACTTCTCAACTTTTGATTTCTCGCTTAGGCGAGATGCAGGAAACCCTTGCTTCTAATGGTTGTCTAACTTTGGCTTTGTGGTACCTAAGAACCTTCCTTTGCTCACCCAAAACAAAAATGCAACTTTGCTCTCAATTCCAAAGTCACCTTTCCACTCAAAATTCGTGCTCTTCACCACTCTCACAGTTTTTCAGTCCCAAAGGGATTTGAACACACACCCCTGCAATTCCAAAGTCAAGGCACAACCAATTCAGCCAAGTCATGTTTATGTTAATTTCTCTAATTCTATAATTATGTTATCACCCAACATAATCATGCATATTATTAAAATTAATAATAAATCAAATAACACATAAATGACATACATAGGACTCGAACCAAGTCCTTTCACACAATCAAAATACTCTCAACTATTTGAGCTAGTACCTTTCCATGTCACAATAATTAACATTAAATGTCATAAAGGCTTCTACTACCCGCATTTATTAAATAATTATTTATTTGATTATTTAATTTTCTCGGGTTTTACAAACTGCATTGCCCTTAATAATCAATAAATTATGTCCTTTATTTTAATGTTCTTGAAAGTACGCTTACTTGTAATTCTAGCCTCATGTTTGAGAGTTAGAACCTAAAAGTGTCAAACACAAGATGTTACCATCCAACTAGAGGAACCCTTACATTAAGAACAAGACTCTTTAAACTAACTAAAATCGTATATCCATGTATAGTATATTCCAAGCATTAGGAAATTTGATTGGATCTAAATACTAGACCAGATGTCTTTGCAACTAGTGTCAATGAGGTATAATGATTGGCCAAGTCACCAAAGCAATAGAAGCAAACCAAATAACCAACACATAAAACAAGAACATAATAAATATATAATCAAGTGTAGTATAGAGAGTTTAGAAGTTACATCCAATCTCAACTAGAGAAGAAGTTAGCTACTTATGATGATGTATACTAGAAGAACATGGAGTAGTCTTCCTCCTTCCATACCTTTACAAAGATGTACAATAGAAACTAAAGTTGACAATGGAGTTTCTCTCTCTAAAATGATTTACAAAATCAGCATGAAAATAACATAGACATACCTTTTATTTATAGAATTTCTTGTGTTTTTCTAGCTTCCATCCTTGAAGATCAGCCATGGAGGTTTCCTTCATGAAGGAGTTAGCTCCCAAGCTTGGGCAGTCACCTTGGTGATCAACACTCGATGTTTAAACAACACTCGATGGATACCTCCTTGTATAGGTAATCTTTCTGTCTCAAAGCATTTTGGAAGCCCTTGACGTGTTCGGTAATTACATGGTGGTAAAGGCTAGATATCTCGACCTCAGCTTCTTTTACAATCCCATCCTTTTGTGAAAGGTCATTGTCAACTTCCTTGAGCTACTTTTCGTAATCAACGCATCGAGTTTTCAACTCCTTCAGCTTCTTGGCATGCTCATCCTCTAGTTTCTTTTTCTTCTTCTCATATTCTGCCTTTTCCTCCTTAGACTTCTTTTGGACGACATCGAGATCCTCCACAACCTTCCTTTCTTTCTCTTTATAAACCAACTCTCTTTGTAGTAAAGTTGTTACCCTCCAGCTCATCACCATAGTCTATGCCTGGAACTCAATCAAGGATTTCATAGAGACATAGGGATCCATGAAATCCACTATCTTCAACTCTTCCTCTGTCAAGTTAAGATCAATGCTCTTCCTCAAACGAAGACTGGGATCCCCCAGCCTACCAAGCTTAAAGACATTAGTAGAAGATCCCGGGGTACCACCCTTAGCTATCTTTCTGAACTGGCTTTTGTGTTTCCCTTTCCCCCTTTGCTTAGAAGGGATTGGTCTTTTTCATGGCACTCTCCGACATGTGAGTCTCCACCACTAGTTTGGTTAGGTTGGGAACCATGGATCGACCCTCTTTTTGAGCAACTTCAACCATCTGTTTTCTCAACTTTGCGAAGATATCCTCCTTCTTACCCACCTTAGCAACATGTTAAGCCATGTAACCTACAAAAATAAAATTGTTTCATATTAGCCAAATAATTCAAAGTACAGCAAAAAGTACACTCACCACACATATCCTTTGTCGGCCTAAGCGAAAGCTAATATTGCACTATGCTTTTGGCCGAGATCTTCCTAAAAAATTGCTCAAACAACTCAACATTTGCCTACTCGTCGTGGACAATGAGCTCTTAGGCACTTTATCCTTACATCTATAGGGGTCGTTCATCTAGTAAAAAAGGAACTTTGGTCGATCACAATCATCATAAAAATTTGACCTCCCAGCCTCAGTCACTGCAACCTTAAAGAAACCATCTTTGAAATTTTTAAAGGACTGGGAGTACTCGAAAAACAAGCACGATTTCTACCTCCCTAATAGAGACAACCACTTCACTAAACCCTTGGGTCGGGTAATGTAAAAATAAAAAAACTTTCGGGGGTGATTTCTTTAAGGTTATCAGCAACTTCGACCAATAGAACTTAGACGCAACGACTTAGACCTCTTCATGAACCCAACCATACTTAGTCCTCACAAACAAAGAGTCCTCGGCTAACTCCTCTGCAAGGATCTCACTATTTTCCCTTATAACCTCAACAATAACTCCTAATATCCTAAAAGTAGAATCGCTAGAGTCCTTTAAAAGCTGACTACTATACGACCCCCCTTTAGAACTACTAATCGACATACCTAGTAATTGAACTTTCAAAGAGACAGAGCAGGAATTCTGGAGAGAAATGAGAATTGTAGCGAGAAGCTCTCAGAAGTTGTGTGTATGTAATGACCAAGACCTCACCATTTATAGAATGCCAAAACAAAGTTTTAATTCCCACCCCTGCCCAAAGCCCAAAAAAGCCCACCAAACACAACTCTTCGACGTCCCAACCTATCTTGATCCTAGAGAAAACCCTGACAGCCACCTGACAATGTCACATCAGTCAAACCCTACAAATTTCATGTCACATCAAACCTCTTCGTCGCTTACGGTCCTCTAGACTGTGGAGCTATTATACCTATAGGGCTATAAGGCCAAGAAAATGCAAATTTTCTTTGCAAAAAAGCACACAACTCGCAAAGTCAGCATCTGAGAACCTTCACGACCACTTTGTAGTCTTTAATATGTAAACACATCAAGACTTAGGGGTTGATGGACTACTCGTCCTCGTCCCTTAGGGTACACAATCCTAAGAAGCAACCCTAGGGAAGATGATGGACACTCGTCCTTGACCTAGACAAGAAACTACACGTCCTTATCGACAGACAACCATAAATAGCAACCAAATGAAGGTGATAGACTACTCGTCCTCGTCTTAGATAAAGGATTAGTTGTCCTCATCCTAGAAAAGGGACTAGTCGTCCTCGTCCAAGACAAGGACTAGTCGTCCTTATCCTAAACATAGACTAGTTGTCCTCATCCTCTCCAGGACATTAGATCTCAAGAAGGCCACGAAAAACCACCCACATAGAGGAACCATCCAATACACAGCTTGGCTCGGTACATGTTGGCCAGTAAGACAACATATCCTCGAACTGGCTAGCCAATCAAGTCAATCTAATAATCTCAAAGGAAAATAACCCCAAATTACGTGACCAATCATGATTAGTAGGTAATTAAGACTACCAAAATCAAAGACCAATTACTAAATTAAGACTACTGAACCCTACTATAAAAGGCACATTTTATGAAACATATGCTTACGTTATTCTTCTGACATATGACTCAAGTATCTCATATTGACTTTAGCATCATAGTGTCTTTTGCAAGCACTCTCCCCTTCTTACATTTGAGAGTTAAGGACAAGATACCCCTGAAGTGAAGACCTTGGAGCCAGATGATCATATAAGATACTTTACAGGATATATATTGTCCCCGTAAAAACATTTTATTTTTTAATTTAAAACTATAATATATATTATTATATTATTAAAGTGGATATAAGGTGAGTTTATTTTTGTAAGTTAATCAAAATATTATTTGTGTTAAGTTAGTGTTCATAAGCTACTTCCATGTCTTTATGTACATTGTTGCTAATAGTTGAAATCTTTGGTTGGTTCTTCTTAGAGATTTAAGAACGAGGAGTGTTTGCAAAAGCATTAAAATTATGTAATTTTGTTTTCAAAATTAACAAAAGGGTGTAATTTCAACGTTATGTCAATTTGGTTCGACATTACACTCAAGTCATACCAAGTTGACATAACTTCAATTAAAATTTAAAAAAAAAATCAAAACGAATTTAAGTTGTACCAAACTTATACAATTTTGATTTATATCATAATACACTAAAATGGTATCAAACTGGCACGAATTTAATTAAAATTAAAAAAAAACAATAAACTAAAGTCAAACCAAATTGTTATACTTTAAAAATTATACCGTTTTGATAATTTTATAGTCAAAATTGCACTATTTTGATGCTTTTTTCTAAAAGTGTTAGACTATAACCAAATCGACTCGTGAAATTAAGTTTAGGAAAATTATCTTTTGAAATTTTTTTTTTTTGATAATTTAGACAGGTTTTATAAATAGGATTAAAATAGATTAATTTTTTTAACTAAAATAAAGTAATAAATATTTTTTTTATCTAAATAAGAAGTTTGTTAAAACTTTGTAAAAGAAAGTGTTGTTGACCTATATTTTCCTTAAGTTTAGGGTGATTTGACATTTACTTGGAAAGTTTGAGAAATATTCACTACAACGTTAGGTTGGATTGTTAGATAAAAAATGATGTAATTAGGTTAGGGGTTCAAAGTCATGAGGGTTGGGTTTCTCACAATATCCTATAAATGCACTACCTTTTCACATGTGGGGATCACATTTGTTGATATAGTAAAAGAGATCACACATCATCGTCTCATCTAGGTATGACCTCGTTTTTCACTCATTCCAGTTCTTTGAATAGTTCTTATTTGGCCAAGCCACGAGTGATAATAGAATATTAATCAATTTATCTTAATCAACTCTCACCTATCTTCTATATGCTCTATTAGGAAAATGAATAACTTGTTTGCTTAAACTCTCAAATTATAAAGATATTCTTTAGAAAGATAACATTTTTAATAAAATATAAAATTAAATTGTTATAACTATAAACTTGCAGTGTATTAATAAATGAAAAATAATATTTTTTAAATGTTATAATAATTTATTATTTTTTATACCGGTTTACAAATTCAACCCATATATTTATGATGAATTTGGTTTGGTTTGAATTTAGTGAAAAAGCAATCTAGATTTATCAATACCAATTCAAACTCTTTTACAGATCAAATTGCGAGTACGATCGATAAAACTCAACTCAACAATACTCATAAAGATGGTATAATGTGTAATTTTAATGTCTTTTTTTATTATTACTAGAGTTTAAACTGTTACATATATATTAACCAAATTCAATTTTGATGTAATTTTAAAATATGAATTGAAAAAAATGTTTAATTATTTTATTAAAAAGTGATATAGAAAGAAAATATGCAGGTATCCGCATAACGAATATCCACACGGATATGAATGAAGGTATGAGACAAATATTTATTCAGCGGATAGAGTACAGGAGAACAACTACCCTTACCTTACCTTACATGTTGACGCTCATATTTCATGTCAACAAATTACATTTTTGCATCTTTATAAAATATATTTTAAACATAATGGTGGGTAGGGATGTCAAGAAAATCCGTATCTGCAGATAAAACCCGCAACGGGTAGGATAAGTAAATGGATACCCGCAGGTAGTTGATACGAGTATTTTTAGTAGCGCATGTTAATGGGACGGGTACGGGTATCATAATATATGTACCCGTGAATACCCGTACCCGCTATACTCTAATTTAAATTAAAAAAAAACATGATTAAAATATTAACATATTGATTTTGAATGAGTTATTTTTTTTATCAATTAGTTTTAAAAGAAAAATCATTTATTTGTAAACTGTCATTCAACATTATTTAAATGGGTTATTTGGACTTTATTTAAAATTTATGAATGCTATGTATTGTATTTTATTTGAATTTATGATTAAAATATGTTGTTAAATATTTATTTTTATTATTTTATAAATACCTGCGGGTACCCGTGGATATTAAAAAATTATGCGGATACCTGCATAACAGATACCCGACGGATATAGATACGTATACAAAAATGGAACAAATATTTATCCAGCAAATAAAGTATAGGAGAACTACTATCCATACCCTACACGATCTGCAGTTGACATTCCTAGTAGTGGGTGAACTTAACTTATTTGAAAACAAAGGTTAAGTATGAAATTATAAATATAAATTAAATAATGTTAAAAGCGTAAAAACACAAACATCAAGTAATAACTTTTGAATTAGTAAAATAACATTAAAAATTGATGGATAAAATTTTAAATAAAGCTTTAATATTTTTTTTCTTTTTTAAAATATTTTTTCGATAAAAATAGGATTATAAATTGGATTGAAATTCATTAATTAGTTTGATATCTTTTATGTTATTAGTTAACTCTAACCCGTCGTCTTGCCTCACCAACTCGGCAGATAAATTGGGTTTGCTTGACTAACGATTTTTTTCAATCAAAAGTAAAAGTACTTTTAAAAATTATTATTTATTGTATTATTTAAAAGATATAATAATATTACAATTTAAAGCCTGCCGATCTTTTTCAATTAAAAAATAAAATTATTTTTTTTATTTTATTATTTAAAAAACGTAATTATATTATAATTGAATTAATCTTTATAAATCAACGTCTAATTATTAATAATAACAAACTAAAACTTAATAAAATTTTAATTATATTTGAGTATTTTTAATTGAGTTGTTACTATTTAATTTTATATTGTGTACTTAAATTTTTATATTTTTTGATTGAGTTTATTATTCAATTTTTATAATTTTTAGTATTTTATAATTTTATAATTTTAAATTTTCATAATTTTAATAAATTATAAATTTTTAAGATTATTAAATTTTAATATTATAAAATTATAAAATTATTGAACTATAAATTTATAAAATTATAAAAATTATATTTGTTAAATTTTCATAATTTTAATAAATTATAAAATTTTAAGATTATAAAATTATAAAATTATAAAATTATTGAATTATAAATTTATAAAATTATAAAATTAAGAAGTTATAAAATTATAAAATTATAAAATTACATATTATGAAAACAAAAAAGGTGACATGACAAGATAACAATTTTATCTCATTATATCATCTAGTTAATTGAAAAGTTAAATGGTAAACTCGATAAAATATATTTTAATTTTCATGATTCAATAAATCACAAAATTTTAATAGGAACTTAATTAAAAATTTTAAAATTTATCAGAAATTTAAAATTTAATCAAAAAATAATAAACTTAATTATATTTAAAGTCTTTATAAATTCGAAAATTTTCAATTCAATCCCTGATAATTTTTTTTTTCTATTGAGTACTCAATACCATTGACAAACCTTCTCAATGACAAAGGGATCATGAGCCCCAAACCTTTTTAAAATTTCTAAATTCTCTACATTAAAAAGTTTTTAAATATTTTAAATTTTTTTAAATTATATACAATATATATTGAAAATTAACATATATTGAAAATTGATGAAAATGAAATTAGATATATTTTTTATTTATTTTATAAAACATAACATTTAATGTTAATAAATAATAAAATATAAAATTAAATATAATAAAGAATAAAAAATTAATTAATATATATTTTATTTCTTTTCGTTATTTTTTAATTTTTTCGTTTATTGTACTCA
>Ga0209389_1003753_pt1 | contig 12377 bp, 9 predicted proteins | sample CowpearedBW_FD_187526 | JGI IMG/M metagenome (GOLD analysis project Ga0209389, IMG submission 187526) | Root nodule microbial communities of legume samples collected from California, USA - Cow pea red BW (SPAdes) (version 2) | ecosystem: Host-associated > Plants > Roots > Nodule | place: USA... | reverse complement strand
TTACACATTTTCAAAAATATGGACCTAATTGAGACTAAAAAAAATCTTAGGACCTATTTGAGATTTTTCAACAAAAACATGGATGAAGGGAGTATTTTAACCTATTATTTTTTTAGTGGTTTTTCTCTGTATTTGAAATTTTTACATTTTGTTCTTGTGTTGATTGTGTTGCTTATATTTATTTGTTTGTGGAGTGATTGAGTAGGAAACATTGATTTTTACCAACAAGTGGTATCAAGAGTCTTTGGTTCGGTAGGATTTTTTCTTAACATCAAAATTATTAATTCCTTGCTAGAGAATCATCCTTGGTTGCAATGATATTTGCAAGGGCGGTCAAGTGTGACATGGATAAATTTAATGGAAGGATCAACTTTGGCTTGTGACAAACTCAAGTCAAATATGTGTTGATACAATTCTGGATTGCACAAGACTTTAAAAGGAAAAACTTCTAAATTGGAGGAAGAGAAGTGGGACTTGAAGGCTTATATCAGGCAAAGAGCATCTCAAATCGGTTGTTGTTAGAGAAGTTTCATAACCTACGCATGAGTGATGATGCAAAAATCTCTAATCATCTTAGCAATTGTCTCTAAACTAGAGATGATTGGAGATAAGATTGAAGAAGAAGATGTAGCTCTAAGGCTCATTTGGTCTCTTCCGTCTTCTTACGAGCTTATCAAGCCAGTCTTGATGTATGGAAAGAAAACCTTGACCGTTAATGAAGTTGCTTGTAAGATTTATTTTGAAGAAAGGAGGATGAAAAGTGATGAAAACATGTCAACTAACTCTATAATCACCGTTAGGAGTGAAACACATGTGAACAAGAACTACAAGAAAAAAGTAATATATTGGAAATGTGGAAAATCTAGGCATCTAAAGAAAAATTGTCCAAATGGAGGAACATCATGGAAAGATAGTCATATTTAAAAGGAAGAAAGAGCTTTTTACATTATTATTCCAATTGAACCTGTTATGTGGACGATGAGGGAAAGCAAACCATGAGACCAGATGAAATTGATCTTGATAAGTATGGAACTGATTCATACACATATATTTTGATATATCGATTCCAGAAAAAGAAAACAAGGAATTGATCCTATACTATAATGTAAAGTAAAAATTGATTCTTATTTAAGTTTTACAAAATAAAATTTCTCTTATATATTGTATTTCTGGTACATCTTGCATTTTCTTATTAGCTTTTTCGAACATAGATCCTAAAATATATTGAGAGTTCGTGTTTCTATTGGCTCTTATTCTGTCATGGGTTGAAACCAAATCTAACGTGAATCTGTAGCAGATTTGTGTGCAGTCTAAATCTAACATCGTAAAAGATAAATCATTGGAATCCAATTAGTATATAAGAACAGTTAAGAACAACGATGATTCGATTGGACACTCTATAAAACTTCACTTTCAGGCACTCTTCTTGTGACCACACTACTTTATTCACTACCACACACATATTTTTACCTTTGTTACTGTTTTGCCCTTCTTTTGAACATGGGTCCACCAAAACTCACGTGTAACTTCTATACTTTGTTTCATTTTTTTTATTCAACACCACCTTTTACTTCATAATAGTTACCATATATAGCCAACAAACAATGCATTTCACTCACTGTCAACAATATATTTTAATTATTACTACTTTACAATTTATTCATAAATTAACATAATATGATGAATCGATTAATTTCATAAAATGCTTAGAAAGATTTTAACCCCAAAAGTGTAGCACATTACACTGTGCATTCTGCATTCTCACACCCTTTTCTTGGTGAAATAATTGGTAATAATAACGGAAAAGAAGGAAAAAAAGTTTAGAATGATTAATGGTATCCTTTTCGAACTTTATGCCATTGCAAAGTGTTCTGCTTCAATTTCATCACTCATTCCTACAAAAGATAAATGCTCTTTGTTACTTATCAAAACTTATCTACATATATGCCGTTTTTCTTTGGTTAAATATGTTTTTTTAACTTCAATTTTATACCAATTTAATTTTTTATTTCTAGAAATGTGTATGTTTACTTTTTTTTTATTAAATTTTATTAAATTTATTTGACAGTTTAAATACATTTTATGATAATATTTAAATTAACATTGAAACATAGATATATCAAACGGTGTAAATAATTCAAATACTATCATAAAATATATTTGAAATGTCAAATAAACTTACCAAAATTTAGTTAAAAAAATTAAATTCAAATACTTTTAAAAATGAAAGATTAAATTAATCAAAAATTTTAAAAAAAATTAAATTGGTTAAAATTTTGGAAAAAAGATTAATTTTAAATTTTACTTGAAAGAAAAATATATTTAAATTTTTTTTTTTTTATAAATTTAGATGAGTGTGATGAAAAAAGAGCGTAAAGCATATGTCACGGTGACAAGAAAGAGCGAGTGGAATGAGGGCGCGTGAATTAGAAGCATGAAAAGCGATGAATTGGCGCCCCATAGCGCAGAATAGCAGAGAGACGTAGACCCAACGTTACCCAACAAACCAGACCACTGTTCCCTGTTTGTTGTCCCGATGACGAAAATATTAATATTTTTGGGTGTGTTGACCGATGCTTGCATGCGCATGGGTGTCCCAGTTGTCTGGTTCGCCTTATCCTATGCACCCATGACACACTCTCTTATTCCCACGCGCCTCACTACCATAACCACAAGAACCTTACCTTACCTTAACTTTTTGGTTTGCAGTAGCATTAGCAGCATTGGTGCTGCTTGTGATTTAACTTGCCATGTAATTGTATTACTGTTCTGGAAGGGTATTTGCCTTTTCTTTTTTCTGTGTGCCTTGTGACGGTGTCGTTTTTTGCATCAAGAGTTGCTTTCTGCCTCAGTCTTTTCGTGGCTGTCACAGAGGTCGAGCAGAGTTGTTCCCATGTCTTTTGTGGATAACATTATTGTACCTTGTTTCCATAAGTGAGAGTCAGGTTTTGCAACTGGGTACCTAAAGGGAAGAGAAAGCTGCTTTCTTTTTTCCTCTTTTTTTGTTTTGTTTTCTTGGCCAGGGAATGTGAAGAAGTTCTTTTCTCATCGGTGTGAAAGAGAGAGAGAGAGAGAGAGAGAGAGAGAGAGAGAGTTTTCTGAAAACTGAATGCGTTTTTTGGTTTTAACAATGTAGAGTAGAGTAGAGAAGAACGACACCCTTTGCTGAGGAAGGTGGTTTTGACTTTTGGTTCCATTACAGTGTCGGTGGTTCTGGGGAGTGTTGCAGAAATGAATGATTCCACGGCGAAGAATTTGGCCATCACGGAGAGGAAGGTGCAGCAGAAACCGGGTGGTTGTGTTGGCATTTTCTTTCAGCTCATTGATTGGAAGAGGAAACTCTCCAAGAAGAAGCTCTTCTCCAAGAAGCTTCTTCCTCCTGGTTAGTTTCTTAGTAAATCTACGTTCATACGATGTAATAGTATTATTCAGTATGATATGAATTTGGCCTGAAATGTGTTCTTGGTTTGTGGTGACTGATATGTGTTCTTGTTGTTGAGTGTTTATCAGCTCGTGCGAAAAAGTTCAAGGGGGATGAAAAGATGCCAAATTCCAAGATTCACTTGGTAACATTCTATGCTTGAGTGGTTGTATGAATTCTTTTTTTCTATTCTGTTCAGTGTTTGGCGCTAACGATTGTTTCGTTTGGGTATTGTGGCTATGTTCAATATGCAGATTGCTAATGAGAACAGTGGAGGTTTCCCAAGTGCTAATAAAAAAGGTGGGAATCATGGCGTAGATGTAGAGCAGAAGAGTGAAATGCGAGTTCCGAGTCTGGTAGCCAGGTTGATGGGTCTAGAATCTATTCCGACCGCTCAGCGAGATAAGTCCAAGAAAGCGTTGTGTGCTGATGAGAAGAACGAGTCTTTGGGTGGTGAGCATTGTGAGTTGGAGAGGCAAGGCATGGGTTTGGAAATGGGAGTTGTGAAGCATGATTCAAGACCTCAGAAGCTTCAGAAAACCGGGTCCTATGAGAGAAGGGCAGTGACTAGATTTGGAGCTGAGGCTTTCCAAATTAAGAATGTATTATCACGAGGAAGAAAGTATCATCACCATCATCATCATCATCCGAAGCTTGCTTCTTCTTTGAAGAGCCCGAGAATTCCTTCCGGAAAGAGTGCTTCTCGAAGCTCTAGGTTAATAGGAGCAGCTACTAAAATTTTGGAGCCTGGACTGCAAAGCAGAAGTAGGGCCAAAGGTTCTCTTACATACACTGCTTCCATGTACCCTCCCAAGACTGGTATTATGACCAATGATGTGCAAAATCAATCTTGTTATGAAGCTGGCTCTTGCAAGCAATTGATGGAGCAGACCTCTTGCAAAAACTGTGGTAATCTGCTAGATGTAGTTGACTGCAGGCTTGAGGTTGGGGGAGAGCCACTGGATCCTCCACCCGTTGTTTCAGATGTGATCACAGCTACCTCTATGGAATCATCAGAGAAGAAGGGAAAGTCATTCACTTCCCTTGGACATGACAGAGATGTAGTTCTTCTGAGAAGCCAAGAAAAGTTCATTTCTCTTGATACTGAAGAGAAGGGGAAAAATAATGCACATAAATCATGGAATGAGCCCACTGTTAGAAGATTGTCAATGCCCCATGATTGTCTACCTAAATGGAATTCATCTTGCCAACCATCAAGGACCCTGGAGGATGATGCATCTTCTTTTCGCCCAAAACACAAAACTCAAACACAAGAACAGATGTTAAGCAGTGAAAGATATTCATCTGGATCTACAATGAGCGATATGCAAGTAAAAGGGGTGTCATCATCTACGAGTGATATGAATGGTGCTAAAGACTTTGTTTCTATGAATAGAAGTCTTACTGGTCGAACAAGGACAAGATCACCAACCAAAGCTGATAGTTCTAGATTTGACCTAGAGAGAAAACCGTACAGTCGACAGCATAATTCTTTGTCTCACGTAAGAACATTAGAGAGAAAAAGAAGGATCCCACATGCCACTCAACTAGAAGGCACAGGTTCTGTTTATTCAGTTGGTGCAAAACAGAGAAATCTCCATTCTAATGGATTGGGTGGCAAAAGGAGGGACTCCAGTGCTTCTTCCTTGAACAATTCTATTATAAAAAATAAACAAGTTGCTCAAGGAGAACGAGTTATTAAGGTTAAGGACAACAAGATCAATGATGTAGTGTCATTTACATTTAATTCCCCCCTGAAGCAAAAGATAGGAATAACTGCCGAGAGGGAAGAGACAAGCACTGACAATGAGAGTATTAAAAGGCCTAAACCCTTGAGAGTTGATGCTTTAGGTGCCTTTCTAGAACAAAAATTGAAGGAATTGACCTCTCAAAGGGACGAAGAATTGGCTACAGGTGTTCCGCCTAAAAAATCAAGTGCCATGATTCTTCAAGAGCTGATATCTGCTTTAAGTTCAGAGCATTTGATCTGTCATGATGGTCATCATGTGTTTAATGAAAATGTTGGTTTGCATGTAAGTCTTTTCTGTCTATATTGTCTCACTGCTTCAAAATTTAGATTCTCCTGTCATTTTGCATTTGTTATCAATCATCTTTTTATAATATCCAGTTGCTCAATTTCATTGTGAATTTGTAGTCAATGTTATCTACGTGTCTTGAGTCTAAGCAAGAAAATATAATTAGATGGTACTGCAGCTTGAAATGCTTTTATATCTTATTTATGATTATGTTTATGAGCATTCTCCATTTGTGGCTATTTGTGTCAGTATAAATGACAGACTGCGGCAATGGAGGGAGGGTGTCACATTTTTTTTCTCTTTCATTTGCATCAAATTATCGTCTGGTATCTTACTATATTGTTTATTATTCGTCCTGTGTATAGAAAAGGAAGGAACATGTTATTTTTTAGTATAGTGAGGCATACTAATGGAACATGGTATCAGATGTACTAAACTTTGTGCTGTAATTCTCATATGCTTTTGGCCCATTGGTGGAAAATTGGAATTCTGACATGATCTTTGCTTTATTTTCTTCTCAGTATGGGGAAAAACAAGAAAGGTTATTAGGAACCTCTTGCAATGGTAATCATCTCAGTCCTGGATCTGTTTTGGAAGCTTCCTTTTCTTCCAGTAGTCTGGATGAAAGCTCAGGTAAAGAAGAGTTTCAATAAACGTGATTTATGAAAAAAACAAAAAATTCTGTGTATACATTTATTAAAGCCATGTACTTTTGACCAAGTTTCTCTTTTTGATGTGTATGGCCTTTGATTTAATTCCAGGGCATGGTTTTCACCCTGATTCCATGAATCACTCATGTTGTGGTCAACTAGAACATGATACCGAACTTTCAGATTCTGCAACATCCTTTACCAAAGGGAAGATAGGTGAGATACTGAGTGATCTTGTCAGCCAACTTCCCAGGGCATTGGAAAGTTTGCACACTTATGGGACAGAATTAACAATAAGCAAGCTTAACCATGTGAAGGATATTCTCTTGCATGCTGAGTTGGTGCTTGGAATTACAACTGATCGCAGACAGGATGAAGGGCCACAACTCATAATTCATCGGTTTCTCGTTGATGATCTTGAGAGCATGACTAGTGATACCATGTGGACAGATTTGAGTTGTGATGATTCTAAACAGAGAAAGGAACTGAAGGGTTTTCTCCTTGATTGTGTTGTGGAATATCTAGAATCAAACTGCAGCCTTTATTTTAACTCTGGATTCAGGGCATGGACAAAGTTACCCTTATGCATGAGAGCTGAGATGTTGGCTAAAGAGGTGAAGAGGGAGATCAACAAGTGGTTATCTATGGTTGGGATGGTACCTGATGAAATAATAGAATGGGAAATGAGCCACTCCTTGGGGAAATGGACTGACTTTGGTATTGAAGCATGTGAGGCTGGTGTTGATATAGATGGGGACATACTTCAGATTTTGGTTGATGAAGTTGTTGAAGACCTTGTAGGTTCCACTCATGGCTCCATCACCTTCTAAAGTTCCATTTTGCTGATCATGCAACATCTCACTAGTCATTTCTCTGGCGAGATGTAATCTAACAAGGTGTATTTTTTGTACAAATAGGATTATGTTTTGGGCTCTCTGAATTAGTGGACAAAATAACGTCCAGTGACCAAGTTTTTATTTTTTTTCAATTATATATGGCTGTGATTTGCGTAGTTTAGACACAAAAATATGAGTTAATGCATTGATAGCCAAGCCTTAAATCAAATATTAGTTAATGATGCTTTGATGACGAAAAGACAAACATCAAGGGGTGGATTGAACAAGGAGTGTGTGTTTGATTGAATCTTACTTATAATCTAGTTAAGTTTACTCTAAACACTTGAATAAATATTTTAGAGAGTTTATGATATGAAATTCCCTTCATTGCTTTTAACAAATTTCAATCAAAATCTTCAAGTCACTTAATGATTATTCAGTAAGAGTTAAACAGTTTATGAAAGCTCCATTTTTTGTAGTGCTGATAAACAGGATTTAGTCTATTTATTCAGTAAGAGATGATTAATAACAGTCTAACAAGGGAAACATGCTGCATATTTTAATATATTCCAAAGCACAGTAGGGAAAATCCTTCCCAATAAACACAGGAATATTAAAAACTATTATTCTCTCTATAACAGTGTCATGGTGATGGATAATTGGATACTCTCACAAATAATAAAAGCTTTACACTTACATGATAATAATGTAAGTAACTTCCTCCAAAAACCAATTAAAAATAAAAAATTCAAACTGAAACTTACAAAAAGAATGAACAGTGAAGATAACTATCACAAACCTACAAAAAAGAGAATTAAAAAAAAAAAATCAAAGGTTGAAGGAAACTCATTCATTGCACTCCAGTTTCCACACTCCTCAAATGTGCTGTCTGTACCCTATAACACTCTTTCTTGTCATCACTCTGCTACTCCTTCCTCCACCTCTACTCTCACCATTGATGGCATTAGCAGTAGCAGAGGACAAACTCTTGAGTTCATCAATGCTGGCATAGCTCTTCCTCGGCATGAGAACTCCACCACCACCACCACCACCCCTTTTCTTCTCACCTGCATTCGCTGACTTACTCCCTCTTGCACTCGACAAAACACCACACGCACTCTTCAAAGGAGGTGTCAACTCCATCAGAGTAGGTAACACGTTACCATTCACCGGCTTCCTATTCTCCTTCCTCAAAGCAGCAGAAAAGTCAGGAACAGACTGTGCCACAAGAGAGGAGGAGGACCCTTTTCTCCCAGAAACCCCACTACCTTGAAACTTCACCTGTTTCTTCCTCGGTGGGGTCAAAACCTTTGCTTCTACCTCCATTTCCACACCCTCTTCCTCTTCTTCATGCTCTTGCTGTCTCATGTTCTTCATGCGAAGCTTTCTTTCCCTCAGCTCAGCGTATGCTTGATATCTCGGTCCTCTCTCCAAGTCCATCATCAGAAAGCCTTGCATTTGCGCCGAGGTTAGACTGATGAGAGAGATGGTGTCAACGGTGGGGTTCGTGTGCTGTTGCAGAGAAACGTTGCAAGCCTCTGATATTGCCATGTTGTGTTCATTCGTTAAGAGGGTCATTTCCTTTTTTGTTGCTCTTATCGGAACTTTTCAGTGCTTTGTTCAGTAAAATATTTGAGTTCGCAACGGTCTAATAAATCTAAGTCCAACGTTCTAAATATGCTGGGTCCCACACGGTTGAAGAATCCCAGGTTCTCTTATTATCACTATTAATTGCTATTATAGACGTTTTTGTTGAGAAGAGGAAAAATATTTAGTATATTAAAAATATAAAAAATGGTTAAATATTTATTTACTATTGAGATAATTAGGAAATTTTAATTATTTAATAATTTAATAATTCTCTGTTTGCTAAATAACAGATTTTTTTGTGCTTTGAAAGTGTAACAACTAGGGCACCCCCACCCCATCAGTGTTCTGTACGGAAAGTGGATAAATCATCATACAACAAAAAGTTATAAAAAAAAGGTAGAGGGTGTGAAATCGAATTTACCGTTTCATGAATTATTAAAAAAAAAAAAATCAATGTTTGACTAATTTTGTCTGACAAAATTAATAATAATAACTGCTGCAAAAAATATTATCAGCAAAGAAATGAATGTGTCTCCAACAACTTCAGACAATTTCATCAATAATGACGGAAGTGTGTTAAAGGTATAATTTCTTAATATATATTCTTATTGACGCTCAGCTGTTAATTGAAATTAACTAAAAATATAATAAAATGATCATATGTTACTTAAATTTCTTAAATACAATCAATTAAAAACTGATGTTTTGATATGTGATGTAAAAGTGAAGTCATGAACTTAATTGAGGTACCAAGTTAGTAATGAAACAGGTGAATCATTAATTGGCCTTTTTATTGTGTGAATATAAGTTTAAATTTTACGTTTATATTCAAATGTTGAAATTGACAAGTGATATGGGTTTCAATTTCAACCCCCTTATATTAAAAATGTCTAACTTTTATGGCACCTATTTACTCAGTCATCTTTTCTTACACAACCCATTTACTAAAATAATCTACTTTTTCTTAAAGAAAAATTTTCATTATAATGTCTTTTCTCTTAAAATCTAAAATTATTGTCTTAATAGCAGTTTATAAATTAGGTAATAAACAGACTATTCTTTTATATTATATTTTGATCTAAAATATTTCCAGATTAACTATTCGAAATTATTTTTGAGATTTTAGATTATATTTTCTAATTACATAATCCAACTCATACTCTAAATATTTAGTTCAAAATTATATTTTAGGTTACATTATCCAAAATTATAACTCATATTATCGAATATAAAATTATTTCAAATTATATAAATAAAAAATACCATTTCAGATTACAGAACATTATGGAATAATAGAACAAACCACACCTTATCTGAGTATACTATGCAAACTAATTTAAACTCACTAAAATGCTTAATTAGATTTACCTTTACATTTATTTAAAACTTTATTTCATAGGGCCTAGTTCCGGAATCATCGGCACATGTACCATAGACAATGATGTTTGTTTTGGGTTCACCCTCTTGATCACTTACTATTTAGCATAACATTATTAGCTAGGTTTCCAAGGGTCAAAGGTTGCTTCCACATGCCCTACCATTTTCCATTTTCTTTGATTGGTCTATGCAACAACATCTTCCAGACTAGAATATGACCACTGACTGGTGTATGTGCTTTACAAAAAAATGCACTATTCATGACTCATGACAAGTTTCTGAGGTATAATTGCTATCTGCTAACATACACATCAATTTCATCTAAGCCAAAACTGGCTCATCCATTTGAGTGAAATTACACTTTATGGTACTTGTACTTTTGCCCTAAATTGAATCTATTGACATGCTGGTCAAAGCCTCTAAGCACAACTGTTCTTACAGCTACAACTCCTTGCTCCAATGAAGCATCAATCTGTCATTTGGAAAAGGAATCCTAATCAAATTTCAATTTAGACAAAAAGAATTGCACATCATAACTTATAACACAGTATTTGACAGACTTATCAGTATAAAGTGCAGTGCAATGCAATTATAACAGAACTGATTGATCTTCTGCAATTAAGTTCCAGTCAAAATAAATTGCAAGACATAGTATTATGCAAATAGCATAAGCACACAAAAAGGTGTATGCTATTATAAAAGTACTAAACCAATTCAAACTTGGTATAAGACTAGACCAAACCTGCTTTCGTTCCACAGAACTGAATTTTTGTAGAAGAAATGCTCTCAAGTCCATAGTTCCAGGAGGATTTCCAATTCCTACAAACACAAATTTGAAATTCAGTACTGCTGGAACAACTGAAGCAACCTTGTGAAGGTGACTGAGACAAGGAACTAACCTACTGCAAGTCGAGGAAAAGCACTGCAACCATCCAAATGGCCCATCACATTTTTCAATCTGTAGCAATGTAAAACCAGCTATAGAATTTAATATTTCCCATTACAGTAAAAATATACCAGTTCGCAAATTCATTTCTTTAAAACAAAATCGGTTTGTATTAGGATGATTTTCTTGGTGTGTTATCTATAAGTCATATGAGATACTTTACAACAGATCTTCACCATCAAACTGTATTGAAGTAAAAGTCTTATAAGAAAATTAAACAGCTACAATCCTATGTTTACAGAGATAGGATTCAAATCATTATTTTACTTCAAAGAAAACAGAGAATTAATGTTAGAACATAATAAGTGTCAATCAAGTTAAAATTCAAACAAAAGAATTCTACTCTAGAGTTTAAACCAAATGTGATAAAGCTGTGTTCACAAACCACCTCCTCAATAAGAAATTTCATTTTCTATCCAAGTGCCACGATTACTGAACCGACTGTAACCTTAAATTTTGATATTTCAATTTCTATCTTATGTCAAGAAGTTTAGAAAAGGCCTGTTCACTGTCTCTCTATTCATACAGAATATTTGCTAAACACATGATTCCAATTTCTGAAATCATGTTTTGTTCTGATATATAAAAAGTATTAAAATGAATTCAACAAGCATTACCCATTGTGATGTCCATGTCCACCTTTTGGCTGAAGCCTTAAAACACCATTTGGCAGGCTTGTTTCATCATAAACCTACATAAAATTTCCCGAAAACTTAGGCTAAATGAAAATTGCAAAACACATGTAAATTGTCGTTAACTGCTATTAAACAGAAGGTAAGAAATACATACTAGTAGAATATGACGCAAGGGTACTTGATAATATGCAGCAAGTGGCCCAACCTTCAAGAATATTAGAAATAAGATAAAATTAGGTACAAATTATGATGAAAACTAAAGTATGTGTATGCTTTATAAAAAATCTATCAAATATTTACGGTGAAAACTGACCGATTCCCCACTAAAATTCATGTATGTCTGGGGCTTTGCCAACAAAATTGGTACTTCTCCGATGGAACCTGTACAGATCACGGAAGAAAATGTAAGTCAGTGTTAGAATTTCCATGTAATTCAAAACTAGGAGGGAATGAACAAAATAAAATCAATGCTTAGGGGATGATGCACCTATTCCAATCAAGGCCTTTGACTGTATTGTGTTCATCTTAATCCCTTCTGCTTGAGAAAGGCTATCAATTATTTCAAATCCAACCTAATAGAGGGCAAACCATAAGATTCACTACAAATAGCAGTGTATTCAATTTCAAGCAATTTCACAAAGAACTGAATAATTACATTGTGCCTAGTGCCATGGTATTTGTTTCCAGGATTACCCAAGCCAACAATGAGCCAAGGAGTATATTCCACTTTAGCTCCATTACTTGTCTGTGATACCGAACAGCGAACAGAATGTCTTGTTTTAACAGAAGGTGTTTTCAAATAACGAGGATGACGAATGTTCCTGGGATAGCTTAAACAAAGGCCTGGGGCAGATGCTGCATGCAACATTGATCTGAAAACACCTTC
>Ga0209389_1003748_pt1 | contig 12384 bp, 9 predicted proteins | sample CowpearedBW_FD_187526 | JGI IMG/M metagenome (GOLD analysis project Ga0209389, IMG submission 187526) | Root nodule microbial communities of legume samples collected from California, USA - Cow pea red BW (SPAdes) (version 2) | ecosystem: Host-associated > Plants > Roots > Nodule | place: USA... | reverse complement strand
AGTTGAACCCATAACCTCTCCCACCCTCCCTTCTAAACCCACTAAACCAATCTTGTTTCTCCAAATTGTTAGTCCTTTTTGTGAAGATCAAATTTGAGAAAAAGTATAAAGTTGATTGGTTATCACAAGCAAGTTCCATAGGACCTATCTCACAAGCAAACCCTTTAGCCATAAAAGTTTGCAAGTCGTATCAGTCATAACATATGATATGCTGTTTCAATACATGGTATTTTTTACTTTTCCTTGAGATCAAGTTACCTACAATTAAAGGATAAACTATATATCTAGTCTTCTCTCATAAAAGAGACACTACATACATGTCTGATTACAATCAACAAAGATTTTTGTTAATTAGTTATTCCCCCACTCAAACATTGTGCTTTTTCAAAACTTTCAAATTCAGCTTTAGATCAGATTCAATTTATTTCACAAAGTCCATATAGTTTTCTTTTTTTGGTACTCCTTATTATAATTAAACAGAAACTGTAAAGTGAGGAAAGCAAAATCTTCTGAACTTAGTGTATTTTCTGCAGATAACAGTTACACATACTGTGATCATGACTTCCCTAATGATTGTCCTGATGGAAATGAAAAAGATATATACTGGGCCGAGATGCTTGAAGCATGCAAGCCCTTACCTGTGACCAATTTACCAGATCAATATGGATATGAGGCTTTTGAAAATGTAAGTATTCCTAATACACACTTCACGATGTTAAGAGTTTATAATCGATGTCTGCTGAAGTTTCCAAATAACATGTATTTTTGTATCTCTTGAAACAATTGTATCGTTTGAAACTGTCACTTAAATGATATTTATTTGCGTTCATTTCTCGTTTGCCACTTACAAAGAAATAAAATCTCTATTCTTAAAACAGGAAGAGTCATTATTTTCTTTAGGAAGGGAAATGATTGCCAACATGGAAAACAATCAGTGGCCAAACTCCAACTGTAATTATGTTGAGAACTGTATGACTCATTTCAACCTAAAATTACTTGGTCATTTCCCTTTTTCTTTCATATAATGAAATTTCCTCCATCTCTTTGAGGTCCCTTATCTCCAGCTGTTTTTCCACCTCCTCAAGGCGACATTGGAGTCAAATTTCCTCTATGTTCTCGGGTAGAAAATCCAGTAACTACCTCTGACTACTGTGAAAATTTTTTTGACCAAACAAAAATTCAAGAACCCCTGGGTGTAGATTCAAGCTTGACTTTTGAACAGAAACAGAAATTTACAATTAGGGCAGTCTCCCCAGAATACTGCTATGCCAATGAAACTACAAAGGTTCGTGTCTTTTAATTTCAATATTTATTATGTCCCATGCGATGATATATGACTTGGTGAATGTTATGTATTGAATGATGGATCGTTATGATTTTTGGTGCTTACTAAGCTTTACCTACATTCCTAAAGACTTCTAAATCAATACACTGCATTTTTGGTATCATCGTGTAATTATATATCTAATAATTAGGAAGTTGTCATACAAACTCTTAGATTTTGATAGCTATACTTAACCATTTGAGACATATACTTTGTCTTTACTATCTTTCCTGTTGAACTGTTATTATTTTTCGTATAATATGATACAGATACTATTGTTGTTGTCTGCATTTGAATCCTAAACTCTCAAGTTATATGTATAGGTTATCATTATTGGATCGTTTCTCTATCATCACTCGGATTCTACTTGGGCCTGTTTGTTTGATGATGTTGAAGTTCCTGCTGAGATTATTCAGGATGGCGTAATCAGTTGTGAAGCTCCATCCAATCTTCTTGGAAAGGTTAAGTTGTGCATTACTTCCGGAAATAGGGTGCCTTGCAGTGAAGTGAGTGAGTTTGAGTTTCGAAATAGGACTACTAGTTGCACTCGCTGTAATTCATTGGAAACAGAAGATGGTAGAAGTCCGGAAGATCTGCTATTACTTGTTCGATTTGCGGAGATGCTCCACTCTGCTTCATCTAAAAAGGATGACAGCACAGAATCTGGAAGTAACCTTTCAACAGAACAGAAAGATGGTGATGATTCATGGAGCCATATGATTGACACTCTTCTAGTTGGCACTGGAAAATCATCTGATACTGTTAACTGGCTTCTAGAAGAGCTGCTGAAGGATAAGCTGCAGCTCTGGCTCTCTAACCGATCCCATGAAAGAGATGAAGGGACAGACTGTTCTTTGTCCAAGAAAGAGCAGGGAATTATACACATGGTTTCTGGGTTGGGTTTTGAGTGGGCCCTGAACCCCATTCTCAGTTGCGGTGTGAATATAAATTTCCGTGACATCAATGGATGGACCGCCCTTCATTGGGCTGCAAAGTTTGGGAGGTAATAGAAAACTGATTTGTTGATATTAATATGCAGTTTTGTTTATATTAATATGCAGTAGTGTTATCAACTTTTTTTTTCAAAACCTCAAATAAAATATAGTTGATAAAATCTGTTTAGAAACCTGTACTTCATCCTTGGGAAAAGGGAATGTAGATACAAAGAAAGAGATCATGGGAAATAAAACCTGTGTGTAATACCTAGCCTGTAACTGACGCGTTAGAAATTGATGACTGCATTTAAGATGTGATAACCTCGTGTAACAGGATTTTTCAATCATTCTTGAACATGCATACTAAGCCTTAATCAAAGCAAAAATGTTTAATTTTTTTTTTTTATTTCAACAAAGAAGCCTTTTCCCACACTATCTTTCTAGTATCAGCTACATTAATTAAATTATCAAATTGTGCTAGACCAGTAACCGATTTTTCAGAAATGTCCTTTTGGATCAGTGTTTTTAAAAGGTATCTGTTAGAGCTTTATTTTCTCTTTCCCTGTCTCTATGGATCAGACTGACCTCCATATAATTAATTCATCTTACCTGGTAACCTGGGTCTCCAATGGTCTTCTACACTATTCAAACCATCATAGGGCAAACCCTTTTACCGATTATCATATTAAACCCTTGATTTTAGAAGCTTTTGTAAATTATCTGTTCAATTCTAAGTGTTCTGGATATTGTGTCACAAATATTTCATTCCATGATAGGGAAAAAATGGTTGCTTCACTTATAGCTTCTGGTGCATCTGCTGGAGCGGTGACAGATCCAAGTTCACAAAATCCAAGCGGTGAAACTGCTGCATCTGTTGCAGCCTCCCATGGCCATAAGGGACTGGCAGGTTATCTTTCTGAGGTACAGCTAACGAGCCACTTATCATCCCTGACTTTGACAGCGAGTAAGCTTTCTGAAGGATCTTCTGAGCTCGAAGCCGAGTTAACTGTCCGCAGTGTCTCTAAAGAAAATATTGTGGCCGGTGAGGAGGATGTTTCACTAAAAGCTTCCTTGGATGCTGTCAGAAATGCATCTCAGGCAGCTGCACGGATACAAGATGCTTTTCGTGCATATTCTTTTAGAAAACGGAAAGAAAGAGAAGAAGCTATGGCTGCTGCTGCTGCGGCATGTCTAGATGGATACTGTATTGATCCTGCAGGTTGCAATGATGATAACATTTCAGTGCTTTCTGCCATGTCAAAACTTAATTCTCGGAGCTCGGGTGATTACAATTTAGCTGCCTTGTCGATTCAGAAGAGATATCGAGGTTGGAAAGGTCGCAAAGAATTCTTAGCATTGCGCCAGAAAGTAGTTAAGATACAGGTAACTGTAAATAGTTGTTATTACAGTTTTACCATTCTAATTCCAAGAACTCTGCATTTACGTAGATATTGGCCCTGTAGAAATACAGATACTTCATAAAGTGAATAAATTTGTTCATAAATTGGCGAGGATGAAAGCTGTAACCTGACATGTACATGCATACATCAAGAACTTGCTATTAACCTTGGCTTTTCTATATTTATTTGGGCAGGCCATTGTGAGGGGTTACCAGGCTCGGAAGCAATACAAGATAATATTATGGGCAGTTGGAATCCTGAATAAGGTTGTGCTACGATGGAGGAGAAAACGCGTTGGTATAACTAGTGTCCGCCAAGAAATGGATTCAAATGAAGGAGAAAGTGATGATGAAGATTTTCTGAACGTCTTCCGAAAAGAGAAAGTAAATGGAACAATTGAGACGGCTTTGAAGCGGGTGCTTTCCATGGTCCGTCATGACGATGCTCGCCACCAATACAGGCGCTTGCTTTCGTTGTATCGTCAAGCCAAGGTAATTAATTAGTGGGATGCTAACACTTCTCAAAATTATTAGGACTTAATTAAACATGCTAAGCTACCATTTAACAATGTTTTTTATGTGCAATGCATGACTTGTTGATTCTTTTACAGACTAAACGTGAGAGTACAAGTGATGAAGCACCGTCATCAACTTCGGAAGAGGATCCTCTGAATATGGAAGAGGATGATTGGGATCTGTTATGGCAAAAATTATGTGCTTAGGAAGTTTTATGTCTCTTTGGGATAAATTTCTGGCTTTCTGTGTACTTGGATGTGTAGGTATAAAAGCTTGATTGAGGTTTTAGTTTGTAAAACAGTATAGGTTGTATAGTGTGATAAAAGCGGTGGGCACTCTTTTCATGTACAAAGTTGCCTTCACTGATTTGGGGTAGTAAAGGGTTTCAATTTATGATTTATTGTTTTTCTTTTCATCAGTAAAACTAGACAGAAACCATAACGAGATAAACAAATGTGTTATATTTCTGATTTTAAATGATTTAGTATAATTTTCCATTTTTGACGTGGATTTCGGATTGTATATCAATTTCACGAGTCGCATTTCGGATTTATGTATTATGAAAAAAAAAAAAAATAGATACCCAGTGGTGATAATAATAAAGTTTTCAATGCATGCAAGACGTAACTAGTAGCAGATACTAATAAAAATGTTTTTACTTCACTAATTTACTTAACTATGCTTCCCTAAATCATTACATAAGAAGAGCTAATAGATATATAATTTGTCGTTACAGTTTTCATATTCATAATAGAATATGTTGTTTAGGAAATAATAGAAAAATTAAATCAAATCAAATGGAGTAAAATTTATATTTATATAAAACTTAATCTCTAATCTTTTAGTTCCACTTTTAGATACATAAAGCGTCAAATACTAAGAATGAACAATTTTAAACCAAGTAGTGTAATCTAGAGTCAACACAACAGAAGAATCGCACTTATTATGTGGTGAGGCTAAGTGTAGACAAGACACGTTTGGCATGAAAAGTTAAACAAAACCATAAGGCCACGTCTCTTGTCTTTTTCATTCAATTCAATAATACATTCACTTTGCAGTGACGGTGGATGATAGATAACTCACAACCCACAAACCCACAACAATTATTTGTCTCCCGTTACCATGGAACAAGATCGAAGGCTTCAGCTCATCGACAACGCAATTCAGAAGCTTATACACGACACCAACACCAACACCAACAAAGTCCAAGAATCTCACCATAACAACGATGCTCAATACCAAAACGCTCTTTCCCACCTTCTCTCTGTTTCTCAGGTTTGCAACTCATGCCTATGCAAAACTAGTTTCAAATCTTATCCTTGGATATGGTGTTTATTAATAATCATATAGTTTGTCAATCTTGCTTGAAATTTTATCTTAATATTAATGGTATGTATTCAATATTTTAAATTATTGAGATTGGTAACACTCAAATGCTGAATCTTTTGGCAGTCGAACATTTTGAAAGGAGAAGAGATACCTGAGCAATATGAAGGTTGTAGATCTTCTGATACGGTGGGTTCTGTAATTGAGGCGAAAGAAGGAGAAGATGAGGGTGGAGGAAGTGAAAATGATGAGATAATGAAAGAGCTGAAGAAGGTGAAGAAGCAGAACTTTGTAACTCATTGCCTTCTTTCAGTGATGATAGTCCTCACTGTGGTTTGGCAGGTATCTGAAGTCTCTCTTATTTTGCAACTCAAAGATGGATTAAGTCACCCTTTTAGATCCTTCGGAAATATACTCAAAGGTATGGTGAAAGTCCCTGACGTGAAAGGCCAGGATGCTGATGACAGAGAAGAACTTCTTGAATCTTCATCATCCCTTCCCTCCATGGTGATTCCAGATATGTCTCATAATATCGGAAACTAGTCAAACTTCTCATTCCCTTCTAATGTAAATTCCCTCTTCTTGTACCATTTGCAAGTACAATATATCCATGCATACATTTAGACGAGATCTTGATCAGATTCTTCACATGGTAATAAAAAATAAAAAAAATCCTTCAAAGTCAAAATGGGTTTGTATCTTTATTTTACTTAGCGTTGTTTATTATTCTGTGTTGGAAGGGCCAGGGAAAGAACCTCTGGGGTCACAATACTAGAAAAGACCTTCTATAGGGAGAGACAAACTCACTTAGCTGATTATTAGTTAAAAAATAAATTAAGTCGCTAATTTTAAGTATGAAAAACTAATTTCAATTTTATTTATTTTCTTTTAAAAATGCTTCTGCAGTAGTTTGTTAAAGAAGACTCTTACGAAATTCATAAATTTTTGAAAACGTGATAAACCTCGATGGCTTCAAAACTCCTCGTGAGTTTTGTCTTCACTGTCTACTCAAATACGGTAAACATTAACCACTGAGCAATGCTTTCTGACACCAAATTTAACACACAACACTAACACCTGCGCCTGCAACATTTACGTTACTCCTCTTTTTTAGGTCAGGTAGTAGTGAAGGAAAATGTTGAAGGATTCGATCGATGGTTCGAAACGAATTGGCTCCTCATTCATCTTTGAATGAAAATTGAACTATAGCAAACAACTCATCACGATGGCAGGGAAACAAACATTTAAATTAGGTGATAAAATCAAACATATAACAAAATACAAGACATATGCACAAACAGACTTTTAGAGGTAAACTTTATAAGAAATGTTCGAAGCAAATATATCAAATTTGAGAACCTCCAATTTTCATCAATTTTAACCATTTATCCTTGAAAGCGTTTTGTCCAATCACAACCAAAAAATCCAAACAGGAGAAGCACAATCATGCGTTCAACACGAACCAAAAATAACTCATTCTCGAATGAAAATGTCAGAAACAAAACAGCTGTAGGCAAGAACTAATATGGCCTTTCACGTCGACATACTTGGGGTTATCTCATGCATAGTTCAACCGGAATATGTCATTCAACACATAATAGCTTCCCTGCGGTGTAGGCATCAAATGGAACATCTGTATAACAAAAAGATCAACATGTTTAGTCATCAATTAATAACATAAACGCAGTAATTAGTCGATTAGCAGACAAATCAAAGCAGAAAATAAATAACATCATTGATGATTTGATGTCAAGTTACACCGATGCTTCTACAGCAAATGGCAAATAACCGCATTCTATATCTGAGCAAACAATAATTATTGTAATCATTTCAAATCCTTCTCTTCCTCCTTTACATAATGTCAAACACCTTCATCTATTACCAGAAAACATGTGCCCACATAGACACCACTCCACATGGGTTTCACTATACGAGACAGACACACCTGAAATAATTTTTTTTCTCGGAGGAATTCAAAAGGAACAATTCATGATGAGTGAACAAAAACATCCTACAATCATCAAGTGTTGAGGAACATCGAGTCATATGACTCAATACTCCAAGCTTCTAGAACGAGTGAACTTCAATCACGCATAGACAATGAATAAACAGATATAAACAAAAACTTATTATCCGATGAAAACCTAGTTGATTGTGGAATAAAGTAGAATAGATTAGATCGATTAGAAAACCCTAAAAAATAGATTAGTGGAAGAAGTAAGAGAAGAGAGGGGAGCATTGCGTACCTGGCTGAACTTGAGGGCATGCTGTTCGCCGGCAAGCTGGAGGTTGCCGCTGACGAAGACGAGCATGCCGCCGTTACCTCCGGAGGGCTGGCAATCGACGGTGGTGATGGAGTGTTGGCACTGGTGGAAGGGAAGGGAAGTGAGCTTGGCGACGATGTTCTGAGCGCCCTGGATCTTCTGGCCTTCGAAAGAAAGCATGGAACCTTCCTGATACAGATTCGCCAGATTGTTGCGGTTCGAATCGAAGGTTGAATAGTAATGTTCCACGAATGCCTTTGCCAATGCGTCTGGATCCATTTCCTTCTCTCTTCGTTCTTCTCTCTTCTTCTTCTGCTTCACTCTCACGCACACACTCACTCTCGCTCTTTCCTAATTTTTTCTACTAACACACAACACTCACAATAATACCATCCTAAACTCTTTCTTTCGTATTTAATATTTAACTCCACTGGACTGGACTGGACTCCTTTCCGGGTTCAACTCCTGACCCGCAAGTCCAAACTTAAATTCCTATATCATTGTCCTAATTTCATTTTTTTAATGACATTTTCTTTTCTTTATAAATTAAAATATAACATTATTAAATATTTAACGTTGTACATTCTGTGATGTTATATATCAATAAAAGAATTATGATAATATAAATATTAAGTAAAACCTGTGTTCATTCTATTCTTTTTAGTTAAAAAGTACACGCTCTTCGGACTGAAATGTCAAATAGCTTTTAATAACTGTTCTTTGACTGTCTATGACTACTAATTGAAAAGTCACTGTGTAAACTAAAATACACAAAATTATGCAAACATGAAAGGATTTTTTTTTTTTTTCCAAAAACAAGGTTTCATGATCGAGTAAACAAATGACACCAGAAGAACGTTTCGCAATGTCGAAGCATGCTTCATCAGAGATTCATAGTAGGTCATCCTTTTGGCTGAGTGACACCCAGGAGTGTGAATCTGGTTTCACCTGTTCTTCACAACCTAGCAGAGTTGTGAATTTAGCAACGAAATTGCTAGTAATTGCATTGATAGTGTGAATATGAAAACCTAGTCGGAGATTATGGGTACTCCTCCCCATAGCACACAAACAAAAAGAACCAAAAATTAAAACCATACACTTATTGAAAGCAAAAAGAAACTTAAGTTCTATATCACCTTTTAGCAAGGTGTTCCCCAGGATGAGGCATTCCCAACACATCCAAAGTAGTGTTCACATGCCTGAGAGTATGAAAAGACATGAATCACAAACCCATATTATTTTTGAACTACTCTGTTAAACCAGCAATGAACATTAGGATTACGTACAACACCATAAAAAGGCCAGCAAATTGCAATGACAGGCCATTGCTGTTAAGAGATACAAACGAAATCATGCCAGCGCTGTGAGGCATGGATGAAATGCAGTACCACAAGCTATCCACTGTCGTTTTCTCCCACGCGGCACCACACACCCAGGAACCTTCAGCCATTCTTTCCTTGCTATGTTGTAAGTAACCAATCTATTCATCTGTTTCGACCTCAGGGACAACATGAGCAAGCCTTTGTTCCCCAGGCAAGTCATTCTAACGTGCTTCCCATAAAAGTCCAAGCACCATATGTTTGGCATTCTGTCAACCTCCTTCCACAAGAGTGTCATTTTCTGCAGCTCCCATATGCATACACAAGTAGCTGCATTCTTTGTGAGCAAACCCACAAGCATGATCTGGCCATCACACTCGGCCAGAGTGTGATCAGTCAGATGCAACGGCGCTGGGATTATATATTGTTTCCAAACCCCAGTTGCCATATCGTACGAAACAATCCCTTCTGGGTCTGATCGCATGAAGTAAAGCATGCTATCGATAGAGACAGCTTGAGACCTAAAGTTCAGCGACAGTGGCAGCTTCATACCTGCAGGCATGTTTCCAGGACGAATCCAAGAATTTCTGACTGAGTCGTAAACTTCATATTCTCCATCACAACCAACCCATAAGATCTTGTAGCCTGAACCAGCCGAGTTTCCGTTAATTGTCATCCCTACAGCAACCCGAGACCAGACCTTAACTGATCGAGCTGGCAACTCCCTGAAGGATTGAGTCAGTGGGTTGCAAACAAAGAAGTTACGATGACCAATGTCAAGAAAGCAAACTAAACCACCGGCAGAAGCCACGGGTAAAACAATCAATTTTGTGGGCGGTGTCGATATAGTTGGGTGGTGCCATTTTTTCAAAGAAGGATCGTACATAGCTCCCGAGTTCACATTTTCATGGGTAATGGTGTAAAACCATGGATTTGCTTGTGTAACTTGAGTACAATGCTGAGAAAAACTTTGAGAAGTAAGCATGGAATTCCACTGCCGGCAGACAGAGCGGAAGCGGAAAAATGTAGCAATGGGGAGTCGTGCTATCACAGCCTCAAATAAATCTTCCGGAAAATCTTTCCAAATTTCTTGATCCATAACTTCAGTTGAGCAGGATCGTCCAGATGATTTGCCCCTGCTTCTATCTCTACGAGACTTCTTAGAAGGTGGAGACTTCACAGGCTCTGACATCCTGAAACGGCCAGACTTTCCTGCTGTCACTACAAGGCCACAAAAGTCATCTACAGAGCTATCTTCAACATCAAAGGATGTCCATCTGTGAAAAATACAAACAAGTTCATATTTCATATGCTTCCTGACATGAAGTGTCAAATTTGAAATGCAATTGCACACACAAATAAGATTAGGGGGAGGAGGAAACATGATTGAAATTTGTGATTTGTCAGAGTAACAATCTCACTTAGAAAAGTTATATAAGCGGGTAGAAAAATGAGACTTAACTACCGAAGAAACGGTATAGTTAAAGGATCAAGAGCATTTCAAAGAAGTATCAGTTCACACATGAAAAACTGCACAGCTATAGGTATCTTAATGTCTAGGTAACAATAATAAATTTACACCATCACAGTAGATACAGTGGACTACACTTAAATCCTGCTTGAACAAACTTCTCCGTAAGCATTTTTATAGGAGAAAAAAATATGAAAGTAAAATGAATTAAACTTCTCTTAAAAATTAAAATCAACCTATGCACTTCAACTTTCACAACTTCTCTCATCTGTGACTTCTTCAGGAGCTGAATACATAAATTGATTTAAATTTGTGGAAGAAATTTTATTCATTTTGCTTCTTTTTTTTATTTCCCTAAAAGCGCTCGATGGGAAGTTTGTCCTAACAAAGCCCTAAATAACAACAACAATAGTTTTATCCAATTAGAGGAGGTTGGCCACATTACACTTAAAAACAAAATTCTAAGTTCCCTAGGTGCCAAAACAGACATTTTCAAATGCATAACTATAAAAGAAATGCAAATTCATCATTACGTGGTGTACAAGTGTAATGCAGCAGATATCTTTACTCTAGTATCTAGGGTTTGGGTGAGTAAACAGACAGTGCTTCTGAGGAATCCTATATTAATTTTCGTTATATAAAATCAATATCTATTAAACACAATGCCTCCAAGGTGCTATTTGCAAAAGGAGTTTAGTAAAACTGATAGAAAAGTTGTAAAATACAGGTAATCATCCTAACAATTGTCATCTCTTCATTACAACATCCCTTTTTCGAGTGATATGCATCCTCAGGTCAAAAGTTAGTAAAGTATTTGACTTTAGTTTGTCACACCAACAAATTGGAACTAAACTGGTCCATCTACTATGTGTGTTTATAATAAAAAGAAATGTTTTAAATGGAAATCTAAGCAACAGTTTTGCTTCTTCTTTTTTCTGTTAATCCTTTTCTTAATTTTTTTAAGGACTAGAACCCAACAGACGAATTTTCGTAACAAGTTAGCCGAAAATTCCATTCAATTATATCTACTTGTCCACACAAGGAATGTGATGATGTGAGAATTGGCGGTACAAAACCCTCCTTTGTTTGATGATATACTATGACACAAAAAAAGCAAAAAATTGATGTTTATCCCATAATGACTGTCAAGAAAGGCATCAGAAGCAATAGGTGTTCAAATATAAAACATCCAATAGTTAAAACAAATAATCAAGTAATCTGACTGTGATCTTTGCAAGGATTAACAGAGCCAAGTGTGGTATGCAGTACATTAAGACCTTATTGAGATACCCAAAAGAAAAAGAAATAAGTTTCTCCCACAAACTAAGAATAACTTACGCATGAGCTAATTCACAGAGAATCTCTCCTTTAGCTTATTCAAAAGTTTAATTATTCCATGTCAATTATTGCTGAATCACACAGAAAAATCAATGGCGAGATAAGTAGGGTGTATACAAGTATCATCCTCCTTGCATGTCTCCTAGATCTCTCGAACTAACTACATATAAGTGTGTGCGCAAGAGAGAACCATTAAAACAAGTAATCGGCGTCCAAATGCAGCTCTTACCCTTTGTTCCTTTTCATGCAGCTCCAAACCCAGAAACTACCCCCAAGAACAAAAGATATTTTCAACAAAAAAGAAGACAAGGGAAATTGCAAAGGACATCAAATTCTATCGAACTTACTTAATAAACGAGTTTTAGAAAAACAAAAAGAAAGTAACACAGAAGAAGCGCGTGAGCAAAGAGAAGGCCGGAGCTAAAATCCAATGCGAGAGAAGAACTAAGCAGCAACAAGAACAAAAAAAAAAAGAAAAAATAAAAAAACAAA
>Ga0209389_1003742_pt1 | contig 12392 bp, 6 predicted proteins | sample CowpearedBW_FD_187526 | JGI IMG/M metagenome (GOLD analysis project Ga0209389, IMG submission 187526) | Root nodule microbial communities of legume samples collected from California, USA - Cow pea red BW (SPAdes) (version 2) | ecosystem: Host-associated > Plants > Roots > Nodule | place: USA... | reverse complement strand
ATATACATTTCATAATATAAAAGAAAATATTGATTCTTACTTATAGATAACCAACATCAAACATGCATATTTTATATAGTAATAATGTCATAGAGAATTTGTAAGACCCACGGAATTTAATTAATTAATTAAATAATTAATTAATAAATGCGGGTAGGGAGAGCATTTATGGTAATTAAGTTTAACTTGTATGATCTGGAAAAATACTAGCTCAAGTGGTTGAGAGTACTTTAATTATGTGAGAGGTTTGAGTTCTATGCATGACATTTATGTGTGATTTACGTGATTTTTTATATTTTTACATATATGATCATATTGTGGAATAATATAGTAATTGAATTATATTAATTAACAAGAAACATGAATTGGCATGATGGTTTGGCATTAATTTTGCAATTGCATAGTTGTGGATTCAAACCTTGGAGAACCCAAATTAAACACTCTTTTTGCTATTTTTGGCTTTGGCTTGAATATGAAGGGTTAACGTAAACCCTAGAGGAACTAGCAGCCAAGGGTGGCTGTAAAACAGGCCATAATGGGACAATGAATGGCAATTAACCACCAATTAAGTTGCATTTTCGTTTTGGATTATTAACCTAGCTTTTAGGCACCCTTTAAAAAGAAAATTTTGGTTAATAGATAGGGTTTTGCAAGGCTGAAGTTATACCAGAAACTAAGCACAAATTCTGAGTTGTGCTGAGGCTTGAGTGAGATTCTTGGGGGCTGAATTGAGAGGAGACTAAGGAGGCACTTGGTGTAGGGAGAATTTTCAAGTTCTAAGCAAAGGAGACCAAGTAAGGGGAGTTTTCCACGTTAATTTGATGCTTTGGTATGAGTTGTATGATAATTATACGTTAATTAGGCATGAACCTTATCTGTTTTGTGATTCTGTTGAGTTTTGGAAATTTCCAAGAAACCGCCTGGCGGACTATACATAGCCGCCAGGTGGCTCATACCCAGTTTACGTGTTTGCTGTGCTTTCTGGAGGCAGCGCCTGACGGTAAAGCCCTGTACCGCCAGGCGACGCAAGCCTATAACCCATTATGGGTTTCTTTGACGAACTGCCTGGCAGTGATGAATTTCCGCCAAGCGACGCGAGTCTTTTTGGCTCGATTTTGTGCATCTGTGCATTTTAGGTTGTTTATGATAGAAGAGAAAGTTAGCTTTAAATTGTGTCGAAATACAAATATTGATAGCGAAAAGCAATGGAACAGTGCGAACATGATTTTAGGGTTAGAATTTGGGAGTTTTTGGATGAAGTGATATTAAGGGTGGTTGGTTGTACTCGAATTGTAGATAAAGATAGTTAAAGTTTGAATGTTGTGCCACAGTTATTTGGTTCGAGAGTGAAAGCAATTAAGGAACACAGAGAGAAGTACTGGAGAATGATGGAAGGATCTCGTGGCTGCTGGAAATCCTGGGAATCTGCCCAGAATTGCTTGCACCGCCTAGCGGCAAGCCCCGTGCTATTATAGTAGAGTGAAAATTCCAAAGTGAGTGAGAAATTAGTGGTTCAAATCATTGTGGTATTAGTTGTTCTAGAGGGTGGCTAGAACCAAGTAAGATTATAAGGATAGCTTGAATTGCCAATTTGTAAGAAGAGTGTAAATTATGGTTAGGTGTAGTTGTTAAGGTATATATTAATTGGTGGATACCGGGACAGTTAATTTGGGTAAATAACAAAGCATAAGTGGTAGGAGATTACAGTGACATATTAATTCTTGCAACAGTTGCACCTAAGCAAGTCTAATTTGATAAACTAGATTGATGATCTAAGAAAGGGAAGTGAAGTGCTTTCTACATTGTAAGTTGTAATTGAGGATGGTTAGTTTATAAGGGTGTATATATATGGGTTAAAGAGGGTTCAACTATCTGTATGCATGATTACTAAAGTGGGGAACTTGAATAAAAGTCACAAAAATCAGTAAGAGTTTATTACTGGTGTGACGCCTGGCAGTGAGGTCGCACCCGCTAGGCCATAGCAAGGAAACAATGGGGTTCTAGACTTGGTGGCGCCTGGCGAAGGGAATGTCCCGCCAATCGATAGCAGCGGAAACAGTAACCTCTAGGAGCACGTCCGCTTGGCGGTTTGGATTGTCCCACCGGGCGTGGTTGCAGAATTCGTGGTTCTTAGGTGCTTGGCGCCTGACGGTATGTGTCCCCTGCCAAGCGGTTTAGAAGCTGCTAGCACCTAGCGGTACGTGTCCCCCGCTAGGCGATTTGGCTGCAATAAGTATTAGTCGTTGGACTTTGTAGGCGTGATCTACGAGACTTTTGGTGATGCTTCAAAGGCAAGATTGCTGGGTTCCTTGAGTTGATCTCGGAACGTATCCCTTGAATTGAGTTCGGGATAGGGGTTAAGCACGTAGCATTCCTCGAGTTGAGCTCAGAATGGCATCCCTCGAGTTGAGCTCGGGATGGCGGATGAACACGAGAAACCCTTGAGTTGAGCTCGGGTTGGCGAGTGTTGCCAGTGTGAATGTTCTGGTTGTGGCCAGTACGGATGGGTCTAGTTAGATTGCCCTCCTCAGTAAATAGCTGACGAGTTTGGTAGTATTGGGACGTTATGAACTATGTTCGTATTTGGGAACTCCACCTGGCGTTACGGTGTATGATCTGTAGCAATGGATTCCCGCACGTGCTCTATCAGTTGTGGCCGATAGGTTTGGCAACAAATTACCTTGGGGTGATCACTAAAAGAGGTAGAATACGAATGATTTGGTTGTGGCTAGGTGATACGAAATAGAGTGAGACTTTATTTGGGTGTTTGCATGAAATATATAAATGATTGCTTATGTGTATATCAATATATATATGTTGATTTTGTTAAGCTCACCCTATCTACTTGTGTTTGGCGATGATTGTGTGCGCGGTACACGTGAGCAGAGGATGTTGATGCAGTGGTGCTAGTGATGCTTAGACTCGGAGCGGGGATAGCATGCGAGTCTTTTTACTTATTATGTTTTGGAAATAAAATTGTAAACACTATGGATGAGACATTTTGTTATTTATTTCAGTTTTATAAACTTTGGTTTTAAAATTATATTTGGCTGTAATAAAAATTTAATTTTCCGCGTTTTGGGAAATGAGAAATTTTTTTTAATGCGGCTTGTTATTTAGTTAATTTTATTAAATCCTTAATATCCTGACGGAATGTTACAGAATTCACCTTCAATTAAATTATAATAAAAAAAATTAATATATAAAACTATATTTTGTACTATCACATAAAAACTTCTTCTGCAATTTTATAAACTAAAGTTCTTAATACTTCTATTTAGTTTAGCTAAGAAAAACAACAATATCAAGATGAGCGACATCCATATTTTTATAAACACAAAGTATGTTTCTATGTTCTTATCCCTGTTTTTTAGGATCCTTTATGTAAGACAAGTATGACCCAGATGGTCTTTACCACCGTAGTGATAAATTATATTTTCATATTATTTGTCATTGTTTTCATCTTCTTCTTTTCTCATTTTCATACTATTGTTCCACTTCTAATGACAAAATTTCTCTTTGAAATTTCCTTTATGATCACAAAAATATGGATCAGATGTTGCTGCATTCACTTCTAGGAATGAAGCATAACCAATTTAGTCTCATGAATGTTGCTCCATTCACTTCTGGGAATGAAGCATAACCAATTTTATCTCATGATTTTTCATCAAAATCTCAGTGTTTTGTTTAGCCATAAGAAGGCATAAATAATTTGAGAATATTTGTGAAATAATTTTTTCACGATATTGTTGTTATAAGAGCAAATTATTGCTCAGATGCTTTATTTATTTTTTCCCTTTTTCTTAGAGCATCATCAATAACAAAAGCTAAGGAACGAATACACCTATAAATCAAACCGAATTTACATGACCATCATAATCTAAGCAAGAACATCCTTCCACCAATCAATCTTGAACAAATCTTGATGAAGAAGTTGAAATTGATTAGTGCTCAGTAAAGAATGCTCCAAGAACTATCTGATCTCCCTTTCACACTTTTAGAATTATGAAAGTTGGGGTTCTTCAATTTAGAGAGACGTTAGGCTCTTAAAATTGTTTTTTGTCGCAATTAATGGATTACACCATTGTAATGTAATCGCTTAATTCAATACATAATTCAATGCCCATTGAGCATACTTAAATAGTTGATTACATTAGTATCTCTAATTGATTAATATGACAGTTTTATCGGAGTTTAGTATTCCTTTCGCGTCAAGGATACTTCTAATTAATTTTGTTGTGATTAGTATGGTATTAGACATCAAGCATGACTCACAACATCTCTAGACTCAATCACGCAATGATTCTAACTATGACACTATTACATGTGATTATCTTCTCTTAGGCATCATCAAAATGAGTGTCTTAAATCTTTGAAGTTCTTCTTCACTTTGTTCCTTTAAATAACAATAAAAGGAAAATTTCAATAATTACCTAAGATATTTGTATTTGTGAGTACTTGTGGATAAAATTTTCAATGAATAATTGATATCCACAAGTATATATTATATTGTAAAGAGTAAAATTAAAATTATGAAATATTACCAACAGAGGAAATCCTCTATTTATATAGTGTTGTCTCTTTATAAGAGTGCAAATGGACTCTTTGGTGATGATTTTGCCAAGGAATCAAGAAAGACCATAGCCCTAGGTGAGACACTTACACACTTTGTAAATTTTGCTAATATAATGGTTACATTCTGAGTTACTTTCTTTGCCAAAACATTTTAACTGAGTTGCCTCTTTATAAGAGTGCAAATGGACTCTTTGGTGATATTTTTCCAAAGAATCAAGGAAGACCAGAACCCCATGTGAGACACTTACACACTTTGTAAATTGTACTAAGATATAATGGTTACATTCTGAGTTACTTTCTTTGCCAAAAAAATTTAACTGAGTGTTTGTTTATAAGAGTGCAAATGGACTATTTGGTGATGATTTTGCCAAGGAATCAAGGAAGACAACAGGCTCAGGTGAGACACTTACACACTTTGTAAATTTTGCTAAAATATAATGGTTACATTATGAATTACTTTCTTTGATTGTGTAGCTTAATGGTGGAAGAATTATGGGCATGTAACTCCCAACTTACAAAAGTTGGCAATCAAGATTTTAAGTTTGATATGTAATTCATCGGGATGTGAGCAAAATTGGAGTGTTTTTGAGCAAGTAATAAGAAATGACTCATTTAATTATTATCTTACTTATAAAGTGCAAATAGAAATTAATTCACATATTACTTATTCATAATGCAGATTCATTCAAAGAGAAGGAATAGGCTATACCACAAAAGGTTACATGATTTGGTTTACATAAAGTATAATCAACAACTTGGTCAAAGATATAATATTAGGGATGAAATAGACCCTATTCTATTGAATGACATTGATGAATGTAACGAGTGGTTAATGGAAGAAGTTGATGATGATAACGATAATGAGAATAGGGGTAATGAGTTGGTTTTTGATGATGATCCCACTCTTAATTGGGCAACTATTTATGAATCTTCGTGTATTTGAGAACTAATAGTTTATACAAGAAGACAAGCAACTAATAAAAGAAAACAACCATCAAGTGGTGATATTGTTATTGGATCTTCTCACACTAGTGCAGATTTGACATTTTACTTCGCCTTATAGGCCTCGGTTATAGCAGAACCGAAGCCTATAAGGAGGCAGTGACATTTTTGCAATTTCGTCCAACTATATTGCCTCGGGTCGACTAAAAACCGGTACAGTAAGAGGTCTTAGGCCTCGGTTACAAAAGAACCAAAGCCTATAAGGCAACCCAGTAACCCTAATTTCAAAAAAGCCACCAACTTCAGTATTATTGGCCTCGGGTTTTTATGGACCGAGGCAATAAAGGGCTTTAGGCCTCAGTTATTAATTGAACCGAGGCCATAAAGCATGTTATAATTCTCAATTCGCGAACCTTATTCATCGTCTCTCACAATTCTCTTTTCTCTGCACGAACGTTTGCATTCTCTTCTCTCTTCAAGAACGTTTACTGCTCTGCCACCACCAATTCTCTTCTCTCTGCACCAACCTCCAATTTCTGGTCTCCGACGAGCTTCATCCAGTGGCTGTGCCAACGACTAGGGGTTTTCATCGGAGCCGCCTCGCCTTAGCCCCCTGGAACCTCCTCCATCACGACCGTTGCGCTGACTCTGAACGGCTTGCTCCTTTGTTTCTTTCTCTCGCACATAACGCAACACCTAAGCCCTAAGCTGCCATCTCAGCATCCCACCGTTGTCGGCGTTGACGAGCCACCACCTCGAGCATCTTTAAGCCCACCGTGGTCCACTACGATTGCCGCTCTCGCTCAACTCCTGCATCTTATCGCCACTCTACCACTTAGGAACCCTTGGCTTCCGCTGTAATTTCTGACGAAGGTTTCACTCTCCATTCTCGTAAGTCAAGTTGGAGCTACGACAAACTGGTTTCATCCTAACTCAACTCCATTGGTGTTGTTTTGGTGTTTTATTCATTCTATTTGTTGCTTGCTGCATTTTAGGGACTCTGATGGGGTTTTGAAAGGGGAAGCATGTATGTTATTTTGGCTTTTACTTTGATGGCTACATTTGCATATGTATATATGAAATCGAAGTTCTGTGAAAATGTTGTGGAGTTTCATTGCTGGCTTTCGTGTGGGATTTGGGTTTGTTTTTGGATTCTGTTATCACGATTGGGGTATCTCTCTTTGGTTATAGGGTACCAGTGTTTATTTTTTGTTTCGAATGAATTTTGTGTTTGCATTCTATCATCAGATTGAATTCAGGAGGCATTTCTGGATTGGTTGTAACGTTCCAAGTATATGGCTTCGGTTCGACCATAACCGAGGTAGAAAGAGGGTGGTTTTGCTTCGGTTGACACCCAGGGCCAAAAGTTACCCCTTTTTGTCTCACCCTAATATGCCTCAGTTCTAGAACCGGGGCAAAATATTGAAAATAACCGAGGCTAAAAGCCCTTACTGCACTGGTGTCATGCTTTTAAGAAAGATTCATGTGCAACTCCAACTCCAACACAACCCAAGAGGGGTAAAGAGAAGATTCAAATTCGAGTTCAAAATGAATTGCATGATAGCTCTGATTTTGAGTTTGAAAGATTACTTAACTTTGACAAGAGTCTCCTAGAAGGGGTAGAGGAGGAGGGATACGCCCCATTGGATATTGACATTGAAGACAATTATGTTGGAATTGAAGAAGAATCTTATGATCAGAAAGAAACTTAATACATATATTTTGTGATTTGTTGTTATTTTATGTTTTGAACTTTAAATTTGTGGTGTTTTGATATGATGTTATTATTAATTGAATTTTTAGACATAATATCATTACTTTTTCTTTAAAATTATATGTGGTGATATAATATTTTTTTTATTGCAATATTTCTGCCATAACCCGTTACGGTTTCTGTTAAAACTTCATAATAGTTTTTGGAGTGGTTGATATTTTCCATTATCCGATATCAATAACATTGATCCAAATATCACTTCTTCCTCTTATGGACTCCCACTCAACATGATAAATGAAAAGTGATTAGACTTTATTGACATTAAATTTGTTTAATTAAATTATTTATCCTCTTATTGTTGTTGGAACAAACATCTTCATGATGATAAAAATTGCATTTGAAAATAAGTTGCTACACTTTTATATATAACTTGTGAGAAACTGGTTACTTTTATAAAAAAAAAAAACGAAATAAGCTACATTTTTAGATTTTGAAGGACCACAATATTGAAAGAGATGCAATTTGACTTGCGGAAAATTTGCACAATTTTTATGAAAACCTAAAGTTGACACTATTCTCTTCCACATGAATGTTTTTTCCATCCCCTCATATTCACGTAAAAATGACATAGCTACCTCTTTCTTATTGTCAACTTGAAGTATCTCTTAAAAAGTATATGTCTCTTCATTCATCTTTAGAAGTTACAGGATCTAAAATCATATGTGATCATATTAGTCTAATACAAATGAAATGCACAACCCTTTGTTTATTTATACGTGCTCTAAGGCCAACAAATCTAAAATTTTGTTTTTTTTTTGCTAAAAACAATAATATATTCTAAATAGTGTATTTTAGTTAATTTTTTATTCATTAAGAAAAAATAAATATTTTAGACTAATATTGTTTTACATCTTATAAATTTTACACGAATAAACAATCTTTTAAAAGATAATCTATGTTGTAAAAAAAAAAACGTTCTTTATAATATGAAAAACATTCACGTTGATGTCAATTTGACCCCTAGTCCATAGGCCAACTTTGACCCACTCTTTATTAAGCTCCTTTTAGGAGGCCCCAAATGAGGGGACCAAACAAAAGCTGCAGCCCCCAAAGCCCCATTTCAAGTGGGTTAGGGCTAAGGCCATCTTGAGTCAGTCATGATCAAAAGGCAGACACAATGTGTACGATCCACCCTAGCCCAACGACATGAGCAGGCTGAGCGGGCAAGACAGGCCTTGCGACCCGTCCGTCCTGTCACAACAGTTCTGGTTGTCGAACATGTCCATGTCACTCAGTTCGTTAGGGTCATCGATGTAAGACTCATGAAAATTAAATAATTAAATAATTAATTAATTAATAAATGATGGTAGGAAGAACATTTATGGTATTTAATTCTGGTTTGTATGACGTGGAAAATTATTAGCTCAATTGGTTGAGAGTACTTTAATTGTGTGATAGGACTTGGGTTTAAGTCCTATGTATGTTATTTATGTATTAATTAATTATTATTGTTTTAATAATATGTGTAATTATGTTGTGGAATAATATAATATGTGAATTATATTAGTTAGCATGAAACATGAATTGGCTTGATGGTTTAGCATTGATTTGGTATTTGCATGGTTGTGGGTTCAAGTCTTGGAGAACCCAAATTAAATTCAGGTTTTTGGGCTCGCCAATCCCGTCAAAGTCGTCGAGCCCGTCTTTGCTTTTGGTCCTGTTCGAGTCATTGGACCCACGAGGCCCTTCCAAGTCTTTCATCACTTTTGGTCATTCTAGCCATTAGGCCCATTTGTCTCCCCTGGACCGTTCTGGTTGTCGAGCCCATCCGGGTCTTCGTACTCTTTCGGCTCATGCCTGCCCATTTTGTCTGGATCTTCAGGCTTGTGCATCCCTTCCAGGTTGTCCAGCCCGTTCGACCCGTCTAGGTCGTGCCCACAACCAAGACAACTCGGTTCAACGTCCTGGATGTGTTGACCCTAAGTCGAGGACGAAAAGTTTAATAATATAGTTTTAAAACATAATATATTTTTTCATGTTTAAGAAGAAAATTCATGGGTTGTTGGCTCTTACCCATAAGACTTTTGTGGAGTTTTTCACCCTATGAACTTCTTTGATGGGGGACTTTTTTGTCTTGTGAGTTTTTTTGGCCCTAACCCACGTGGTCTCAATTTGGAGAGGATGAAATTGAAAATTAAAAAAAAGAGAACTGAAATGTAATCAAAATAACAAATATATGGATCAAATTGAGATTAAGACAATGACTTGACATATATCACCTTACTGACTTGACACGTGGCACAATATTGACAAGACATGTAACATGAATAATTTTCAAAAAACAAATTAAGAAAATTACAAAAAAAATTTAAAATTTTTTATAAAATGAGGAGCTGATACGTGACATATCCTTAATACCGTTAAAACCATACTAACGGAATGAACTTAATTGTTACGCATTTTCAAAAATATAGATCTAATTAAGATTAAAAAAAAATTCTTATAACCTATTTAAAATTTTAGAACAAAAACATAGATCAATAAAATATTTTAACCTTATATGTACTAATAAACGAACCAACCCAACGGTATGCAGTTTCTCTCTTCACATCTCCAACACGCTATTCGGTCTATCCGTCTTCCAAGAGCGACCATTTTTTTTATAATATTCTCTGGGGTAATTATTCACTTAAGCAGAACAAGCATAAATATAAAAATATATAAAAATAGCTTTTCTTATAATTAACTTTAATAGGGGAATGCAAAGGTCACGACTGATTTTGTTTTTGTAATGATTATGGCATGCAATGCAATGGAGATTATTGATTATGTCTTGGTAGTAGGAAATTATGTTTGAAACTTGAAGTTGAAAAGCCAAGACGAAAGGTTTATAAATAGTTTATATGTTTTGTAACATCTTTTTTCTCAACACCTCTCGTGTTTTGATATATTTTTGATTAGGGTAAGTTGGATATGAATTAAAGAGTAATTGTTTAGGTTTTCATCATTGACATAAATATGTGCGTGATTTAGTCTGCTAGATAAACTAAGAATTTATCGTGATAAAAGTGTCACAGCATGATAAGATATATTGATTAATAATCTGAGAATAAATATGCTCATCGATGAATATCTGTAATGATTTTTCCAGGGATTTTGCATGTATTAAAGCTTTATTGCCATTGACCATTTTTTTTGTTAGGTACAAATCTATGACTTAAAATTAATGATCCATTAATTCCATTTTGAAGTTTTAAACCCATCAAAACCGTTGCATGTATATACTAGGGATGACAACGGGTCAGGTCGGATACTCGCTTAAAAAATATCTGCGAATTTTTTTAAAATCTGCAGGTACTCTAGATACTCGTATATCCGTAAATATTTAAAAAATATATATATTTTAGAAATTTTTTAATATAAAATTATAAAAATAAAATAAAGTGTAATTAAATTAAATTAAATTTTAATTAAATTTAATCTAATAAAATATAATTTTAATTTTAATTAAATTTAACTTAATAAAATATAAATTAAATTTTAATATTTTACGGGTAACGGGTACCCACGAGTACAGATAATATGATACCCGTTTATAAGCGAGTATTAAAATACACACTACCTGCTACCCGTTACCCGCTACCCGCGGGTAATAAATACTCACGGGTATTAACTACCCGTCACGAATTTTATCTGTAGATATCTACAGACGCGAATACTTTTGCCATCCCTAATATATAGTCTTTCCTCTATAAAATTCTTCTTAACAATTAAATTGTTGTGGCTATTATATGCAACCAATATGACTATGCTTACATATGAAATAGGTTTAATTACTCCTAAGATACCCACTTTGGGTCAATGGTGTCAAATTAGTACCCCGTGAAAAAAAGATGTCAATTTGGTCCCCAAATAAGTTTAAATACATCAATCAGGTCCATTTTCATTGACGCCGTTAAAGTCATTAACGTTGACTAATTAAAGTAATCCGTTGACACAATTATTTGACACGTGGTATACCAATTATTTGTGACTTGGGATTTGAAATAAAAAATAGAAATTTTGTAGATGAATTAAAAATTGTTTTAACTTTGAAAGGTGCCCTTACTCGAGCAAAGGAAAAAAACGTAGTGAGAAGTGAGAAGTGAGAAGCTGGCAAAGGCGGAAGCGATTTCAGATTTTCTGCAATTTGAAGGTGAAATCGTTGACAATGTGTGATTGAGATCGTAGAACAATGTATTTTACCTGTCCTCTTTGATTTATTAAAACTTTTCCATTGTCTATTTCCGTCTCTGTAATAGGGTTATTCATTATAAGAATCAATCAATTTATTTATCTTAACAATTAAGAAATAATTAACGTCTTTATCAGACGTGATGTTATATAAAACTTGCAGCAAATTTTTATTATTAGGTTTGGATGATAGAAAAAGAAAGATGAGTGCAGAAAGAAAATCGGGTTAACAAAAAAAACCTTGTGAAGATACACATTCTTTTACCATAGGAATTGCATCACAACGATCACCACAAAAAGAAAAAATTGTGGGATGATTAGGAAAAAAATGCTAGTGACTACCAAATGCTAAATCCTACAAGATACATTTTACATGTAATTACCAAATACATAGTGACAAAAAATTTCAGTTCAAGTTAATTCTGTTGGTAGATGTCAAAAGCCAAACTATATTCTGTTGTTTCTGTTATTTTCGGTTATAACAGTTACTCGTTTTCTGTATAAAATACTCTCTGCATTTCACGTAATATACAAGCTTCATATCTTTCAGTCAAACTCTGTGACCTCTCTCACTTTCTCTTTCCTTACGTAAATGTCCCCATTACGTTGCCAGCTCTGTGTTTAATATGGTATCAGAGCATAGGTTCGTCGGTGTGGAAGAAGAAACGAAGCTTTGTAGATCGTGTAAAGAGGAGTATCGTAGAGTGGTGTGGTGTGTGGTCGGGAAGCTAGTGCAATCTTCAAAGATACTAAGAAAATAAAAGGTGTCAAGAAGTGTGCAATATTCTGAGGAGTTTTCAGGGTCAAGATGGCCGGAAGTGGAAGCATCATACAAGGAGGCTTACCAATCTTTGATGGTAAGATGTTTGATGATTGGAAGATAAAGATGAAGGCTGTGTTTCAGTTCCAAGATGTGGCAGAAATAATT
>Ga0209389_1003741_pt1 | contig 12394 bp, 6 predicted proteins | sample CowpearedBW_FD_187526 | JGI IMG/M metagenome (GOLD analysis project Ga0209389, IMG submission 187526) | Root nodule microbial communities of legume samples collected from California, USA - Cow pea red BW (SPAdes) (version 2) | ecosystem: Host-associated > Plants > Roots > Nodule | place: USA... | reverse complement strand
GCGGCGTTTCTGTCTGAACAATGGCCACTCTTCCGCTCCTCCGCCCAAGCTGCTTCCTTCCCACTCCAACCCTAAAACCCTCACTTCCCAGACACAAACCCTTTCTCCCTCTCAAACTCAAACCCAAAAACGGCGCCGTCGGGGCGCGCTTGTCGAACACCTCTTCTCCGCCGCCGACGGAGCGCCTCATCTCCATCGCCGCCTACACCCTCCCGTTCTTCAACTCCCTCCAGTACGGCCGTTACCTCCTGGCGCAGTACCCTAAGCTCGCCGTCCTCTTCGATCCCATCGTCCCCTTCCTCGCCTTCTACAGATCCGTCCCCTACGCCTCCTTCGTCGCTTTCTTCGCCCTCTACCTCGGCGTCGTGCGAAACCCTACCTTCCCCCGCTACGTCAGGTTCAACGCCATGCAAGCCGTCACCCTCGACGTTCTCCTCGTTATTCCTCACCTCATCGCGCGAATCTTCTCCCCTGGTCGAGGCCCTCTCATGGTTTGGTCCAGCAACGCCATTTTCGTCTTCAGCATTCTCTGCTTCCTCTACGGCGTCGCTTCCTGTGTCTTGGGACGCACGCCGTATTTGCCCTTTGTCGCCGACGCTGCTTCCAGGCAAATCTGATTTTATTTGGGCTTCTGCAATTGCTTTTCTTTCTGCTTTCTTCCTTGTATTTAATCCCCTGTCGAATCTTTCTGCATTTTTGTATCATAATTCTGCGAACAATTGATTCAATCAACCGACAAGTTAATTAACTCTGTTTGTTCTTTCGCTAATGGATTGCTCCAAATGCAAATGCTGCTACTTCTGGTTTTGCTAAACACTGTACTGATTCACTGTTTATCCATCATCCGATGTTCAACAGCAATTTGGTTCGAAAACAGTCGAGTTAAGTTTGAACCGGATTTGATAGTCTGTTAAGGTTTTTGATTTTTTCTGATTCTAAACAAAGAATTAACCGAAGTTGTAAATTATGAAATACGTGTCGATTTTGCTTATCAAAATTAACCAATGAATTGTATTTTTATCAAGTTCAAATAGTTATATCTTTCTTACACAATCTTAAAAGAAGAAAAACAAAATGTAATTTTTTTTTTTCTGATTGGATTTATTTTTAAAGTTGAGTGGTTTTTCTTTTTCTCTTCAAAATTTTAAGAGACATGTTCCTACGAAGCTGAAAAGCAGATTCATTCTACTAAGATGAACTTAATCCGATACAGATCAAAACAAAATTATGCACCATCATTTTCCAGCAGAAAGCTCGTTTCATGTTCGACTACCGGTAAATCTAACTATTTAATTTGTTAACACAACTTTTAGCTTTCCATGCCCTTCTCGAGACTTTTGTGGTTCCAATTTTATCCTCCGGAAAAGAAAGCGAAAAGTTCATGGAAGAATACTAGTTACACTTTCTTTCAATGATTTAAAACATTGTTAAGTCCATACAATTTGTTAAGTTTCATTTTCACTCTACTTAGATTGTTTTTCTTATCCTTTTAAATAAGTTTATTCCTTTATAATTTCAACATAATTCAATGAGTTATTTCCATCACATCCATCAACATTAAAAGTTCCAATTGTCATTTTTTACGTTTAAAACTTCTCAATTATTATATTATCAACATTACATCTTTTCTTCCTTTTTTCATTTTTCACTTCTGATGAAACCCTAGGAAACCACTCTCCCCGCCAGTCTCCCAACCGAAATTCGACAAATTCTTTAAGCGTTGTCAATTTGAAATCATTGAATGAAAGAACGAAACGAGTGAGATTTGCACACAGAGGATTTTGGGTTCGCGCACTTGCTCCTGTATGTTTTGAAGGAAATAGTCATGACAAAGAACGCTAGAAACCTTGTCTATTATGCTAAAGGAATGCTCAACAGAGAGGAATTTGACAAAGGTTTATCGGGTGGCTGTGAACATAAAATAATGAACAAAAAAGAAAAGAAAAAATGATTTCCAGTGGTTTTAAACAATCGGAAAAAAAAAATTCAACTATCAAAAGATAACAACACAAACTTTTGTTTCGACATTTAATGCTACTGCGACAATTTCTAAACAAAATAACTAAACCGAAAATAAGATATACGATAAAGGATTACAAATATAATTCAGTATAGAAAAGAAGCGCTCAAAAAAAGTGTTAACAAATTAACTCCTTACCGCCTCAGAAACAGGAAAACCATAATTGTTTGGTTAAATCAAATTCTCAACTAACTTAAAACACTAGTGTGTGAGTTTTTCTGTAGCACGACGACTGAAAATAGTAACTCGAATCAAACTACTATTTTTAAGCACAATAGCAAGAACTGCTCCAAAGTAAGGGAGATTACAAATTGGATTAACATCTGCAAAGCAACACAAGACCATATTAGGCTACACCTAAGCTCAAGCTACATCCATCATCGAAGAAACAGTTCAACACAAGAAATCGCAAAATTATTTGTCCAACATGAGGTTCAACACCCACCTAAACTAAACATTTTCTCATATCCATAAGATTCATACCAATTGCTAATATCGATCATGACGCCTGAAAAAGAAAATACAAGGGTTAGGTACAGATACCAATTAAAATAAAATTATGCTTTTAAATTCATTAGTTACATGCACATGCACAGGCCCATGGATGTACAATCCCCACTTCTCTCTCTAAAGAATAACCAGGAACTAAACTCATAAAATAATGGAAGAAAAAGAAAAATAAACAAACAGAGGAAGTTAAAGACTATCTTTCAACAGAAATCTACAAAGCCTACTTGACCTTTAGATCAAGGGCCCATATGGGATCCAAAGCAGCTGCTTCGTACAGTTAAACAGACAGAATGTTATGTAAAAAAGACAATTATAGTCAAGGAGCCTGTACCTATGTCGATCATAATCTCTAGATCGCTCTCGAGATCTAGAGCGTGACCTCCTACGACTTCTTGATTCATAGGAGCGAGTGCGGTCAGAGTCTCTGTCACGGTCTCGCTCATATCCACGATCTCTATCATAATGCCTGTCCCGGTCTCTACTCCTACGATCATGGTCTCGCCCTCGTTCACGACTATCACCACGTTCACGGTCCCTGCTTGACTCCCTGTCTCGATCCCTGCTCCGTTCTTTTGACCTATGCCAAATAAATGCATATGAGTTTTAACTAAATATAAAATTTATTTAAATGCCCATCATTAAGCAATGAAATTTACCTCCTGTCCTCATGCCGATCAGTCTTTCGGCTTTTGTTCCTTTCTTCCTGAGCCAGAAAATAACATAGTCTGAGAACATTCCTCTACCCAATTAAAATAAAAGTCCATCTATATTGAACATTCAAAATCGACAAATAAACTAGACGTTCCCAAAAACACAAACCCCGGTCGAACAAAGTTATCCTCACCCTTTCAATCTTCCTTTCTCCTAGAAATGGTCAAAACACTTTGAAATAATCACAAATAGCATTTCGACTTAACAATTGCAGAAAAGAAGAATCTCTTCAGTATTAAACAACATTGACAAAGTGACAAACTTTTTTGACATCTAATAGTGTTGGGGACCAAAACTAGGTGCACGAGTGACAAACTTAGTATGTGTATCAGCAAATAAAAATATATTAAATTAAATGTCAAGATATAAAATGCACATGATCCAAGAAGACAATTGATGAGAGATGCCATGTATAAGCCACGGTTTGATTGATAGATTTAATGTAAGTAAAAATATTTCTTTAAGAAAGACAACAGGTTATGCACAATGACTGAACAAGCATTAAAATTATAAATATACAATTTGCATATCAGTTCACAAGTTTGCACGCTTCCATACCAAATAGAGACCAACAAGATGCAGAAAGGAAAAAAGAAAACTTTTCACATTAGAAACTATATTAGAATCTCTATAGACACCAACCAAACAAACATGATGGATTTAGATCATGGATTAATTAAATACATTTAGCAGTTACCACATTATTCTCATACCCTTTTTCTTCAAACAACTCCAAAAGAGATGAAATTACTACGGCTTTAGGAATAACGTTGCAACTTGCAACCAAACTGGATCTTAACATTTCTCTCCATATAAAAATAAAAATAAATTTCATGAACCTGCTTTGAAAATTAAAAATAATAATATATTTAAAGAACCCTAAACACAAAATCAGAAATGCATTAAAGATGTCTGTCTTACTTGAAGTTCTGCTAACTTCTCACGAATCTGCATATACCCTAAATGAAGTTTTCCTCCAAAATGATCAGCTAATCGGCGATCGCTGTAAATAATAATAGAAATCAAACTGTTCAAGCAAAATACACCAGAGCATCAAGAGAATAACATATTCATGTATGGCATTATTTCCCCAAAAACTTCTAGGTAAGAATATCATGATCTACAAGCAAAAAACAGAAAAGACGCACATTCTTTAGCTGCAAAAGTTATCCTCGTAAAACTGGCACAAGAGCCTGCTGGTGACAAGGAGGTATTACTAACGGGTCAAAAGCTGAAGCACTTGAAACCCCAAATTCTAACACCATAAATCCCTTGCAAAAATTAAGGAAAAAGAGAAAAGATGATGGGAGGGACAAAATAAGTCGTTACCTGTCATAAACACTCAAAAAAGCTCCACAAATGTCACATACACGTAGCTTCTGATCGGTCTGAATTGTTATGACAAGTGAAAGAGGCATAAGAATTAATGCACTTATGTATGTATGTATATATTATAACAAAAAATAAGCTATAAATTCTCAGTAAAAAAGTTGATAAGAAAAAAATAACTAGGCATGCCAAATTGTAGATGTAATTATATATTATATAATCATATAAAATCTGCCAGATCATGGAAAATTTACTCACAATCCGGACATCTGCTGCTGTATACTTTGATGAATCCAACACTGGCTCCTGCCTGGCAGGAAGCTGAGACAGAAAACAAATACAGTACAAACCGGTTACACAGTAGTTGCAAATTTTGAAATAGTATGCAAATAATACAGTACAAGTATTTCTGTAACGTTGTATAGAAATCAACAATAAAATAAAACATATGAAAGACCTTCTTAAGTGCTTCAGCCTCTTCCAATGCTTTTTGAGCCTCATCAACCATTCCTTGTTCACCTGTTCATTCAAAAATAAATATCATCATTAGATAAAAAGGAAGGAGACTTTCTAAAAAAGATTTGTTCATATGTTGGGCGTTAGTAAGCACATATCTTGAGGATGAAATTTGTTTTTTAAAGCTAAATACATACAAAACCAAGATTAAAAAATAATGATATCATGAGTCATGATTACCAGGCAGAAGTCAATTACTTGATCATAGTGATATTAAAACAAAAGCAAACCAAATCTTCTTAGTGGCTAATGTCACAATACATTAGTTCGGAAACGGATATGTATGTGTGTAAACAGACCATATCAATGGTAAAGCTCTCATGTGACATGAAATTTTACACCTAAATAGTCTTGGTTCCATTCTTTTATAAAGAAAAAAAAATCATCCTGGTGATTTTACAGCAATATAAGAACATTAATTGTTTATATTTCTGATACAGGAGAAAGGGGGACTAGTTATCGTATTTAATGATATCATTTTAACCTCCATATCATATGCATTATTTTAAGAGGAGTCGGAATTGCATGTGACCTTTTTATAAACATGGAGGGTGGTGATTTCCTTAAGACATAACATGAACTGATCTAATTTAAGGGTTGTTAAAATGTCTAATGAGAAAGAACATTCGAAAATTTTGTGGTTAGCTTTAACTACCGAATTAAGCCGTCACTCCTTAGGAGAGGGTGCTTGTGCTTACTTTTCCTATCTGTTACTCCAGAAATCTATTAGATTGTTTGTTCATAATAACCATCTAATGCACTAAGGATACATCAGCATTTTGAAAACATGAATATAGAAAGCTTTTCAGAGATATTTAAGTTGGGTTTTATACACAATTTCAACAGTCTGCTTTGGTTGGTTTTACTAATGTGCTATGCTATTCAAAACAGTATATAATCAAAATTTAGAAGAGACAGGTCTACCTGAGTTTCAACCTGTCTACAAAATTAAGCAAATAAACAACAGCAACAACAAATGAGCTGTATAAAGACTTCCACTGACTTACCAAGATCCTCAGCCTTCTTCAGCTTTTCATTTATCATCTCTTGTGTTCGAGGATCAGGAGCAACTACAGGAAGGGGTGCCAAAGGTGGTGGATTTGGCAGAGGTGTAGGTAAAGATGCCCTATCTTTGTTAAAGGCATCTAAAAGAAGCATGGACTGTTCGAACATTGATAGGAAGCCAGAGCAATTATTAGTAACTCCTCATAAAATTTAAATCAGAAAATTATCTTCATCGTCTAACAACATGACTTACTAAAGTAACAATCACAAATGGATATTCATGTTCAAGGGATATCACTGACCTGCTTGTCTGCTCTCTTAGTTCTAAGTTCCTCAACGACCTCTAAAGCTCGAATCTTGAGATCTGTCTTGCCTTCAAGATCTGCACATTCGGAATGTATTAGATAAGTCACAAACCTCAACAATCACACCTTTCCCGGTCAGTAAGTTCAGCAAAATGGATCAAATGACATTATGTTTTATAGTACCAAAGCAGACAAAAAATAAGACCAGTTTTTCACAGTTTAAGAGATGCTTCAAACTGAAAACATTTGCATCACCTGTGACTCTCTTAACATAAGATTAACATTGTGAACCATTTATAAAATAAACGTGTTCAAATACTTCAATAATTGAACTTCTTTCTACTGTATTTACTGGTACTATTGTTAAATGCCATGATAAATAAGTGTTTGAATGTAAACAATTATCAAATCTCACCAATGAAGCTTTGGTACTAAGTAACACATCAATTTTGACTTAAGAATAAAATCATGTAAAAAGATATCAATTAGTTTAAATCTAATCAATGATCAACTGACTTCATACTACAAGAATTTAAACGACTTTAATATATCAGTTATCCAGGTACCTAACTACCTATCATAATTCCTAAAACATCTCAAACAATTACGGAATTCCACAAGTGCATACACCCAACTAGCAAGCCAGGACAAAAGTTCTGACTAAAGATGACCTAAGAAGCTGTAACAGATCCAATTAACAAATTACCCCCCTGGCAATCCATACTTCTCTACAGTTAAATACCCCCACTGGCAATCCATACTTCTCTACAATAAGACCCAGGAACGCCCATTCATTTAAAAGCAAACATGTCCAACCAGTAACAACAACAGTACAGTACCGTATTGATCAGCTTCTTTTAACTTCTCTTTAATTTCCTTAGACAGCTCAAGCACCTCAGGGGTCTGCAAACACAAAACAGATTAGTATAACTTACCACAAATCGCCACAGGGGAAACCTAACACAACAATCAACACTCACTTGAGTAACTTCGGAGACCGAAATCGCAATGGCAGCCTTTGCATCCTCGTCCTCGAGCCGCTTGAGAGCCCTGCCAATTTTCCTATCACACTCACCAATAAGCTTGTCTATCACATCCTCCAATTCCCTATCATAATTATCAGTGCCTTTCGCCTTTGCCTCCTCGTATCTAAGAACAGTTAAGCAATAACAGTACCACAAACACAAGAAAGACACTGCATCTAAATGACGCTGTCATCGCAAACTCTTATCTATTTCTCGTACTTCAATTTTAAAATGAATGCAACAAAATGAGGTAGTTTAAATCGAAAAGACCTAAAACCTAAACCAAATTGTTTTGTGCTTCGATTGCAATACCCTAGTCCTAGAGATCGAGAAGGATACTCTTTCCGGAGCTGAAGAGAGTGCACCTTAGGGCAAGGTCCCATATCCATTTTCTGAAACGGAGACAGCGAAATCCAGAATGAAAAAAAAAACGAAGCCCTAGGATGCGAAAACGAATGGCGAAACAGAAGAAGTTACCGTTAACTGGAAGAGTTCGTGAGGGCAGAGACCGACGAGGTAGAGACGACAAACGTCGCGATCGTAGTACTTGCGATTGACTTCACGGACATCGCCGTTACGGTTGGCTCCCATCAACACATCGAGCTGCTTCCGTATAGCATCCATGGCTGCTTGCCGGCACGAACTTCAGTGCTGCTATGTTATTAGCCTTTCTTCTTCTTCTTCTTCTTCACTCTTGTGCTGTGTTTTTATCTTAGGTTCGGTTTGGGATCTGAAACGAAAATTTACTCTCAAAAACACTACAATGTCATGTCTTCCAGTATTATTAGGGTTAAGAGGGGGTGGTGGTCACTGCTCCGTTTATTTTCCTATATCTATAATTTATAATTATTAATCATTATACTGGATTTATTTTATATATTTTCTTATTTCTTTTACTATTTTAGTTAACTAACATTTTAGTTTTATAATATATAAATAATTACTCCAGTATTTTTATTGAATAATCATTTCTATTGAATTTGATATAAGTTTTTATTTTATTTGGGTAAAAAGTACGATATCCCATGAATGTTTGAAAACTGAAATATATATGATGGATAAGTTTTTTCTTTTTTTTCTTCTTATCTCTTTCAGAAAGAATTAGAAGATTTATTTAAATAATTATTTTTTTAAAATTGATATATATATATATAATACTTTTTCTATAACTAATTATTTGTTTAAAATTACAATCGTGTTATTCACTGTCAATATATACTCATAAGACACATGATTATTTGGATATATGTTGATTTTTTAAAATGACATGTATTGAATCTACACCAACATAATCAGCATTCAAAGCATGAAAATTTAAGATTAATTATCTTAATCCAATTATTATATAATTTGGTCAACCAAACTAAAGTCCAACCATGTAAAGTCCATGAATCCTAATATAAAAAGCACACACGATTACGCATTTTTTTGACATTTATTCTCTCTTACACATTATACTTACTTCGTTATCAAAATATCTTTTGCAAGTACATTTCCTTCTTTTTATAACGTTTGAGGACAAATACCCTTTTGAAGTTCGAGTTCTAGAACTTTTTAGGAGAACTTACAAAATATGCTTAGACATTGTAAGAACAATAATTATTACTTTCAATTTATTTTTATTATTAATTTCATTTCACTTGGATATAATGTTTTTTGAAACTTTTTTTTTCATTGTTCTAAAGTACAAAATTAAGTTTAAGTTGAATCTAATCGCATAAAAAAATAACCCATATTTTAAAAACAAGTACAAAATAAATAAAATAAGTAGTGTGGTACATAAAGTAGTTATGTTACTATTTTGTTGTTTATTACAATCATTACATTACATTGATCTTCTTTGTGTTACCTAGGCAAGACCACTAGTGTGGTGTGCTTTTGTTATCATTTTCTTTCTCTTTCAAATTTTCAATAATTGTTTAACAACTTATTAATGTTGTGGATTGATATTGCTACATCAACTAGTTTTTATGGGTAGAACAAATGTCAAAAATCATTCGAGTGTAGGTGAGGAGATGGAAAAAGGAGAGCTTCACGTGAGTATTAAAGTGGAAGGAGGAAGAACGTTCATTGAATATGACATCTAAAATGATCCTTCTCCTCCTACTCAAATACATTTTTTTGAAAAAATAATTATTTATCCATATTTTATTTTATGTATAATACATTTCGATGCATTTTTTATTTATACTTATAAGTTAACATGGTATAATATTTAAGGTTAAATGTATTTTAATCGATATATATATTTTCAAGAATTTATCAATGAAGTTCTTCTTGAAAAACACTTTTTTCATAGGAAATTTAATTAATTAATTATATATATATTAAATAATTAAATGATTTTTAAAAATATATATCCATTACCTTAAGTTTTCTTTTATATATGCTAACAAACAAATATTTCAATCAAATAAATTATTATATGTAACACCTTAGTTTATATTGTTCTGCAGTGAAAGAAAGATGGCTATGGCCATGAACATTATGCCAATTATCGTTTCAACAAAATCCTTCAAATCATCATCGTTTATGAGATACCGTTATAAGCCCCTACCTATGATCACATGCAAGGTTGAAAAATAATATTTCATTTCACCCATATGAAATAAAAAGGTAGTAAAAGGTAAATTTGCACTATAAAATCTAAAATATAAATTTGCATTATGAATTGTACTGTATGGAATGCAAAATTGCACGATGAATTGTACAATCTATAATATAAATTTGCATTACGGATTTTACAATATGATATACCTACGGAATGTACGATTCAAAACTATGATTACAACACAAGTATAATTAGAATTTTGAAAATGATGGAAGTGTAGGAAGAAAATGTGGGGGTCTAGGAAAAAGTTCCCCACAATCTCATATGAAGTAACCTTTAATACCAAGTTTGAGGTGTCAAGTCAACCCTAAATCAAACCACGACCCCTTGTTGCTTTGCATACAATTCACTTGGTTTAGCACTGCTGAAGAACAGTCGATAACAACTGAAAGATGCTTCTAAATGATGTTCTCAAAATTTGAGTGTTCACCATGGAAAGATGTTCTTAAAGCTCAATGTCACTTTTCATGCGGTGGTGTCAACGTCAGAAGCCAACCCAATTCAAACCATGACCCCCTTATTAATCCGCATGCGGTTCACTTGGTTTAGCATTATTGAAGAACAATTGAGAAGAACAACAAAATGTTTTTGTGGGTGGAAAAAACTATATGATGTTCTAAAATTTGGGTGCTCACCATGGAAAAATGTGCTTAAAACTCAATGTCACTTTTCATGCAATGGTGTTAACATCAAAAGCCAACCCCAAGTCCAACCATGACCCCTTTGTTGCTCAACATGCAATTCATTGGAGAACATCGACAACAACAAAAATATGTTTATCAGGGTGGAAAAAAATAGACGATGTTCTTAGAATTTGAATGCTCACCATGGAAAGAAGTTCTTGAAGCTCAATGTCACTTTTCATGCATTGGTGTCAATGTCAAAAGCCAATAGAGTGTGTGTGGGAAGGTGGAAAAAGGAGAGGTAAATCATAATACAATAATGCAATTAGTAATTGTAACATGTTTATAACTTAAAAACAATGCAATTAGTTCACCTTGCCTGTTATCCAGCTTAAACAACTTTAAAAACACAAAAACACTTATAACTCCATAAGATGTTCTATGTACACATATAAACATCAAGACATATCATTATGATAACTGATTAGCATCAACTCATAAAAGATTAAAATCTCATATGCAACTAGAAGAAGGGTCATATGCAAAGCCCGAACATAAAGACCCATAAGAAAACGAGCAAAATACAACACTTAAAAAAACTGATATGTCTAAATTGAAGAATTCGTTATAAGGATTGCTCGTATATTATCAGTTATTCAATTAAACGACTAGAAAGAAAAAACATTTAGAAAAAACTTTAGAAAAGTAACTTATAAAAAATTGTATATTTGAAAATAATTAAACTCGTTTACAATAAAACTATTTACATGAAAACCTTTTAATATTAAAATAATTAAATTTTATTACTTTTAAACTAATATCGCTTTTAAAATATTATTTTCTAGATCATTATAATACTTATATTACCAATAATAATAATATAATATTTTTATTGAAATTATTATAAATTATGAAAATATTTAATTTAATTTCACATACAATTATATTGTTTTAGAAAAATAATTATAAAATCATACTAAAATATTAAAAAATAAAATAAAATAATATTTATTAACGAATATCGTATATTGTTTTAGAAAATCATTATAAACTTATATTAAAATATTTAAAAAATTAAATAAAAAAATAAATTCAGATTTATTAAAAAATATCGTAAGTTTGCTCGATAACCGGTTAACGTTACGAATTTAAAAAGATATGTACTACTGACCAGAAATCAATTAAAATAATTATGAAAAATAAAAATTAAATATTAAAAAAAATTCAATTATTAATTAAAGTATTTTATTAGATATAAATTTATATTTGAAAATTTTATTTAATATTATAAAATGAATAAATAACTATAAAATATATAATTAAAGTCTCTAGTATATTATATATCTATATGTGATTTCTATACAGATAAAAATGAATAAAAAAATACAAATTTTATTTTATTATTAATATAAGTAAAATAAGCGTTAATTTAAAATTAAATAATTATTTTTTGTTTTTTATATTTTAATAGTAAAATAGATTTTTAAATTGCATAGCTTTTTATTAAAGTTTAAGTTAATGTGTCATTAAAAAAATGGTGAATGCTAATTCATTAAAAATATGATCAAACTAAACACTGTTTATTAAAGAAATAAAAAGATGAATATTTATTTAAATATTTATTTTATTAAAATATAAGAAAATGATATATTTTAAAACTAAGTACGAAGCAAACGTGATTTAGCCTTATATTAAAAAAAGCAATTTTTTCATGAGAAGTTATTAATTTAAATTATATG
>Ga0209389_1003736_pt1 | contig 12406 bp, 6 predicted proteins | sample CowpearedBW_FD_187526 | JGI IMG/M metagenome (GOLD analysis project Ga0209389, IMG submission 187526) | Root nodule microbial communities of legume samples collected from California, USA - Cow pea red BW (SPAdes) (version 2) | ecosystem: Host-associated > Plants > Roots > Nodule | place: USA... | reverse complement strand
TAATCAATCATTCTAATATACTTACTGTATTTTATCATTCTGGTTCTTTATTTTCTTTTATGCCGTTCTTGTTCCTGTAATATTTTTACTACTTTGGTTCAACCACTAAGATTTTACAGTAAAGTTATAATGTAACAAAATAATGTTACAAATCAAATTCCACATCATTGAGAAATGTGTCACCACATAGTAACATGACATTTCATATAATACAGATTTAGTCACAAAATTATAAAAAATGATAATTTAACCCACTTTTTTACCAACTTTTAATTCATTGTTTTAATCACCATTAGATTATCTTTTTTTATTTTTTTTAGTGATATGATATGATGATCTAATGATAATTGAAATGGTAGGTTAAAAGTGGTAAAAAGAAGTGGATTAAAGTATCATTTTCCAAAATTATGTCTAATAGAGACTAAAACAGTAAAATATTATATTAGAGGTACTAAAATTTAAAAACTGTTTTATAAAACTAAATGATAAAATATTAAAAAATAATATTTATTATTTTATGATGTTTTTGAAATATTATGCCACTTCTACACAATTTTTTTTAAAATAAATTATTTTAAGTTATACATAATTTCACTCTGATTACTTATATAACTATTCGTTAAATTCAACGTTCTTGATTTTATCAAATAAAATTGCAATTTCTAAATAATTGTACACCGTAATCATTGAAAATGTGTCTAAATATAAACATAATTTTTAAATAATGATAATATAAATAAAACTGAGATAATTGGTAAATTTCTACTAGTTCAATTTTATTTAAATTTATTATTTCAAAAAATATGTTTATACTTAAACTTACAACGTCCCTATAATTATGATTTAAGATAATTTAGAAATTAAAATAATTTATTTTATAAACCAGAGATAGTAAATAAATCTATCTAATACTAACATTAGTAATGAGTATAAAATTATGTATAGATACAAAAACGATATAAATTATTCTATATAAGTGATATAATATTTATATAAACTCTTATAGTATTTTTATTTATCATTTTGGTCCCATAATATATAGCAATGTTTCGGTCCATTTTGTCAGGTGGTATGTTAAAAAATATCATCTTCGAATATGACATAAAAGCATTGTGGGACACTGACTTTTTCATTATTTTTAGGTTTAATTAGACTTTTGGTTCCCTAATTTATATGTTTAATTCATTTTAGTTCCTTAATTTTTTTGGGGTTCAATTTAGTCCTCTAATTTGTTTAGGAGGTTCAATTTAATCCTCGATGTTAACAACGTTAAATAAGTTAACGGCAAACTGATCTGATGTGATACTGTGGCAATTAAAAATGACGTGGCTATGTGGGGAGATCGGATTATGTAAATTGAAGTTGAATTGGGTTTTGAAAGAAATTAGGGTTCGAGGAAGAAAGAAAGAAATTAGGGTTCGAGGAAGAAATTGGGGATAGCGGTTGAAGAAATTAGGGTTCGAGGAAGAAGCGAAAAACAATAGATAACGATTCGAAGAGGAAGGATTCGCGGTCTCCTTGGGTGTGGCATAGGTTCCTCGCTTTGTTCGTAGTGGCACGAAATCGAAGGTAAGTTTTTTGGTTTTTTAATGGATTCACTGTCACATTTTACTTATATAGTATTGAAATTGTTGGCGTTGGTATTGTTTTTTATGTGTTATTTTGTCTTTGTGTGTTTGCAATGGTGTGTGGGTTGCGGTCCCGTTGGTTTGTGGTCAGTGGGTTGTGGTCCCCTTTTAAAGGAGACTATGTTTAACTTTTTTGGGGTATAAGTTGTAATATGTATTGTATCCGTGGGCATTGGTAGTGCATAGAGTAACTTGTTTTATGTTTTTTTATATGATGCAAAGATGGACTGAAAATATATCAAAGGCAAAATCCTTCAAAAACTCAATATGTCCAAGAATTAAGACAAGATTGGACAACAAAACAGCAATTCCACAAATTGGATTCCCAGGTACTTGTAATTTGTTGCCCACTCATTCTGATTTAGTCACCATTACCTCATTTGTGATTTATACTTGTATTGAATTGTGATAAACAGGTGGTCAACAAATCAGATATTTGAGGTTAGGCACAAATCATTTATTGGGGAGAAATTTGTGGTCAACATAGACAACAAACACTGCACCTGCAGGAACTGGAGTCTAACAGGGATACCTTGTTGTCATGCAATGGCTGCAATTAAGTTTCTGAACTTAAGTGAAGAAGATTTTGTCCCTTATTGGTTCAGAATCTCAACCTATGAAGAAACCTACAATTCCATCATATACCCTTGTAATAGTCAGCAAATGTGGATTCAAACAGAATTTCCATATGTATTGCCCCCTCCTAAACGAATTCTACCTGGAAGACCCAAAAAGAAAAGAAGACTTGAAGCTTGGGAGATGAACAAGAATGGGAAGCAAATTACAAAACATGGCTTGACTAAAAAATGTAGCATATGTAAAGAAGTTGGTCATAATAAAAAAAGTTGTCCTCAACAACCTCAACCAGCACCACCAACTCAACCAGCACCACCAACTCAGGCAACTCAGCCAACAAATGTGGGATCAGAACAACCACCAACACTTGTAACAACTTAGCCAACAAATGTGGGATCAGAATAGCCACCACCACCACCTATGACTCAACCAAGTCGGTCATCACAGCAACCACCACCAACACCAAATTAGACAACTCAATCATCACATCAGCCACCACAATCATCACAACAACCACCACAACAGACAACACACCAAGTAGGATTACAAACAGATGTAGGAAGTCACCCATGCCACATTTCAATTCCTCGTCCAACCTCAGCCATACCCAATAGAAGGCAAAAACTCCAGTATAGGAGAGGACATGTATGGAAGCCATGAGGCTTATTTATGCTTTTTTTGATGTTGCACCATTTATTTTGGGGCTTTGATGTATTATGCAGCTTTTAGATTTCTAAGTGAATAATGCTTTGTCTACTTTTATTTTGCAGCTTTTACATTGTAAGTTCAAAAATCCAAAACAATATTGGATGTCTTTTGTGTTGTAACATCAAGTACAATTATGTGTTTATATAATATTGTGTTATGACTGGAAATTTCTCTTTATTGAATGTTTGTAATGATTGTATTAAATACCAAACAAAGATTTCTTTAACACCAATTTTTCATTAATTAACTAACTGATACAGCAATTCAGCTTTCCAATTACATATTTCAAGTCAATAAAATGACATACACAAACTGATACCCCCAATACAAATTCAACACCACCCAATACAGATTTAATCACACATTTTTCATCAATCGTGACAACACAATAATGTTCACTACAACTAATAAACACATTATCCCTAGTAAAACATTAACAAGCATTCTGGATGCCTTAAGTTCTTTCTCCAGAATATATATCTTCCTCTTTTGCCTTATAATAGTGTTATCCCTTTCATCACTAGCATCTTCTAAACACCATTTAAAGTAATTACAACCAATGAAAGCTTCATTTCCCCTCTATTATTGACAACATTCAGAACACAAAACAACCTTCATGTTAGTTGCAACCACTTATTGATGAACGAATCATAGAAAAAGGGTGATGGATCTAACCTTGTAATTAGGACAACCTCAAAATTGCTTCCCACCATTTTTAGTAGTTTGAGCTGTTCTTAACACAACAACCTCTCCATAGTTGCAAGTGGGTGCTCCACCGTGAGACAAAACTGCACCACTATGATTATATAACCTAGGATTTTGCATACCCCACGAGTTACAGGAGCAAGATGAAGAACAGTGAGTCCTAGACATCACTCAAAATTAATAAAGCTTGGCAAATGAAGAAGAACTCTAGCAAAACGAAGAACAACAGTGAAATTAGGGCAAATGAACAATTCTATCTCCATAAATAACCTTCGTTGCCACCTCATTACACCACATTGATGACATGGTATTCAAAACTTGCCACGTTCTTGTTCCAAACTGACACAGTGGCACTATTCTGACGCCGTTTAATCAAAACTAACGGGAAGGGCCATTTTAAACTATTTTAACAAAGTGGATGACTAAATTGAATCCCGAAAAAATTAGGGGACCAAAATGAACCCAACATATAAATTAGGGGACCAAAAGTCTAATTAAGGCTTATTTTTACGTTTAGAATGACAAACTTCAAATTTTCTTTTCAAAAAAAATAAGGAAAAAGCTAAAAGTTAAACAAAATTAATTAAAATTACCGGAAAAAAAATCATTGAATTCATTTCTCTCCTTTGAGAATCTGAAATTTTGTATGACAATTTATCATTTAACAGTAATAAATAAAAACAATAAATTATTATGTAAAAGGAAATAAAATGAGAACATTAGGAGGACTAATGACACATTCAACACATTCGTTTATTTCGTATTAAAAAGGATGGAATGAAGAATTTGTTTCTAATTATTATTTTTACATAACATATTTTTGAAACAATTAAAAGTAATTTGTCCGTAAAAAAAATAAACATAATTTATTAAGAAAATATTTAATTGATGCTATTATTACACTATATATAAACATTTAAATTAATTATTATTTTTCTCATTATATTACTTATTATATTTATTACATATATTATGTACTTCATTTTAATAATATTATCTAATATTATACTCATTAAATATCACACACCCACACAATGTATATCTAATACAAATACAAAAAAAATGAAAGGATAAGCTAACTAATGCATCTAAAAAACACAATATTTAATACAAATAAGAAAAGATAAGGTAAGCTAATCCATTTAAAAGAAAAAAAACTCAATATTAAAGTAATAATAACTTATTATAAAGATTATTAAAACATATTTATAAAATTTAAAAAAAAAAGATTTTAGCCCAATCTTTATTAGTTTTCCTTTATTACCATTATAATACGTGTATAACATACCATCTCTATCAAAACCAATCCCATTGTGCTCTTATTCCAATTCAACTATCACTCTATAGCCTTCAAGGCTTAAACAAACTCTTAATTTATTTCATTCAATGAACATTCTCAAGAAAAATCAGCCTAAAAGCAACAAAAATAGTTCATATTCATCAAAATCAACTAGATCAACTCAAAATTACTTCTTAAGTATATGTATGATTCTTTTTCATATCATATCGTTATCCATGTGAAGCCTTCTTCAATTTCCACCACCTACATATATTTCTTTATGTAAGTTGAATACTAGTAGAGTTAGGATAGTCTCACTCACAAAATCTCCTTCAATACACTTTGACACGCTAAACAACAGTATTTTCCCTTGAAATTAACTACTATGACTCAAACTTCACATTATCAGACTCAAATAAAGTTCACAAAATTCTCTATTTACAAACCACAATCACTAACAAAAATTGCTCAACGCAATAGATCCACCGCACAATGACTTCTTGCTATCGCCCAACGCATGCACCACTACAACTATGATGCCCAACAACAGACAAATCACCCCAAACATTAATAAGCCAGAGGTTGATCTTTATAAAATTTTCAAACTGGCACCCAACAATCATATTCTAGTGCCAACGGTGAACAAAAGAAATGAAGGAGCAAACCTAGAATTCTAGATCTCTACAGATTCCAACAATTTCATATATACTTCTTTCAGTTCTTCTCATTTCATATTCAAACAAACAATCACACTCAAACATTGTCTACCAATCTCATGAGATTATCTTTTACATGTACAACACAAGAATCTCAATACATTGTTTAATCATAAAACACAATCACAAGAATCTCTTAACCATGGCAAATATCTAATAACAGTTCAATGAAATATATATCCTTTCAATACATTCAAGCATACTAAAATTTCTATCTATCAATATCATACATATAATCTAACATTGTTTAGCATATTAAAACACGTTATAAATGGTTCACCATATGTAGATATCACATAACATTTCACTTGCATCGAATCCACTAAATTCTCAAACTTGATAGATACAAGGGTCAAACCATATCCCCACCCTCTCAATACCAAATCTATCATACTTTGCCATGTAAATCAATAAAACCATAACCATATTCTCACTTCCTTGTTCATATATTAACCATTCTAACAATACTTTTCTTTATTTACCCAACCTCAAGTTATAAAACCCGAGGAATTTAAATAATTAAATAAATAGTTATTTAATAAGTGCGGGTAATGAGATCTTTTATGGCATTAAATGCTAACTTTCATGATGTAGGAAAATACTAGCTCAAATGGTTGAGAGTACTTAATTGTGTGAGAGGACTTGGGTTAAAGTCCTATATGTGCTAATTGTGTGTTATTTAATTGTATTATTTTTATGATATGTTTGAGTAGATTTATAGAAATTATCACGAAACATAATTCGTTGAATTGGTTGTACATTTGCTTTGATATTGGAGGGTTATGGGTTTGAACCTTGGCTTAAGTAGAATAACTTTCTTTTTGGAAAAATCAATTTTTGGGCATGAAGGTGAAGGGGCGGAGAAACCTTAGCCGTCTTAGAAGGCTGGAAAAACCACTGATAATGAATCTTGAAGGCCAATTAAAAGTGCTTCAATGCATTTTCGTTTTTTTTTTTCATTAAGCATAATTAAGAGATGGTTAATTAGCCAAGTAAGGGTGGAAGGAAGGGTTTTTGGAGTTTGTAAATTTCTAAGGTGTGGTTAGAGGTTTACAGAGCAACCATTGTGCCTATTGAGTGCGGAAAAGGGTGGATTGGAGGAAGAGCAAGGAAACTATTAGTGTTCAAGGAAGAAGCTCTAAAAACCATTGAAATAAGCAAGGAATCTAGGTTAGGGGAGTTGTATTACGTGTTTTATATGTAATAGATCATTTCCTAATTGATTGGAATGCATGTCCACCTTACTTTCTGCCAAAAATGTAATAAATAGTTCGTGTTTCTGAAATTTTCTAGAAACTGCCTAGTGGCACACGAACTGTTGCTAGGCGACACATGTGTTTGAACCCAGGTTTCTGGGTTTCCTTATGAATCGCCTAGCGACTAAGGGTGACCCGTCAGGCGATGTGTATTGTTTTGCCCAATTTGTGGTTTGTGGTGGTTTTTGTGACAATTGCGATGCTCGAGTTGATTCTATATGCATGTGTCGGTGAGTTGAATGTGGAAAATTGCCTGTGAGTTAAAATTTATATAAAATTGGTAAGAAATGAGATTCAATTGGGGATTAGGGTTCATAACGATGAAATATGTATTGGGTTATAATTGATGTACTGTCTGCATGAAAATAATATTGAATTGGACGGGCAGGAACTAGTGTGATGTTAAAAATTTAAAATTATACCAAAACGCTTACTGGAATTGGTAATTGGGAGCTTAAGGATTCGCGTAGGTGCAGGAAAATCTGGCCAGAACCTAGAATTTGTATGCACCGCCTGGCGGCAATTCATGTGCTGCCAGGCGACACATCAGGCGCAGACAATAAGCTGATTTTTTTGCTTCGCGTTGGATTTCTGGATGTGGCTATCTATAAATTGGGCACATGACGTGAGTAATTGAGCAGAAGGTGTGAGAAGGAAACCTTACGTGTGGGATAATTAACTCTATGTGTGACAAGTTAGTAATTACGATGTTATGTGTGTCAAAGCAATATTGGGTTTAACTGTGATGTTGCTCATTACCTAGTGGGAGCTATAATTATGTGTTAATTGGGAGGATAATTTACATTTGATGTGGCTTGTATTTTCTGGTAGAGGAATGAGGACATAAGAAATTGCATCTTATTTAAGCATAAGTGTAACTTGAATTGTGAAACCATGGATGTATTGCATTGTAATTCTATCATAGGGTTATGACTGGACAAGTGTGAATGTGCTATAATTTACGTATTGTGTGATTGGGATCCCTTAGGACCTATTTAATATGCCAAAAACCAATAGCATTGTGCTACTAGTATGGCGCCTGGTGGCGCGGGGTAAGTCGCCATGCAATAGATACCCAAAACAGTGGCATTGGCCACTAGACGTGCGTAGCACTTGGTGGCAGGGTTGGTTCCGCCAGGCAAAAGTTGTGTGGCAGAAGTACTGGAAGGCGCTTGGCACCTGGCGCCGTGAGATGCCCGCCAAGCAGTTTGGAACCAAGTTCTGCCTAGCGACGAGAGAGGTGTGCCAAGCAATTTTGGGTGCAAAGTTGGATCGCGAGGAGGATTTTTACACAGCTTTGGATGGAGGTCATTATGCGATGCTTTGTTGGGGGCTTAGTTACGAGTGTAACTCACATTGGGGTAACACGTGGCCACTCGAGGTTATAGCCTGGTGGTTTTGAAAGTCTAGTGGAATGTGCGAGATCGTGGCTCGTACAACGAGGTTCCAAAAGATTGCCCTCTTTAGTGAAACTAATTGAGTTTGGTAGTCTAGGGACAACTACGGACTGCAATTCGTATTGGGAAACTCCACTTGGTGTTGTAGATTGTGGTTGTGGCAAATTATTCTCGCGTGTGGACTATTAGGTGGTGGCTTGTAGTTGGAGGGGCGAGTAGACACTCGTGCAACAAAGATCGATCAGTGTACTCATCAAAGGGCGTAGAATCAAGATGCGTCCAACAGAAAGGTTGGAAGTTGAGGAATTGAGGATTGGGGTACTAACACAAGTCATGGTTATGAAATGTTTTAATTATGTCATGTTGTATTTATCTCTCTTGTATTTGAGCTCACCCTATCTATGTGTGTTTAGCGATTCATGTAACTTGTTACATGGGAGCAGATATTGATGTAGGTGAGCATGTGGATACCTAGAGTCGGAGTGAGGGCCAGCTATGGGTGTTTTTACTAGTTTTCTTCATGGAAGTTTTATGGACTATTTTAGTAATGGTTTGTAAACAATTTATAATTGTAACAATTGCACGCTATGGATTTTAGTTATATTTTGGCACATTGAAACAAACATTAAATTTCCCGCGTTTTGGGAAAGTACTTAATATTAAATACAAATTTTTTATTATTTTCTTTCTTTTTTTTTTAAATTAGTAATTTCCGGCCAGGACGTTACACAAGTCAATTCCACATACCTCCCACCTACCATCATAATGAAGGCGTGATCACCACCACCACCTTAGAAGCTCCCTCAAGAAGGATCACTAGAAGCATGTCTATAGGGGAGTCTTCTATTCCATCATCTTTATCTTTGTTTTGCACCACTTTAGTTTGAATTCCCTAAGTTGGTTTCTAGTTGACTTATTTTGGTTGTCTTGTTTTGTAGGTAATTAAGAAGAAGTATAGCATGGCTAGGTGGCACATGGTGATTGGAGCACATGGATGATGTGGAAAAAAGAGGAAAGAAAAAAGCATAAAGCAAAAGCAAAAGTAGACATGTATCTTGTCTCCTTTTGCCTTTTTGGTTTATTCCTTTGAAGGCTACTTGGTCTCCTTCCTCTTTTGGCCTAGAATCCTGATGGGAATGCATCCACCAATCATGTTCATTCACTTTGGCCAAGACTTCACTAGCTTTAGGTTTCTAGGTTTTGCTTGTTAGTCCATTCCATGTTTTTGTATTTGCTAAAGGACCCCTATGAACTCCTATTTAAAGGGTGCTCCTTGTCTTGTAAAAGGGTTGATCATTTTGTTTCTAAACTATTGTGTTTCAACCATCAAATTTCTGTGAGCTCTCCTTCCTAGAAGTGAACTCACCTTTGCCTTATCTTGCTTGCAAGTGGTGGCACCATCACTCATCTCTAGGGTTTGGTTGGCTTAGATCCCCCCTATGAGTAGCGTGCTTCTTCCATGCTTCATCTTCTATGCTTTCCATTTTTAATGTTTCTTCTTTCATTTTGTTCTTTAAGTGCTGTTAATGTCGTGTGATTTTTATGTTTGAATCCAACTCTTTTCTTCCTTTCATGAGCTTGAGAAATGAACCTTCACATCTAGATAGCTTGCTATCTTAATGTCCAGTGGGGATTTTCAAAAAGCTTTCTTAAACAACTTCATCATATTCATAACTCTAAAAGAAAACAAGACAATCCTTCATCACATCATAATCATAATTAATTCTCATATTTCACTATCACATTACATATCCAAAAATTTCTATTAATGTAAATATAATTATAATTACAGATCAAATTTTACCAATGATCTTCCCTTACCTCAATGTGGGTTCCCAAAATATACTACCCTTTACACAACTTCTCTTTGATTTGCTTTTTCTACACATGCAATAGGGGCCCAAAAAAGATCAGAGCATGATTCTAAGATTGCAATGGATAGAATTCCATCTAAAAGGTATAACAAAAGAATGTAGCCAAAAGAAGATTACATGCAAGGTTAGAAACAAATTGCTTCAACGTAAATGGAGTAGAAAATGAACTTACTCAAAAGAAGAAATTGATCGATCCAAAATGTTCCTTGGATCCTCAATTTCACCACGATGCAATTTAATTTTGAAAAGGATGAGAAATTACATGTTAAAATTGAGAGAGAAGGGAGAGATGATAAAGCTATGGAGGCACGGGAGAGAAAAAATAGAAGAAAGAAGAGAAAATGCAAGGGCATGCAAACACATGGGGTTTACTATATGTATATTAAACATACAATTTTTTTAATGAATATGTTTATTTAAAATTATATTAGTAACCATTACAAAATTATATATATAATATACATGTATAATTTTTCTTTTAGTTACTATTTTAAATAAGGCTTAATTACTAGATTGGTCTTCACTTTGGTGGAAAAGTTTCAATTTGGTCCCCAATTTACTTTTTGTGTCAATTGCGTCCTAAAATTTGTTGAAACGCTTCAATCAAGTTCTTTTATACTGATGCCATTAAAATCGTAATGGTTATGTGATTAGGCATGCTTATTTGGCAGGTGATGAAGATGTGTCACATATATTTTCTAATGTGGAATTATGACTGATCACAATATTGAAAAAATAGATAGAAATTGTATTTCATATACAATGCCTCCCTATCTTGGGGTTGCACCTTTATTCATCATTATCTCCATCCCATTACACCACCCTCTCCTAAATCCTTCATTAAGTTTTACGCTAAACATTAAAACACATAACATAATCTGCAAAAAAAATAATAATAAAAATCTAAGACATATTGCAAAATTCTTTAATTTAATTCTTTATTTGAGGTGGAACGAAAACGGTTCAAGGTTTAGAGAAAAGGCAAATTGGAGGAGGTAGGAAAGCTAGATCGGAAAATGCAGTTCTTGACATCCACAATCAACGTCATTGTTGTTGTTCCAGGCCTCAATGCGTTTGTTTGAATCTCTGTCGAAAAGATGAAGGATTGGATTTTTATTGAAAATGTATGATTTAGAAAAGGGTGAAGTTAAAGTGAAGAAGAAGTTATACTTTTTAGAATTTCTTGGTTATTGGGGATTTTAAAGGAGGATGACGAGGTCAATATAACGTCGTTTCAAATGAATTAGGGTTTTCACTCTTTTTGTTGTTGTCGAGGAACCCTAATGAAGAAAATGAATGAGAAGAAGAATGTAGGAGAATTAGTGGCGTTGACAAAGCTTCTAATTATGGTCGACGTCGGAGGATGAAATTTTGATTGGGTAGAGGTGTCATTGACTCTGTGGTTGAGGAAGGAAGAAGCCATGGGTGTCTAACTTTGGTGTCATTTGTAGGGATGGCAACGGGTCGGTCGGGCACGGATAATGTGTAAGACTCGTGGAAATTAATTAATTAAATAATTAATAAATTAATAAATGTGGGTGGTGGGAACTTTGATGTCATTAAATGTTAATTGGTATGATGTGGAATAGTACTAGCTCAAATGGTTGAGAGTACTTAGTTATGTTGAGAGGACTTGGGTTTGAGTCATATGTATGCTAATTATGTGTGGTAGAGTTATTATTATTTTGATAAAACATTTGAGCCTGTTAAGTGATAATATAATCTTAGGATTTTGCTAGTTATCACAAAATATGAATTAGCATAATGGTTGTGCTTTGGCCTTATGAATGGATGGTCACAGGTTCAAACCTTGATGGCATGAAGTAGACCTTATTTTTGCTAAATTTAGCTTGGAATGCATGTGAAAGGGCAAAGGTAAACCTAGAATGAGGAGCAACCAAGGGCTGGAAATGCAAGAGGCTGAATTGGGAGAAAGTTTGAAGCAAAACACTGATGAAGAAACGAACATTCATTTTTTTCATCAATTTGATCAAGAATTCCAGGTTAGGGGAAGTTGTTTCGTATGTGTATAAATTATGCTTTTGGTTCTACGTTTCTCTTCTCAAATTGATTTTTGTATGCTTTGGAATTGTGATATACTTGATGTGTACGAACTTTTGGGGTTATTGGTTTACTGTGCTAAGGCTTTTTTATGTTTTTGGGATGAAATGGGTAAGGGTTTTGGTTCAGAATGATGGATCATGGATGAGTTCTAAGATTGTGGTTCAAATGTGATTATAACATGTTCATTTAGGTTCTCGGTGGTT
>Ga0209389_1003735_pt1 | contig 12411 bp, 10 predicted proteins | sample CowpearedBW_FD_187526 | JGI IMG/M metagenome (GOLD analysis project Ga0209389, IMG submission 187526) | Root nodule microbial communities of legume samples collected from California, USA - Cow pea red BW (SPAdes) (version 2) | ecosystem: Host-associated > Plants > Roots > Nodule | place: USA... | reverse complement strand
TGATTTAAATATTAAATAATTGTTAATTAAAAAAAATAATATTTTATTTTATATTATTTTTCTCTCAACATTGTCAAAATATTTTAATTAATGTTGAGGAAATTTTTTCTCGAAATATGGTGACTAAGATTGTTTTGTTGTTGATGCCAATTATAATTATTCATGCCAACCTATGATGTACTGATACTTCAATTAGAGTTATGTATCCATGTCCGACACGTATTTGTGTTTGATACTTTAAGATACTTTATCGATATTTATCTACGAAGTATCGAATTTATAAAGTTGTAGTAAACTATAAAAAGATATTTGAATAATGACAAATTTTATTAACAAAAAAAATAGTCATTATAGTGACCAATTTAGGTAGCAATTTATAAACTAAAAATTATTGACAACTAAAATAGTTCAAAAAATTATAATTGGTCTCTAAATTATTCACTAAAATAGTTTCTATTATAAATTAGTTTATAAATTGATTACTAACATTAACTACCAATGTTTTAATTTGGATTCGCACAATAACAATCATATATTTATTATGTTTTTAAGAATTATGGTACATTTTTTAATATTCATATATCACGTATATATTATGTATCGTATCCTATTATATTTAAAATAAACGTACCAACGTACGTATCAAATAGGTATCGTATCGGATACACGTATCGTATATGTGCATCATAGATGCCAACGTATCGATCAAGTTTATTTGTATAACATTGTTGATTGGAAGTTTTTTTTTCTTTTACTTTTCCATTAATGGCAGCTGAAAATTTTCCTCGATTGATATTACCAAAAAACAATACTAATTAATGTTGGGTGAAAAATTTTCTATTACCATTAGGAAAGCAATATAATTGACAAAAGTTAACATTGTTGCGGATGATAAACAATGATTATTGCATACATTCATAAAACAATAACCATGACACATGTAAGTTAAATATGTTTTTATTCTTTGATTTTAAGTTAAAATTAAAATTAGTTCATTTTTAAAATTTTGGACCAATTTAGTTTCCCATGTTTAGAAATGTGTGGGTTTAATCATTTTAACCAAATTTTATTAAATTTATTTGACACTTCAAATATGTTTCCCAGCTAATTTTAAAGGGAGAATGTGTCGAATATTTGAGCGGAAATATGTCAAATGCTATCATGAAACAACTAATATTTGAGCGAAAATATTTCAAATGGTATAAACAACTCCAATACTATCATGAAACAAATAATATTGAAGCGAAAATGTGTTAACCACGGTATAAACAAATCCAATGCTATCATGGAACGCGTTCGAAAAGTCAAATAAATTTAACAAAATTTAGTAAATGACTAAACACACACATTTCTAAATATGAAGACTAAAATGATCCAAAGTTTCAAAAATGAACTAATTCCAATTTTCACTTCAAGCTAAAGAACCAAAAGCATATATATATATATTTAACCTATAAAAAAATATTGTTTACATAAAAAAAATAAAACATCTTTCAAATTTATTGATAAAATTTTAGTTAAAATGGAGTGCAAAATATTAGTGGCTTCCAATAAAAGCAACAAAATTAATTTTAACAATGTAAATAAAAGTTAACTCCTATTAAAATCTAAAAATAAATTAATCGCCATTAATAGAAAATTAATCATCCCAAACAATATCTTAGTATTAATCAAATCCATGATATCTCAACCAAAATAAAAATAAAAATAGTTAAAACACTACAAATCACTGTACTTTCAAAATCATATTCAACATATCAAGTTTTAACAACTATTTTCCATCCTCACACTCATGTAATAAAGCATGTAAAAAGTGTGAATTTGATAGGATGTTAAACTTGTTGAACCATAAACTGAATTGTTATTAGTTTGGATTATATTCGGATGTACATTACATATTACAAGCATAGAATGGACTACAAGTATTTCAATTTGTGAGGCAAATCAATTTAAATACAGAGTTTCTAAATCCTATTGTTGTGTTTAAAAGAACCAACATATAAAATCAAGCACTGATCTTTCTCCTTTGAGCTTGACAACCTTCATTTAAGTGCTAAAACACCCCCTTAACAAAATGCTCTTTGTGCCTGAGTGTAATCTTTTTCTTTCTTCCCCCTTCTTCGTTTGGGTTCTCCTTTTCACTTTTTTTCATGTTTCTCTCCCTTTTTAGCACCAACAATAAAGGGATGAATGAAAGAGGAACACATTGATATGGAAAACAAGTTGGTATCTTTCGAAGACCATCTTTTACCTTTGATGATGAAGATTTGACATCTTTCATGACTCTTCTAGAAAAGGATCTTAAGCAAACCTCAAGAATGATATAGATTAAAGAAATATAATGATAGGAAAGTTCTTTCTAAGAAATATGACTCAAGCCAAGATGGAGACTCCAAGAGTGATGAGGTGTGCAAAAGCTATGTGATGGTGGTGAAATGTGTCTCGGTTTAGGTATTTATGTGATGGGAATGGTGGTCCCAAGAGAGTTTGAGCCAACTCTTAAGGAATGGTGGCTAGAGGAAACCTAGAAGGGGTGCTCTAGCCTTTGGTGACCTAAATGAGTAGTATGACACAAAATCTGAAGCATAACTTTACTCAATTCAAAGGTAGTTTTTACATGAGGGAGACACATCTATTTATATGCTTAGGTAACCTTAACTCACTTTTTCAATCGTTTTTAATAGTTAAACAAAACCTAAATTATCCCCTTAATGAAGTATAGGGAAATAACTCATGATCGAATCCAAGGAAATGGTGTGTATCAAGTTTAGCTTGTATAAGCTAATCTCGCTAAGATGAAAATAAAAGAAAACAAAGGGGGAAAGGAAATAAAATAAAGAAAAGAAACTAAAAGAAACTAAGTGCATGAATGAAACTAAACTATGCTATGCATGATATGCAAGAGAATGGAGAGATGAAATGCACGTGAATTGGAATGAATATGAACCTAAATTTATATGTATGCAGATGCAAACATTATGCAAATATAGACAATGAGGAATTATCTAATTGAAAGATGTGATGCAAAATTGGAATGAGAATGTGTTGCTGTAGACCAAACAAAGCGTCAAACACAAGATCCCATATGGTAGCACTAATACCAATGATAGCACATAGAACCAGATTAACTTATGCACTTGAATGTACTACACGAATCAAACAGAGCTAAACTCTCAAAATGGCATATTAAAGCAAGTTTTGACAACAACAAAAATTATCTTGTGACAACATTGAATTTACATATAATAGCCACAATCTGGAAAGCAAGTTCCTTGGGAATATTCTTAAACCACAACAGCAGCCCAATCAAGTAAGCTCCTATCCATGCGCAATGCAGATGTGACATGGAAGACTTATGCAAATGTAAATGCACTTAACACACACAATTTTAGTGTGAAACTAGAAAAGCAAAGGAAAGCAAAATTATGCATAAAATAGATTATGATTGTAATGGATATTGAAGCAATGCAAATGCATAGTTAGAACAACAAAATTCAATGCTCTAAAATGAAGATGCAATGTTGTAGATGTGATGGCATAACTATAACGATGCAGTTTAAGAACTGGTATGTTGTAGTTGGATGCAAAATTTGGGACTGTGGTAGCAGATTTCACATCTGTGATAGCAAGGAATGCAAATGAGACTAGATGATGCATGTTGTAAGACCTGGGAAAAATTAAATAATTAATTAAGTAATTATTGGATAAATATGGGTAAAGAGAACCTTTAAGGTAATAAATGTGGAGTGTATGACGTGGAAAAGTATTAGCTTAAGGGGTTGAGAGTACTTTGATTGTGTGAGAGGACTTGGATTCGAGTCCTATGTATGTTATTTTTGTGTGTTATTAAATTAGTATTATTTTTGTGTATATTAAAACGTTCGTAAACTTAGCAACCAAGGATGGCTGAAAAGGTAGAAGGTATCATACAATTGAGGGGTAATTAACACTAAACCTTAAGTTCGTTTTTGACCATTAAACACTATTAAACCTCCACTATAAGGCTTATTAATGGTAAAAAGGAGAGTTTAGTTAGCTGGAATTGAAGGAGGTGCGGAAAGGAGCAAGAGTGCAGAGAGGAACGTGGTTCTGGAGTGAAAGGTGAGTTGATTTAAGAGGGTGATTTGAGAGGAAGCCATTGGTGAACATTGGAGCTTTCAAGAAGTCAAATTTTGGGAAAGGAAAGCGTTAATCCAGGTTAGGGGAGCTCTTACTTGTATGTTTGATGATAGTTGTGTGTTTTCGTGCCATATCGATTGATGTAATGTATAATCTGGGTTTGGGATGGATTCTGGTGAATTTCTGGAAATTTCCAGAAACTGCCTGTTGGCATTGAAGACCCGCCAGGCGGCTCATGCTCCCAAAGGTCTTTTTCTGGGTTTCTGCTATGCACTGCCTGGCGACTAAGGGTAGTCCGCCAGGCGACACAAACTGGGTTGCCCAATTTCTTCTGACTTTTTTATTCTCGTGGTGTGCGAGGCTTAGGAAGAATTCAGGGATTCGAATGTGGCTGATATGATGAATTATTAACTGTAAAAAATTATAATTGGTGGATTAATACGTTAATTTTAATTGAATTGAGAATTTAGGGTTCATGAGGAATTAGAATGGGAAAACATGGATGATCGCCGTGGTGAGTTGTGTTGATTGAAAATAGAGGTTAACGTAATTAGGATGTGAAATCTGGTTGTTGTGTGAAAGTGAAGTCATGTTAGAATCAATGAAAAATGAATTTGGATTAGTTGTGAACGTTGGGAATGCTGGAAAATGTGGCAGTGTGCGAAACTGGTAAGAACCGCCTAGAGGCTCTTGGGTGCCCGCCAGGCAACGCAGCAGAGGGGAGAACGTTTTGGTGATGTTGCTGAAAAATGCGTTATGGAGAGTCATGGGGGGGGGATTTCTGGAAGATTTGGGGTAATAGTCAGTAAATTTCTGTTCAGGAATTGAGTGAATGTACCAACATGTGGGGACTAAGGACTAAATTGCGGTATAACTTAAGTGTAAATGAAATTGGAGAAGGTTAATGTAAAATATACCTTGTATTGTGGTAAGAGGGGAGCATACTACTTATACTATAGGGCTTGTTCTTGTATTGAATTATGCGATGTATATTGAAATGAGATGATGGAGACTTGGGTTTAGATAATTGTACATATTACATTCTGGTTTGATTTATGTATTATAATGCTATGAATGAATGACTGATGAAATATTGTGTAAATGGGAGTCTATTAAGACCTGTAAAAAGTGCCAAAAACCAGTAGCATTGCGCTACTGGTATAGCGCCTGGCGGTGCGGGGTGTACCGCCTGGCGGTAGAGTGAAAAATAGTGGCAGTGGCCACTGTTAGCGCTAGGCGCCTGGCGGTAGGGTGGTGTCCGCCAGGCGGTGACGGAGAATTACGGGTCCTGTTTGGGTCGCAGCGCCTGGCGGTGGGAGTGTGACCGCCAGGTGGTTTTCTGCCAGTATCCGCCTAGCGGTGTCTAGGCGGTACCAGGCGGTTTGCGTGGCTGTAGAATTGGTTTTTGCTTTGATTGGTGGACTTGAATGACTATGTTCACTTCTTTTGTGCTTGGGCTTGATGGACTAAGTCCAATAGGGGTCTGGGATGTGCTTGAGTGGTTGAACGCATGATGGGCATGGAACTAGTTGAGTTCCCGTTGGCTACTATTGGGCGAGGAGTCCTTAGTATGGTGATTGCATGCGTTGGGTGCACGATGGGCAAGGAACTGTTATGTTCCCGTTGGCTACTATTGGGCGAGGAGTCCATAGTATGGTGATTGTGTGCGTGCCAGGGTCCAAGTCAAGTAAGCTTGGATGTATTACTACAGGCGAGGAGTCTGTAGGGTTGGACTATGAGCAGGATTGGCTTGTAGGGTTGGACCACGAAATGGATAGTTTCGTGGAAGCACAGTGGAAATCCCAGGACCTAGTTTCATGCATGTGACTCAGGAAGGAATCTGAGATCAGGGGTGGATAATTTATAATTAACATATATCAGTAAATTTTTATTGGGATGGGTATCATATTTAATTTGTTTAATATGCATAGCTCACCCTATCTGTGTGTGTATGGCGATGATCGGATGATTTATTATCCGGGAACAGATGATTTGACAGGTGAGCAAGGAGACGCTTGAGACCGGAGAGCGAGATGATATGGGCTTTTTGAAGATTGAGATTTTAATGTTTTTATGTTTTGAACATTAGCCATTTTGGGCTTTTATATTTGTAATAATTTTGACTGCGAACAGTTACAATGTATTAAACTTTGCGATTTTAATTCTCCCGCGTTCTGGGAACATGTGTTAATAAATAACGAATGATTTATTTTCTTTTATTTAATTGCTTATGTTATTATCAAAGTAATATTCCTTAGGGATGTTACACATGTGCAGGATTATGCAAAGATGTAGGTGCAATAGGCAGATGATATGCACTGTAGATGATGGATGAATTGGGTCCTAAAATGCTTGAGATGCAAAATGACTAAAATGAAAAAAAAACTAGGATGCCAATGCAGAATTTAATACAACTATAATCAAATGCAAAACAAACATGAACCAAAAATTGATTTTCAAAGTTAAAATGAGCTACTGCAGGAAAATTAAAATTAAAGCATAAAATCCAAGTGAAGAAATGTAACCAAAGTAAAAATTTGACAGAAATTAATCAACATAACACTTAAACCAGAAACAAGAACAGTGGTTTGCTCATGAGCTCATCTACACTCAAGAAGACATCTCGATAGAGTGTGCCCACTTTGGGGTCACATAGTCCCTAAAAGGAACCATTGATGTGTGCAAATGTAACATCCCGATCGGATATTACTAATTTAAATATAAAATAAAGAAATATGATGGAAACCTCATTTATTATACTTCATTTCCCAAAATGTGGGAAAATTTGAAACATTTATTTCATCGCCAATTATTCAAAAATCCGCCAAAATATAAAAAGTCACATACAAAATCAAAGTTTGATAGTATCAATTATTACAATTCCTCAAAATCTATAAAGCAATAAAACTATGTAGAAAATTTCCAAGATAGCCCATACTTCGACTTTATGGCTCACCAGATCCACCTACAACCTCATCTGCTCACGTGTAACGCAATACACGATCATCGCCAAACACAACTAGATAGGGTGAGCTAACAAAAACATATAATAATTGAAATATATATAAACATACACTCATCAAAGGAATTATATCCTTTGATACAAAGCCACATGGCCACCACCATGATATCCATGTTCTCGTCTGTAGATGAATACCTCAAGATACTCTTGTTGCAACACCTACAAGCCACAACTTGTAGAACACGTGCGGGAAACCTACTATGGACCACAATCCGTAACGCCAGGTGGAGTTCTCAATACGAACATAGTTCGTAATGTCCCAAGACTACCAAAATCGTCAACTATCTACTAAGGAGGGCAATCTTCTGGACCCATCCATACGAGCCATAACTCGCACAATCACATTGGCAACACTCGCCAATTCGAGCCACAACTCAAGGATTCCTCGTGTTCATCTGCCATCTCGAGCTACAACTCAAGAGATGTCATTCCGAGTCATAACTCAAGGAATGCCACATGTTTAACCTCTATCCCGAGCCACAACTTAAGGGATATGTTCTGAACCATAACTCAAGGAACACTCCAGCAAGATGATGTTTAAGGTATCACCAAAGCCTTGTAGAGCACACACATCCAAAGAAAACAAGTGTGTTATCCCTACATTATCGCCTAATGCTGCCTTAGAGCCACCAGGCGAAATCCAGTTCTAGGCTGCTTGGTGGAACTCCTCTACCGCTAGGCGCCTCGTGCCTATGATGGCATTGACTTTACAACTATTGCCTGGTGGGACGACCCTCACCACTAGGCGCCACGCGTCATAACCATCCCCTGGAATAACAACTATCGCCTGACGGTCCAGACCCCACCGCAAGGCGCTATACCAGTATAACAAATTGTATTGTTTTAGGCACAACGAAGTAGATTTTTAATCCTTCTCAAAAGCATTCATGATACATCACATAATTACCAATCCTCATTGAAATCCACTTTAACCCAATGCCACTTATCCGCTACATATTTACCTCACCATCAGTTCATGGGCCTATAAACAAGACATAATTAACTACTTTTCACTCTCCATTAAACGTGAACCAAATTTTATAATTAATTCTTAAACATGTTGCCGCAACACTATATGACTAATGCCATCCCATCCTGTTATCAATCCTCTTGCATTGACGTTCCCAATTATTTTCACCTTCCAATATTTAATTACTCCACTTTGCCAAGTTCTTTTATGATATAAAATATACATATTACCAACTGTTCCATTCACACCTATTTCCCCATTTAATTCCACTGGCATCCCCACTAAAACTCCTTCACTCGAGACTTACATAAATCATCCCTATGCTACTATCACGATATTGCTTGGCGGCAAGCCTAGAGCCGCCAAGCGGTGATCACTTTCTAGAAAAAAAATCCAAATTAATTTTGCACTTGTACTATGTTTACTAAACATGCTTCGCTTGGCAGGCCTTCAGAGCCGCCAAGTGGTTTCTGGAAAATTTCCAGAAACCCGTGAATTCAATAGATAGGCAGGAGCAAAACATCAACCATCATATATCATAGCACAAAATTCCTAACTAACAAAGTAAAAATGAGCAACAGCTCCCCTAACCTGGTATTTCTCGTTCAAATGGAAAGATGCTAGAGTTCCCTTGCACCACAATTGATCAACCTCTATTCCTTCCCTCACCCTTGCAAAAATGCCTGCCTAATTCCAATCCAAGTGATCACAATTTTATAGTCTCAAAATTCCCACTCTCTCCTCCAAAATGCCTCTTAACTATGCTTTAATTATGATTAATGAAAAAAAAAAACGAAATTCAATTCATGGAGGGCTAGGGTTTTCTGACCATTCTCTTTCATGCCAAAATAATTTTAGCAAAAAGAAAGCTCAATTTGTCTCTACCAAGGTTCAAACGCACAACCATCCAAATTCCAAAGCAAATGCACAACCAATTCAACCAATTATTGTTTCGTGATAATTCCTATAAATCTAGGATTTTATTATCACTAATCATGATCAAGAATATTATTAAATAATACACAATTAAAATATCACACAATTTAGCATAAATAAGACTTGATTAATTAAAAGTTAGCATTAATTGCCATAAAGGCTCCCACTACCCTCATTTATCAATTAATTACTTATTTAATTAATTAAATTCCTCAGGTCTTACACTCCCCTCACCTTATAAAATTTTCGTCCTCAAAAATTGAACTTACCCAGAAATAAGTGCGGATAAGACTGTCTCATGAGGTCTTCCATCTCCCATGTCATCTTTTGGGTTGCCTCATCCCAAAGAACCTCCATAGTCCGAATCTCTTTCCTTCTGAGTTGCTTGACTTGGGAATCCAAGATTCTCGCTAGTCCAACTCCCATTGTTAGATCCTCGCGCACTTGGACATCGTCCTCCTCCGGTACATTTGTAGGGTCTGCAGTGTACTTCCTCAATTGTGATACATGGAAGACATTGTGCAGGCTTGCCAAGTGAGGTGGCAAAACAATATCGTATGCTGCTGGACCAATCCTCTTCGTGATTTGGTACGGTCCAATGAATCTAGGAGTCAGCTTCCTAGACTTGATCACCCTTTTGATATCGACTATCAGTGTAACTTGGAGAAATACATGATCTCCAGGTTCAAACTCAAGCGGCCTCCTCCGCTTATCTGCGTATGATTTCTATCGACTCTAAGTTGCTTGCATTTGATCTTGTATTACCTTCACTTTCTAAGTAGTTTGCTGCAAAAATTCTGGTCCAAGTACCACTGACTCCCCAACCTGCTGCCAACATAAAGGACTCCTACATCTCCTACCATACAGAGTCTCAAATGGAGCCATCCCAATGCTGGAATGATAACTATTATTATAAGTGAACTCCACCAATGGAAGTATATCACTCCAAGTACCTAGGTGATCCAACACACATGTCCTAAGCAAATCTTCCAACGACTGAATGGTTCTCTCAGACTGACCATCTATTTGAGGATGATAGGTGTCGCAACCGGAATCACGACGGGAAGGCGAATCGAAAAAGAAAATGGGTTTAAAAAGAGATTGGAGTCACCACCATAATTATTTTTTGGAAAACTATGGAAAACCATAAAAATAAAGCAAGTCTGCAAAAAACCAGATTTTGGATCCGGGAGTCGGTTACGCGTAGGGAAGGTGTTAACACCCTACCGCGCCCGTCAGAGGGTGGTACCTTTAATTAAAAATGCAAAGTTGATGTGATTTTCAAAATATTAATTTTCCCCCAAAAATAATGACACAAATAATACTAAAAAGAAACAAAAATATTTTATTGATTTTTGGGCTCGACAAGGATTGACCTTAGTCCTACGTATTCTCATTTAAAGTGAGAAATCAGGGTTACGTAGTTCTTGAAAAGATATTTAAAAAAAAAACTATTTGGAAAATTATTTTAATTTTTGGAGGTAAACCTGACAAGGACTGGCCTTGCTCCTACGTATCTCACAATGGAGAATCAAGGATCACGTAGTTCTTAAGAATCAAGGGGTGTGTAGAGTAAAATGTGAAACAAGTGTGGTAGGGGTGCGAGGTTAGCAATTATGGAGGTGTATAAAGTGAAAACATGAGTGCAGAGGTTAAGATGGGGGGTGCACGAAGAAGACAGGTTTAAATCTTTTAAAAACCCTAATTAAAACTAAAACTTCCCCTTTTCTGGCAGCTTCTTCCTCCTCATCTTCGCACACCACAACTCCATCACGGTGCTGCCACTGCACATCCCGCGGCCGACGAGACACGCCGCCAGCAAGAACCCAACTTCCCAAATCTTCCCCCCTTCTCATTTCTTCTTCTTGCGTGCGAGGCCATGGCCACCTCTTCTTCCTCGTCGCCGCAGACGGCACCAAATCCTCTCATGGTCGCAAGGCCATGCTTGCCGGAGACTACCGCCACCGGTTTCAGCCACTGTCGGTCCTCCATTCTTTTCCAATCGTTGATTCTCTTCCTCTGCGAGAGAGAAAGGTGCCATAGGATTTGCGACTCGCAACCACCGTGCCGGCCACCGCGACTGGGTCTGCGAGCACCACAAAAGCCAACCCTCTGGCCGTCGGGATCAAGAATGCCTCTATTTGAGACTCCAACTCATTCATCTCACTGTTTTCCGTTTGTCTCACTGTTTTCCATTTGTGTTTGCGTGGATGGGGATGAATGATCGATGGAGGTAATGGAGAGCTCAATGGGATGGGATAGCATGGTTATGTGAATAAAGTGTGTTTGGGGAAGGTGAATTGAGGCTCTTTGTTTTTGGTTATTTGGTGTAGGTAGAAAATGAAGTGTATGCGTGGGAGAGAATCTGTGTTGCGTAAGAATATTGGGGTGGAGTGAAAATGAAAGGATGATGGATTATGGTGGTCGTTGGAAGAAGGTTGGGGAAGATGAAGGTGTTGTTTTCTTTTTCTATTTTTTAGAGAACAGAATGAAGGAAAGCCCCCTGAGTGAAGAAGGTGAAGGTCTCTTGAATGAAGGGATCTTGATGATACTTGTTGTGTCTGCTCCGATCATTTCCTACCTCGAGACGTGAGATAAGGCTGAAAGCAGATGTTGCTTCCTGCTTTTTCCTTGTTCAGCGATCATGTCCATAGCCAGCTAGCTACCATCCCTACCTATCAAAGACCTTAGATCTTACGTTAACCTCTTCTCCTATTTTTTTTATTTCATTTTTTTTACATTTTTTTATATACATATTTTTTGAAAAAGGAATAAAACAAAATAAAAAAATAAAAAAGTAAACAAAATATGATTAAAATAATAATAATAAATAATAATAATAATAATAATAAATAAAAATAAAAATAAAAATAAAAAAGGTATTACCTGGACAAAATTGGGTGTTGACAACTACCCCTCTTTACTTAGATTTTATTAGATAATATGAAGATGTGACATTTCAAGGAGGAATAATTTTGTCTGAATTTTGTCTGAATTTTAAGGAGGAAGAGGATGAATAGAAACCAACTCAAACGGGTGCGATGACCAATTCCGTGAAGAGGGTCATGATATGGAAAGTAAAAAGAGACTCAACCATTCCATAGGAGAGGGTCCTAATGTAACATAGAAATCAATGATTATTGCCTTGCAGAGGGCTTTGATGTAAATATAAGGATATCAATGACCATTCATTGGAGAGGGCCTTGATGTAAAGAAAGAAAACAATGACCATTCCATCGAAGAGGGTCTTGCTGTAAACATAAGAAAATCAATGACCATTCCATCGGAGAGGGCCTTGATGTAAACATAAGAAAATCAATGACCATTCCATCGGAGAGGGTCTTGATGAAAGGAAAGAAAATAA
>Ga0209389_1003730_pt1 | contig 12417 bp, 9 predicted proteins | sample CowpearedBW_FD_187526 | JGI IMG/M metagenome (GOLD analysis project Ga0209389, IMG submission 187526) | Root nodule microbial communities of legume samples collected from California, USA - Cow pea red BW (SPAdes) (version 2) | ecosystem: Host-associated > Plants > Roots > Nodule | place: USA... | reverse complement strand
AAAGAAAAAGGAGATAAGTAAATAATTTTATAAAAACTTGTAAAAGTAACCGTTAATTTTTAAAAATTTAATAAATAATTAAATTATAAAGGGTAAAGTTGGAATTATGAAATGTGGACACAAAAGGGAATCCCCTTTATATATAGTTATAGATGAATAAGTAATTTTGATTATATAATTCCTTAATTTTAATTTATTAATTTATTATTATTTTTCAAATTGATGTTTTTCCTTTTTCATGTCACTTACAACGCAAATAACCCTTTATCTATTTTTCTTTTTCTTTTCTTACTTTTTCTTTCTTTCACGCTTTCTTTCCTTCATTTTTATTCCTTGCAACCCAACTTAGAGAGTTACCGGCACCGTAGTATTCCTAATATTTGCAATAAATAGCTATTTTGTTATCCTTTACTTTTTAAAACACTCTTATACACTGTTTGTTATCTCCATAGTAAATAACTATTTCAGTGCATTGTTGGGTCGTGGATGACGCACTCTGGTGCTTTCTTGATTTTCAATCCTCACAAGAAAATCACCCCGTCCACCACAAAAATATTTCTTGAGACACTAAATTGTGCATCTAAAAAAGCTTTAGATTGTTATTTATTTTGTTATTAAATACTTCCACTTGTCCCTGGCTAGTAATTTAAACATTGTTATTTATTTCTTCCGTAAAATATCGGTAAAATCGAATTTGCGACATATTAGTGAAAAATAACGGTCTTTGTTTATATATATTTTTGAAGCCTCTTATCTTCTACTTAAATTTTAATCAGTATTCACATGAGATTGCATTATCATAATAACGTTATCGTATTTCGAGACACATTTCTATATGTAAGTATGATGAAGCTCTGAAATTGAATATACAAGATAAGTAATCTAGTTTGGAATTTTGACAGAATTCGTTCTTCCTACAATACATCCTCCTTAATCAATGATGTTTAAATACCGTCCAATTCTGCTAAAAAAGATAAAATTAACAAGAGTTCCTGTTTTCTTCTTTTCCTTTTGAAAGCTATGAAGTATGAACAAATACAACTAACTTTAAACTAACAACTATCTTGCCACACTACAAAAACAAAATTATCTTGCCACGGCTAAACACATGAAAAATCAGCAGGCACCCATGATGACCTAACCTTGACAGAGTAAAGAGCAAACCACCAAATACAATATATATATAGATGAATGAAGCAGGTGGGGTCGAAGTAAGCAACACAACAAGCAGAAGCAACCATTACCAACAATTTCCTTTTTTACCAGACAGCGCAGGACCCACATAAATACTCTCTGTCCTGTCGCCCGAAAGGTCAACTCATGTTATGCTTTTGATCTGAGGATCCCTAGCTTCCAATGCCTGCATGCAACCCTAACAGTTTACTCGTTACTTTTTAAGATCCAATCTTATGTTTCAGTAAAGTGAAAGGAGTCAGCAACGTCAAAGTGCAGAGCAAGTTGCACGATAGCTGAACGAACGGCTTCAGACGATGGTGCAACAGAAGTGGGTAAATGGGGTAAACAGATTGGCAGATACTGTTCACTTTCCTCAGGAGGGCAGAAAAAAGAGATCACGGATCGGCAGAATATGAATCTGTGTACATAAATGATACCAAGATGTCACACAGCAAGTCCATTCAATAATTTTAATAGCAGTTGACATCCCCCGAGACCAATCAATCACCGATTATAAATTGAAAAACAGAAAAAGACTACATAGACTAAAAAGTAAAGAACAAACACCTTAGAATAAGCCGCCGTAAAAATGGATCACTTATAACCTGCGCCCATACTAAATCCATGGTAGTTGATGAGCAGAGAATTATTTCCCACTCAGTGAAAGCATTAGCTATTATGTTCTCTGCTTCATTGTAGACATCCTACAGGTTAACAAAACACAATTAGACCGACGATAATTGAAGTTAACTTCAGAAATGTTAAAGATTACTCGTGTATGCTTACAGTATCAGCCTCATTTGGGAAGACACCAATCATTTGGCAGAATGCTGACAAAGGACAAGTCAAAAAAAAGGTAAATTGGCTTCCATTATTTGAATTTACATCAGATGGATTTTTGAAAATTGGTCTTAAGGGTGAAAGGAATAAAGCAGCCGTTTCACCCCTTTCAGCGCCGTGTAAAACCTGCAATAATTGGTGATGTACACAATCAGTCAAGGCGTGTCAAAGAAAATAACATTGGTCAATCACTTCTCCAGCCTAAAATGGACCGTATCCAATTTCCTATCAATTCCAACTTCCAACACATATTTACTATGGAAGAAGGCAACAAACAAAAACGGCCTATAAAATCATTATATAACCCAGAAAGATGCTGTAATTGTCGGGTTTTTTTTTTTTTTGGTAAGCACACACGAAAGGTTGATAATGGTCCTTTCTTTCCATCCATTTAACATTGTCCTTGAAGAAAGTTAAACATTCATATTCAAATCGTAGAATTTCAACAAGGCAGGGTTTTCTGTGGTTGGTGAGTTAAAATTCAATTTCAAGGATTTTGACAAACCCTTGGACTACACAGTAATATAGTAATTACAAGTATTATTAAGCCTTTAAAAGGTAAAATTAGATTCTGGGAATATCCTGAACAGCTCAACCAAACAAAGTTCTCACGCAACTCATACATAAGTTCTGAGTTATGACAAACCTGCCTTGAATGCATGGCTGTTATCACTGTCAATAATCAAGAAAAGAGGTTTCCGAGTGAAGGGGATAAGATCGCCAGGGTAGAGATTATTTGTACCTGATAATTTGAATAAAGCACATGTAAGTGCAGCAACATCAGATGTACCTTTTCTATATATCATTTCATTTAAACTAACCCAAAAATTATGAGAAAATATAAAATTCTTTTAACATTTCCTGGAACAATTTAAACAGAAATTTGATAGAGAATAGACTCAGAGCATCTACTTACCACTATTTCCCTTGGGACCAAACCACAGATAATTGTCGTAATAGCCCCTTTCTCTCTTGCCATTATTTTGAGTTTCAGAAAGTCCCGAATTCTGTCCATGGTTAGTCTGAGAAGGGACTTTGTGTCTTGAAGATTTGGATGAACCTCCAGAATTTTCCACCTGAGAGACATTATTAAGACCAGCGTTCCCTGCATGAAGGATCATTAAGGTAACTAACCTATTATAACAGGCATGAGAGGAAGACTATTTCTACTTGAAAAAGAAAGAGAAAATGTAAACCTGAGGCTGAAAGGTACACTAGCACGACACTGTCTGGTGGCAGCTCCTCACAAATTGTGGCCATAACCTGCATAACATCATGAAACTAATATAAGAAACACCAAATTGTGTTCAACGGCCTGTGAAAGATTGCGTATGAATAGGATGTAAACAGCGATTTATTTTCAACAAGTCAAAATTTTGGCATTGATTCATAAATCAGATCATACAACACGGAATAGAAGAACCAAATGTATGTGTGCACAAATAGACAAGAGAGTGTACTATAAAAATCACTAAACTAACGAAGAAGACCAAAGGCAAACAAAAATATCCAAGTCATGATAGGAGAAGCCATAAAATAGTCATGCAATATCATTGATATTGACAAGGACTAGTTACAGAACAGTTTACTGATTTTAGTACGGAGACAAACAAGTATGTAATATAATCTTTCCAGTACACTTGAAAACTCACTGCTATCACATGTGTCACAGATGGACGGTACAGGGTAGCTTTTCTAGGATTAGGAGGTATATTTGGATCAGTCATATCTGCAGTGAGATTCATGTCTATTATCCCAGAAGCTCCTGAGTGATCAATTGTGTCACCGTTCTCCTTAGGTTTAAATGTATGCTTTTGGTAGAATGTTCCACTAGGCTCCCATTCTAAACATTGTATCATTCTATACATGTCCAATGTAAGCTCAGCAAACTTGACCTGAAAGAGAGAATATACAAAGGTTCATAAGCTCCAGTCTATTTTTAGCCACTAAAGTAAACGAACAATTCAAATTGAAGAGTCATCACAGTATTGTGAATCGGTACTAGCCTCATTTCGATGATAACTTGTCAACAAGGCATCTTGGAATTTTAAAACCCTCTTAGCATGAAAACGAGCTACATAAGGAAGAGAAGCTCGATGAGTATCAAATGTGGCACAATACCGCATGGGTCTGAAATTAAAGCCCTTGTCAACTTTTGTGAAACGGTTAATTTCTTGCACCACTTGCTTCCATTCCTTAAAGTTAGTTTCCTGAAAAAAAAAATTATTCACATTCTTAAGTCAAGCATGCAATACATACAACTTTTTCTCGAGGTTGAATAATGGAATACAAAGCATCAACAAATTCTGTTATAACAAAATTAATGAGATCTATTTTAAAAGAAAAAACAGAAGTTAAATATTAATATTGAACAATATGAATTAAAAAGCATAAAACAAAAAGATTGCGAAGTGGAGGCTTGACTTCCAATCCTAAAGAACAACAACCAAAGATGTAAAGTAATAGGTAATTAATTGATAACACCTGAAGCAGAACAATGCAGTGATGATCATGGTATGGGCCAGAGATAAAAAAGATAGAGTATTTTTACAAAGATATACCAACCATAGTCTACAGGACTATTGTCATCATGTGAATAATAAAGTATCATTATTTTCTGCATAAACACTTTTGTTATCCTGATCATTTGATATGCTTATCAAATCAACACATGAAATGTATTTAGGAATTTCGGAACCTCGTGTTTTGTTTTACAAAACTGACAAATTTTATTAGTATGCTCTTGTTTGACAAAATGATTTTGACCATAAAATCATAAATAGAAAATCAATATTAGATTTGAGTAAAACAATTTTGACTGTCCATGTTTAGTGGTATTGTCAAGATTAACTCCTACATCTCACGCTCTCATTAAATAACTCTATAAATATGGTTTCAAAAGAAAATCACAACTGTATCAACAATGTTATTCTACAAAAATTGCCCATGCAATCAGTATAATAAATTGATCAATGTATGTGATGTATTGAGGATATTCAGAATCATTAATTTTGTTTTGCCATCTGACAGTAATTTCATCAATGCACCAACAATTTATTCTAGAAAAAACTGGCCCCCACGTTTAGAATAGTAGTGTAAAACTTGAAATCCAGTTGATCCAGAACATTACTATGGTTCTATAATGGGAAGTCATTTCTTTAAAGAAAACTACAACTTGCTTTTTTCTTCAAAAAAAAAAAAAAACTAAATCTTGCTGCTAAGGCTATGAAAATAACCTATCCTAAAACAACGGGAACAAAGTTCTTCTTAAATCAATATCCATTAGATAACACATCAATTTTATCCTACGGAATCAGATGTCAATGAAACAAAGATTGCATTACTTATATAAAAATCTCCTACAGTGGGATTGTCATCAAACGATGAAACTAACGCAATTCAGTGCCACGAATTCTATCAAAAAACTGTGAATTCTATCATATTACATACAAAAACACACAAGGTTAGGTGGGGCCGGTACACCACACAAATCAAGCCAGCATATGATTGCGGTTCTGTTCTATCACATAGCCCAAAACACAAGAAGCTAATCTAATCATCCTCAGGTTTTCACCTACGGAACCTAAATCAAGTATTATACAATGACCAGAGACCAATTGATCTGCACAGAGCAGATTCTAACTTAATCCCTAAGATAAAGTATTTTCACTTTTCACAAGAAAGGAAACACCAACCCACATCGCTCCACTCCTAACTACTTCATTTGCACAGACAAAATAAAATAACTACACGCACATAAAAAAAAGAGATGAATATTATCAGTTCACTTTCCTCTCCGAAAGCTGAAACAAGAAATTAAAGAAAATTGAGAAGCGAACAAGAAAATGCATAGATTACCCGAAAGGTACTCTTGCAATCCTCAACCAAAGCCCCAAAGCGTTCGAGGAGGTGGTTAACCATCTCGGTCCGGTTAAGAATGACCGAAACAAGTAAAAAGCGCGCGTAGAAGCGCAACTCCTTGGAGCGAACACCAAGATCTTTGACGTTGGGTTCGGATCCTTGGAAGTACCTTCTGCTGAGTATGGCCTCGTAGAAGACGTAGGCCTCGACGAGGAACCTGCACTCGCTCGTCCTAGTGTACTGCCCGAAGTACAGCTGTCCGATTCGGCTCGCGATCTCGCCGATTTCCCACCGCCTTAGCCCGCACTCCACCAGCTTCGAGCGGTTCTCCTGCTGGTACTTCCACAACCTTGTGTACGCCTTGAACACCTTCTGGAACGCGTGCTGCTGCTGCTGCTGTCGGCTCGTGCCGCCGCCGTACGCCTCCACGTCTCGAACGCGCCCGAACTTCCTGTCCGCGCTCTCCACCAGCGCGCGGAACGTCTGCAGCGCCCGCTCCTTGTCCTCGGACATGCCTTCCGGATAATCAGACAGAGAGAGCCTTCTTAGGTCTCCGTCCGGTGACGCTCCTCGCCGCCGGTCATCGGAGAATTCGAGAAAGCAGTGCTAACCGGAAAATGAAGACGAAATGCGCGTTTGTGTTTGTGTGTGTGTGCGCGTCGGAAAAAGAGAGAAACGGTGAAGACTCAAGAGGGCGGTTACGCTTTTCGTTTGCCAAAGACTGTGTAAGAAAAGTATATAATATAATTTTTAATATTTAATGCTATAAATCATACTATGTGCATGTGATTTTCTTTTCTTAATTACATCGCATTAAATTATAAACATTAACATTTATTAAATTTCATGTTAATTACTATGTTTACGTTCATTTCTTCATTACAAAATACATCAATTAGTTTTACAAATGGTCAAATTTTACCGCTGACATTTAATTAACCAATTTTAATAACTTCATATAAATATATTTCTTTTATTATTTAATGTTCCTCAAATTAGCAATATGTTAGCTCATTCAGGTTTAATTGGGTCTGAGGAAGATTTTCTATCACTCAGATAAAGTTAATGAATATTTCACAATTTAAAAAACAGCATTTTGCTTGACTTATTCTTTTGAAAAAATTGAAATTTGTATCAACGATGATTTAAATTTAATTAATAATGTCTACCTTTCTGTAACAATAATAGAAATCTGTCTATAAACAATAACATATAATTGTTTTTTGTTAATGAATGAATTCAAAATTAGATTTTAAACTAGTGATGGTATTAAATATATGAAATGAGAAGTGTATTATTATTACTCGTGGCAGTTGTATCTAATCATATCTATAATTTGAAAAATAATTATCATTCATGACAGATACGTGTAATTTTATAAATATAAAGTGTATTCCTCTAACATATATTTATAATATCTTAGATGTTAGAATATTCCGAGACGAAGTTTCTTTAGAGAACAAAAAAAAATGGAATTTACTGTTTTTCCGCTTTTGCTTTTTTGGGTTTTCTTTTGCGCTGTTTGAGAGATAAATCGAATGATAGTGTTTGGATTTTGGATTATTTGCTGAAGGGACTTTCTTTCCAGCCAATTTATTTTGGCTTTTGTACTGAAGAGCCACCAATTTATTCATTTTCATTTTTTGTTCTCTCTTTTTTTTTCTTTTTTTTTTACGTGAGAGATGAAAGCAATGGCAAAAGCAGGACCAGAATTGAAAAAACCACGACCTTACAAATGAAATCCCAACAACATCAGCCAAAACAAACGTTGGTATGGGGTTGGCTCTTTCATGTTTGGGGACAGAAATTATTTTATTGTAACGAGTTAATTAATTAATTACTTGTATGCAGATTAAGCCAGAGAAGGAATAATAATGATGCTCAGAAAAACATTTGTGTCTGGTGTCTTTTTCAGAATTTTTAAAACATCATACTTAATTATTACCATTATTTTACTCTTAGGTATGGTACTGTCTTTTTTTCTTTTATACGAAAAAAAAAATAGTCAAAGTTTCAAATACAGGTATACATTTGAATAAAGAAGAACTGCTTTTAGTAAACCAGAGATAGAGACTGTTTGTTTGAAGTTATTTGCTGGCACCAAACGTGAAACTAATTTATTTATTTTCTCACAATGTCAAATGGTGAAGCAAAGCAAACTTCATATCTCTCTCTATCTCTTCTTCATGCTGCGTTGGCTCGTATTAAATTGATGCATCGTCCATTCGTTACACCATAAATGCAGTTTTTGAGTGGTGGACCTTAATTGATTCATAATGATATCCATTAATTTGGAATTTAGTTATATGTCATTTTCATGCATATAGCATTTACAACCCATAGAAACTTCAACTTACAAATATAGAGTTAAATATAATTTTTATCCTTCAATTTTTAGTAAAAATTAACATTTGTCATTTTTGAAAATTTTAAATTAATTTAATCTCTCAACTTTGTAAATATATGAATTTAATATTTTAACTAAATTTTATTAAATTTATTTAATATTTCAAAACGAGATTGAAAAATGGCAATAGGGGAGGTGTGTTTGATTGTAGCCAAAAAGGTTTGTGATGACTTATTTAAAAAATTACCCAGTAAAGTGTTTTTAGTTTGTAGTTTCACTTTAAAAAAAACTAATCAGAAATATGCATAATTGTGATTATAATGTGCCAAAATTGTTTGGCCTGATTCAATGAGGAGGGTGATTCACAAGTTCAAAAGTGGACAAGCATCATGTGACTTGATTGACATCATTATTCTTTATCTTTAGCTTAATCAAAAACCAAACATCGAGAGCAACACACATGTAGATTCCAAATGTTACTACCTTGTACAAAATTAGTAGAAATCATGAAATACGAATTTAAGTTGATTTAAAAGTTTTACACTAAATACAAATAAGAAAGAAGATCATTTGTTATCGTTAGGATCAATTACCATGCATATGAGATATTGTTTGTTTTGAAGTTGTGTTCCATCATTTGTGTCCTTAAAAGGCACCCAGAAGGTGAGAGGAGAAAAAAAATATTTAAATCGTTTTAGACCTCGACTTCTAAACGATATAAAACTATTAAGTACGATAAGAACATAAGCCCCTAATTTATATCTAAGAGGAATGAACGAATCATTTCCAATTGAAGGCTTAAAGAATTGATGGTTCGTATGTAGAACTTCATTATCGATTCCCACGATAAGTGTTACTGTTACGATCTCATGACATCGAGTCAATCACCATGCATGCAAAATATTATCCATAAATTTATTAATCACTATATAAAATAATCCGTAAATATATTAATTTAAAGTTTTGTATCGTAATCAGCATCTTAATTTTTAATATAAATTTGTTTTTACTCGTTCATATTGAATTTTTTAGTGTTTTTTCTCAAAGTATTACATCAGATACTGTGCAAATAAAAAATATTATTTTAATATTTTTAATCGTTTATTATGTGTTTGCAGATATTGAATTTTTTAGCGTTTTTTCTCAAAATATTACATTAGATACTGTGCAAATAAAAAAGATTATTTTAATATTTTTAATCGTTTATTATGTGTTTGCAGATAACAAATTAAATAAAATAATGACATTTTTATTTTTTAAATTGACAAGAATCACAAAACAAGAGAATTTGGGTTTGGAACTCAGTGAAGAAAGGAATGAAATTTTTGGCAAATTAACAATCAAAGTACGTTTGGGTTTGTCAAGAAGAAAATAAGCGGCGCTTAATTAGCTAAATTATGTACAAAAAAAATATATTAGTTTTTTAAAAGAAATTAAACTAAGTTTCTCTTAAATAAGATTGGTTGAACTAAATTAAATTATAATTTATGAAATTGAAAAACATGCTTTAAATAATATTTTGTCCATGATAGTTTAAAATTATTTTAGAATACTTTAATTTATCCAAATTAAAATACATTTCGTTCCATCGTATCTCCATAATATGAGTTGTATGTCAACATGAAAGCTAAATTCATGGTTTAGTATAAATCACTAATTTTGGAAAGATAATTATAAATTACTATAATTACCTGTTTAGTGCTCCGTTATTAATTTAAACAGTGTCACAAAAAAGATGATCATTTTAAATCTTTAGTAAAAATGAGGATTATCCACAACAAATACTACGAAAGTAAGGACCATTTTTAATATTTGGTAAGAATGAAGACCATCCACAATAAACACTACGAAAATAAAGATAAAAAATATATTTAAGCCTTACGATATTTGTATATTGATTGTTAATCCATAAGTTTTAGCTTATTAACTTATATAATAAAATATGACATTAAAAGTCTGTAATTGTCTAGATACAAATTTTAATTCTAGTTAGTTACTTTGTAAGTAGCATTCCAGATGCCTTTATAATATTTATTTATGAGTCACTGCAACATACATGAAGCATTAAATATTTTTCTGAATTTTCTCTTAACTTCTTCCCTATAAGCACTTTTAATTTTTCAATTATATACATACCGATCTAAGTTTAACATTAAATAAAGATAAATAATTTATAATTTTTTATTAAAATAGAAAAAAGACATTGAAAAGAATAAGACTTTTCAAATAAGATGAAATTTTAATATTTTTGTCAAAACTTTCTATAAAATAAATAACACTTAACAAGAATATTGAATGGAATTCAAAGAAAAATATAAATTCCACATCATCGTAGCATAACAAAACATTATTTAGGAGTAACAATGTGTGTTTGGCCTAACAAGCCGGCTGACAGACCCATAAAAAAAATCAAACGGATTGAGATATTGAGTTCGTTGATCTACAAAAGCCTGATCGACATAATTTGCAATTCATGCGAGTTAGTCTGCGACTCGCATAGAAAAGAAACATACATCTGTGTATATTGATTATTTTTCTTATGGACTTCTGTATAAATTTTCAAATTTTTCTATAAATAAAAAAAACAAGTGTTATGTGTTTTTTAACGTGATAACTTAATATGAGACGAGTCTTAACATAATTAATAGAATGACAAAAATATTGCAGAATTACAGAAGTTGAATTCTATCTGGAAAAAAGTTGGACTACGAATTTGGTAAAAAGAAAGACAGACAATTGGCTCCATTACTTTTGATATTCTTAGTTGTAATGGAAGCATTTTTCAATGGGTTGACTTTGACAGAAAAAAAAAGGAACAAGAGGAGCCAGAAATCTATGAACATGTGTGACCACTAGGTTATGCCCGACCAAATAATTCACCTTTTTCTATGTTTCCAAATTCAACCATCTCGATAATTGGATCTCTTAATTTTCCCAGCTGTCTTCGTTGTTAAATAATCTGCAATATGTGTTTCATCTCTCTGCACCCATTATTTTGAGTGGTTAAATTCAATTACTACTATGCGTGTCTCGTAGATTAAACTACACTTTTTTTTCATCCACACAACTTGTTTTATTGCTCATGGATGGTCACATTTAGCTACAATTTCCACCCAACCATTGTTGTTGCTGCCTGCAATAAAATCTGGAGTTGTTGCATCTTGATGAGTGTTTATTGTCCTCATTCAGCCCCTGGACCCATCACATATTATTTTACCATTTTTATTATATATCTTATTTTTTTCATTTTTCAAATTAAATAACTTTTCGTTTTTTGGATTGGAATGTGATGAAACTTAAAAAGTCATCTAATTTGGGCCATAACTTTCAAACAAGTCATTTTCCCTTGCTTTATTAGGTACAACCTTTCCCTACTCTCTAATATCGTGTTCCTTTCATGCTACAAGCTCAGCATTTTAGTATTTTATATATATATATATATAAAAGCTTTTTTATTTCAAAATAGTTTATTAGCAAATCTTACCGACGAATAGCGTTTGAGAAAGAATAGTTAAAGTTTTTGCATTGTTTAATTATAGAATTGTTTATTTTAATAATCACCCACCAATAGTGTAAATTCGTGGGGTATGGATAAGTAAAATTTGGAAGAGTTATTCTTATAGGAACAGAAATAATATGTTGATTTTTTTGTTTTTTTGATGAAAGATCTTGTGTATAACTTAAAATTTCTACAATAATGTATTTAGTTTAGCATGTTGACATAGAATAAAAACATTTATGGATTGCGTATAAGTTTATTTATTAATAGTAAAGATAATCAAATCCACTTATTTGCAATATAATATAATATTTGGTGATAATTTTGGATATATTTTGTTTATGAATATTAATTAAATAGCGTGTAAAAACTGACAATTTTGTTTTTCTGAAAAACAAAGTCTTTTTTTTACATCTTGTAAAAAAAATTAAATATTTATAGTCTATGTTCATATATCAAACTTTGAAATATTTTAATCTTCAAATTTTAAAAATGAATAAAATTTAAATTGATATTTGAGTTGTGTCAAATAATTTAAACAAATATTAATCTAAATCATGGTTTAACACATAATATGTAGTTAAATTAAGAAACCTAAATCTATTAAAGACAAATTATATTAAAACTTTGAACTTTAATTTTACACACTAAAAATTTATTCAACTAACAAATAATAATATTTTATTTCGATATT
>Ga0209389_1003728_pt1 | contig 12419 bp, 5 predicted proteins | sample CowpearedBW_FD_187526 | JGI IMG/M metagenome (GOLD analysis project Ga0209389, IMG submission 187526) | Root nodule microbial communities of legume samples collected from California, USA - Cow pea red BW (SPAdes) (version 2) | ecosystem: Host-associated > Plants > Roots > Nodule | place: USA... | reverse complement strand
TTTTTTATATATATATATATATATATATATATATATATATCTTATATATATATATATAATATTTAAATAAAGAATTTTTCTGGTTCAAATTGAATTTCAAAATAAATACTTTTTTTCGGTCATTCCTTAAGTTAATCTACTAAACACAATCTTTTAATTTGAATTTTCTTATTCATGATTTTAATCATGACCTCTATTATATATTTTAAAAAAATATAGTTTATTTTTCAAAAAAAGTTAACCTTTAGTAATGTTTTTTAAAAGTAATTTCTTTGTTAAAAATAAAAACAAACTAAGACAATATGTAAAATCCTAAAAAATAAAATTTAAGAAGTGATACTATTTTAAAAATGGAAGTCATAATATCATTTTCTTTTATTTTAATATTAAAAGATTTTATTATAAATGATTTTGTTGTAAATAAGTTTCATTATTTTAAAACACACTATCTCTTTAGAAATCACTCTTCTAGTCTAGAGTTCTCTGACTTCTCTCTAGGAGTTTTCATCTTCTGTTCATTAGTTTTGAACTCTCTAAAATCATTTGGAATCAAAAATACCAAAGAAAGGTGCCCAATTAGTAAATTGCACTCAATTAATTATTCCCCCAAATTGTTATTTTTGATACACCGTCGGGCTCCGTTGTAGTGCCGTCGGGCACTAGGCCACTGATTTGGTGTCACCGAACACCACTTTTAGACCATCGGGCGTACCCAAATTAGTGGGTTTTAGGGGTAGTAATGTCGGGTCCCACCTTGTTTTTTTTTGTCTGCATCTTCTTTGTAAAATGAAAATTCCTATTTCGTTAACCATCATATCAAGCTAAATTTTGACAACTGCTCTTAGACACGTGATTAGGGATGTAAAAAAAATCCGTACCCGCGGATAAAACGCGCAACAGGTAAGAAATGAATATTGTAAATGAATACCCGCAGGTAATGAGTATGAGTATTTTTTATGTCCGCATGTTAACGGGACGGGTACGGATATCATAATATCCATATCCGTGGATACCCGTACCTGTTATACTCTAATTTAAATTAAAAAAAATAAAAAAAATGATTAAAATATTAATATATTGACTTTGTAAACTGTCATTCAGCACTATTTAAATAGGTTATTTGAACTTTGTTTGAGATTTATGAATGTTATGTATTGTATTTTATTTGAATTTATGATTAAAATATGTGGTTAAATATTTATTTTTATTTTTTTTATAAATACCCGCGGATACCCGTGGATATCCATGGATATTAAAAAATTATGCAGGTACCCGCATAACGGATACCCGACAGATATGGATACGTGTACGGGACAAATATTTATCCAGCGGGTATGGTACGAGGGAGCTACTACCCGTTCCATACCCGCCTTGTTGACATCCCTACACATGATTCTTCACTTTGATTGGTGAGATTTTCTTTTTTTGAAGTTTGTGGTTATTTTCATTATTTTCATGTACTTTATGTATGTATATGTTTGAGATTGTAATTGATTGAGATGAAATTATTGATATGTGAATATGAAAATGCGATTAAGGATGTATATGATTGTGAAAGTAATTAATTGTGTTGAAAGTATTGTTGTGAAACTGGGATGAATATGGTTTGTTAATGTATACGAGCATTGCATGTGTTTGACATAATTTCATGGGTCTCATAGGAAGATATTGTGGTGGTGTTATTTTAGTGTATACATTATTGGATTATGAATTTAAGTAAGGTAATATCCCAAAACTCTAATGACCATTCACACTCAAATAGAGTAGAATGATTCGTATAGTGAGAGTAGGAGTCCTAGTCTAAGGTAGGATAATAACTTTAGATGATCACGGATTAACCTTGTATATGGTAGGGTGAAACTCATTAGCAATGACTCTACAGAGTAGTAGAGGCCACCAAACAAGTGAAGTCTTTAGTGATTCCGATTCCAAATGGATGTATTCAGATAATTGAGTTTAGTGTCAATTGTCTGTGCGTAATTATGTGAATTATTGTAGTTTGTCTATGTATGACTTATAATTGATATGATGTAAATGGTCTTAGGATAATGTGAACCCTAAACCCTAACAATGTATTAATGTGAAGTTTTTTTTGCAAACCCTAAACCCTAAACCCTAAACACTTTGCATCTTTATAGTGTGAGCTCTTAAAATAATGTATATGTACTTTTTATTTTGTTAATCTGCCTTTAAATATTATTATAAAATGTCTTATTTTATTAATTTTATACTATTAAAATTAAATGTTACACAATATAAATAAAAAATTTATAGCACAACTCCATGAAGCATTGTATTTAGTAAATAAATTATTTTCTCTTTTGTTATTATGTGAATAGAAAATTTAAACATAAATGTCATATTCTTTAAATATGTTTTTAAATATGTTTTTAGTTTCTCAATTTTGATATGAAATTGTGATATATTATTGTTCAAAACTTTAATATATTTTGAACTAAATTTTTTGAAAGTGAATAAATATAATAATTTATTTTAATTTTTTTTATATATTAAATTGCTTTACACTAATTGACACAATCAATATCAATTGAAAAAATATGTTAAAAAAATTATCTTAATTATATTATATTTATTATTTTAAAATTTTTAAGATAAAAACTAACACACACAAAATTTTAATTTAAAATGAAATCAATTTAAAATCTAATTTCTAATTGAAAAAACATATTTAACCTCTAAAGAATTAAATTACTAGTATGTTTTATTTGACACCACCCATGTTTTATAATGAAAGCAGTGATAAAATTATCAACATTAATAAATGAGAGCAAATAAAAATAAGCAGACAATTATAAAAATAAGTACACTAATAAATGTAAACTAAAGTAGTTTTGAAAAGTGTTTAATAACAAATATACGTAATTCGAGAGAGTTTAAAATTGTCTAGTATAACCTATGATATAAACAATAATATTTATTTTAGTACTGTAACATAACCTTTGACTGTAATTTATGAAAGAATAAATATAAAAAGTGATAATTAAAAATAATAAATATAAATATCTCAGGGTAAAAAGAAAAGCATTTTGCATGGTGGAAGGAAAAGGGTGAGAGAATCTAGAGAGTTAAATAATGACAAAGAAGGAAAGTTGATCCTGAAAGAAGAAAAAAAACTGGAAGCTCCTACTGTTTACCATTTACAGTATTCCTCAAAAACTCTCTTCTCTTCTCTTCTCTTCTCTTCTCTTCTCTTCACTTCACTCCCAACCAAACCAAACACATTCTATTCCATTCCTGTAACCTAACAACAACCATTCTCTTCAACCCTTTGCAATCTTCTATATAACAAAAAAACAACCTTAAAACAAACAAAAAACACAACACACAACACACAAACATAAAAATGTCCAACACTCTGCAACAACAAAATCCCACTCTCCAATCCAAACGTCTCGATCCGTCTTCCCAGCATTCCCGTCCCGGCCATCGGAGATCGGTATCGGCGGGAGCTCCGTTAATCTACTCCGGCGGCTCCTCGCTGCTTCCGACTGGGAACATCTGTCCGTCAGGGAAGATCCTCAAACCGGTTCTGCCCTCGCGTGGACCGAACCGGACTGACGTGCTGGGCTCGGGCACTGTGAACTACGGCCGCGGCAGCATAGTGCGTGGTGGCTCCGGCGCCTATCCCGTGCCGGTGGCTGTGCCCGCGGCGGCGTCGCCACTCACGGTGAAGCGCGCGCTCGGAGGGTCCGATCCTGAGGAGTTGAAGAGGGTAGGGAACGAGCTGTACAGAAGCGGGAACTTCTTGGAGGCGCTGGCATTGTACGATCGCGCTGTGGCCATCTCGCCTGGGAACGCGGCGTGCCGGAGCAACCGCGCAGCGGCGCTCACGGCGCTGGGCAGGCTCGGGGAGGCCGCCCGGGAGTGCCACGAGGCTGTGAAATTGGACCCTGCTTATGCTAGAGCGCACAAGAGGCTTGCCTCTCTTTATGTAAGGTAATTCGTGAATGCAATGAGATGAGATGAAATTTTGGATTTGGATTTGAGTTTGGTTTTGTTGAGATTGGAATTGGAATTGGAATTGGTTTAGGTTTGGGCAGGTTGAGAATTCGCGGCGCCATTTGTGTCTGTCAGGGATTCAAGAGGATAAGTCTGAGGAGCAGAAGCTGTTGTTGCTGGAGAAACATTTGAATAGATGTGCTGATTCGCGGAAATTTGGTGATTGGAAGAGGGTGCTCAGGGAATCAGAAGCTGCTATTGCTGTTGGAGCAGATTTTTCGCCGCAGGTAGCATGAATTTCTGATTTACCATGTTCTATTATGTTGGAGAAGTCTTATAAAATTAATAGATAGTCAAGTTGTGATTGGTTTCTGATTTCAAACTCTGTTTCTAGTTTTCAAAATGCAACTAAACTTGGTCGCTCATGTAGCTAGTGGAGGGTGTGGTACAAGGTGAAAACAAAGGAAGATGAGAAAAGATATCCAAGGTGTTTCTTGTTTTTGGCCTATAAAACACTTGTTTTATTACTAGCAACTTTTAAACCTTAATAGATTTTGGATGAGAGATTGATCAGTAAGCACTGTGAAGTTATTTTAGAAGATAGTTTTTAATTGAAAAGTGAGAACAGAGTCAAACCGGCTCTTGTTTGTGGTATGGTATTTGAGTCTCTACAATGATAGTTTTAAGCTCTTAGGATAGTTGGTATATGACAATTTGTATTGGGCTAACTGGTTGGACTGTTGCTTTCAGATTGTTGCTTGCAAGGCAGAAGCTTATTTAAAACTGCATCAACTTGAGGATGCTGAATCCAGTCTCTTGAACATTCCAAAGTTGGAAGGCTGTCCTGCAGCATATTCTCAAACCAAGTTCTTTGGTATGGTTGGCGAAGCCTATGTTCCTTTCGTGTCTGCTCAGGTTGAGATGGCCTTGGGGAGGTAAACACTAAACACCTTAGAGTTGCAATCCAAAGCTAAATAAAGCCTTTGAGTGAGAACTGAATGATGGATTGTTGCAGGTTTGAGAATGCTGTTGTGGCAGCCGAAAAGGCTAGCACTTTGGATTACAGTAATGTTGAAGTTGGTAGGATTGTAAACGTTGTAAGAATGGTGGCAAGAGCTCGTTCAAGGGGCAATGATCTTTTCAGCTCTGGCAAGTTTTCTGAAGCTTGTTCTGCTTATGGAGAGGGCCTCAAGTATGACAACTCCAACTATGTTCTATATTGCAATAGGGCAATTTGTTGGTCTAAACTTGGACTGTGGGAACAATCGGTTCAAGACTGCAACCAAGCTCTTAACATTCAACCAAATTACAACAAGGCTCTTTTTCGAAGGGCCGCATCAAATTCAAAGGTGAATCCACTTGTGTGTGTGTCTGTGTTTGTGTTTGTGTCTGTTCATTGTTGTTTTGTTCTCTGAAGTTGTTTCATTGTCGTTGTTAAAGATGCATGATCATGTTGCAGCTTGAAAGATGGGCAGATGTTATTAAAGATTATCAAGCCTTAAAACGCGAGCTTCCTAATGACATTGAAGTTGCTGAGTCTCTTCGTCGGGCTCAATTAGCATTAGAAAAATCTCGGCTAGTGGTGTATGGTACCAAGTTTGGAGTTGAAGTTGAAGAAATCTCAGCTTTAGACAAATTTAAACCTGCCATTGCTTCTGCTGGTAACTATCCAAATGTTTTGACTCTGCATTTTTCTTGCTTCATCGGTAACTTTTTAACGAAAGTCTGAATTTTCAGGTGTTTCTGTAGTTTATTTCAAAGAGGCATCAAACAAACTATGTGAGGAAATATCTCCATTTATAAACACCTTGTGTGTTAGATATCCCTCTGTTAAATTTATTAAGGTACACAAATAAGTGTTTTCTTTGTACTTCCCAACATAATTGCCATATTTTCCTGATTTTCTTTAAATTTTAATTGAAGGTGGACGCTGAGGAGTGTATTGCAATAGCAAAAGCTGAGAACATAAGAAGAGTTCCAACTTTTAAAATTTATAAAAATGGAGAAAAGGTGAAGGAGATGATCCAGCCAACACATGAGTTATTAGAGGAATCAATAAAGAGAAGTAATAGTTTGTAGGTATTAGAAGAATTCATGGTCATTATTTGCATTCACCTGCAACAGAAAACCACAGCAATATTGAAGAAGGTGCTCCAAGAATGCACCAATGTTTAGTTCAAATTAGGAATTCCAGCTTTCCCTGTGATATAAACCAATTTTTCAGGCAGGAAAACCTCAGATAGATTTTAGATACCATTTTGAAATCATATATGTATATCTTTTCCCGGAAAGTGCTATATGCCTCTTCCCTCCATGTCCTTCATTTTATTGCACCAGGTTTTGTGAAATGTTAAAATGTCACACTAAACATATTATTGTTTTAGATTTAGACCACCTCAAACAAGGAAAAGAAGCTGTCAATGACGAGGAAAAATATGCTGTCTCCTAACTGCTTTTAAAAGTGATAAAAAAATTGGTCTGCAAAACATGAATCAGATGGATTTAGTCCTAAACTCATATATTAGTTGGCTTACTTAGTTCTTCAATGTTTCAAGACTAACTCACGCTAACAATTTTTGTTACAATGTTTTGTATGCACCGGATCTTTGTTCAAAGTGTCAGTGTAGGAGTTGAGAAAATTCACTAGAGATTCGATGAAATCGTTGTCATAATTTACTCATGTTTAAATTTCAATGCCAGTTGCAGATTAGTTGATGTAGGTGGTAACCATTAATTAGGGATTTAAATGTCCATCTTTTTTAGAACTTATAGTGGTATAATACCGTGAATTTTAACACTTTTTTAAACATGATTTTTTACACAAAATTCTATTATTTATTCTTAAACATTGTGATTAATGTAAATTGATGGTAACACATGTAAAAACTTAGAGAAAACTATTGCTTGTTATGACAAAGTATTTTGTCTGCCTTGTTAATCAGTTTGTTGAAAAATTATTACAGTAAATTGATTGATAATTATTTTAAAGAAATATTTCCTCCTCCTTTGTGGATCCGAAAAATCTGTGATTAAAAATATAAAATTATTAATGTTAGACTTTAATTTAAAAGTTCTAAATGCTAGAATAAATTTTAAAAAGAATGATTTAAATTATTTGTGTGACACAATTAATGTCCTAAAATAAATCATTTTAATCTTAGTTAAATTGGTTTCATATAGATTAACAAAAAAAAAAACTCAACTAAATTTGATCTTTCTGAATCTCACTTTATCTTAAATTTGCAAAAAATAGTAAATTTTTAACATTTGTAATTATCTGCCACAATAGTTATATTTCAGTAGCATTCAACACTGCAAAACGTTTACGCATTAAATGGTAGTGTAGTTGGTGGAGGGTGTATGAGGACAAAATGTATGTATATACTCCAAATACTTTTAATTTTCATTTATCAACAATTAAATAAATGCATATATATTTCATTAATTCTATGACTAACATTAAAGCTATTGTTTGTTACTTATTTAATTCATGTATTGTACACGCATACGTATAGGTAATAAATGCATAATCAAACATTTTTAATGTATGACTATGCTTCAAATTGAACTGTCTTTCTAAAAAAATCAATTAATTGGAGAATTAAACTGTTCATATTTAAAGTATTAGGGATCACAAAGTGTATATGGATTTGTGCAGTTTAAGTGTCCATAAAAAGATTTTTATACTTTTAACTTTATCAATATGATAAAAGGAAAATTTCAAATTCATTTCAAATAATCTGGATTAAATTAGCTGGGAAAAAATTATCTACACCATTGTAAAGTGGAATAAATCAAATTTGATGTAGCTACTTTAATTTTTATTTTTTAAATATTGTTTCTATTCTTCTTACTTTCTTTATTATTAGAAAGGATTTTATAAAATTAAAAATACAAGTTGTGTTATGATATTTCCAGCGTATCATATAATACAAATATAATATATCACATAAATACATTATTAATAACATTGGTTTCGTTTGAATTTAAGGCAAGATGCGGTACTAAATCTCCAAATCTAAATTGACTTTTTGTGTACATTTTTAAAGAAAAAAAATGATTTAATCCTATAAAAAGACATAGTTCCTCTGCATGACATGTATTTTTTAAGCTAAAAAAACTAATTACATATCAATAAAAATTAATAGAAACCAGAAATAATTAGTGATTCCGAACTTCCTAATAATTTATTTAGAAAGAGTTCTTAAAAGTTAAAGGCAACTCACATGAAAAAACTTGACCTATAAAACCTAATTAATCTTCAAAAGTTTAAGACAAAGATCAACCTAAATCACATGTTTGTCAGGTTGAGGAGAAGGAAGGGAGATTGAAAAGAAACATAATATAAGAAAGAGAAAATGGAAGATAAGGATATGGAGTAAGGAAAAGGGATAAAAGAAGAAAGAGAATGTGACAAAAATGATGAAAGAGAGAAAAGAAAGAAAATAGTAAATATACATAATGCAATGAAAAGAGAAACTAAAACCAAGAGAAAAATAAAGATTCATAGTTTTAAAATTTATATTAAAAGTCGTGTAAATTTTATTATATAAATAACTCATAATTTAGAAGTCATAAATATTTTGATTTTCCTTTTAGAAATGGTTAAACATGTTTATAATCTTTAAAATTAAATGTGAAATTAAAATTTATTTTAAATTTTAAAAATAAATATATATAGTTCTATTAATTTAACAATATCATTTTTTTTCGTGTATAAGAACATCTCGTGTAAACATCTAGGGTTTAAGATTTCAGTTGAAATATATTAAATGATATAAACAATTCAAACGAAATATCATGGAGTAAGAGTATCTGTATGGAGTAACATTTACCAAAAGTTGATGAGGTATCTAAGAATTATTTATGATGAAAAGCTTGAAAATATTGATGAACAAGAACATTATAGATATGATGAGGAGGTTGACACATGTTACATGAAACATAGTATAGATCGAGAAAGGAAGGTATTATTTTTTGTTGGATGGTCCTAGAGATGGAGATGGAGATGGAGATGTCACTGGCCAGCAGCAAAAGCTTCAACAGGGAAAGTCTTGGTGATACCAGCCAGACTCTTGAAGTGGATCTTCCCCGTCGGAGACTCATCCACTGTTATCTCACTCACCGGAGGCCATAGCATAAGCTCTTTCGCCTTCACACCCTTCAGCTTCTTTATCTTCTTCTTCGAAACGTACCCTGTTATCTCACTGTCATAGCTCACCAACTTCTTTATCTTCTTGAACTCATGCTCCACCTTCTTCTTCTGCACGATCCACATGTATCCCGTGCCCTTCACGTGCCCCACTTCGATCACGTCTTGCAGAGGGAGAAGCCCCTCTGGAAGCTCGAACTCTTGCAGAAGTGAAACGGCGAGTTTCAGACCCTCCTCGTGACCCTTCTTCACAACCCCTCCTTCCTTTTCTGCCATTATCACAAACCCTTTTTCTTGCTTTGCTTTTGGGACTGTGAGAGATGCACAAACTGTTTTCGCTGCTTGTGTGTATATATAGATTCTGCTTGTGAGGGACAGACAACGTTTGTGCTTTGTGCAGATCGAAGTGGATTTCTTTGTATCTGCCGTCTCATGGTGTTTTTCTCTTGTCTCTTGCACTTGTTCTGCAGAATATTTATGGGGTGTGGTGTGGTTTTCTAGAAATAGTGACCATGGTCTGAACAATCAATGCAGACCAAGGAGTTGGTTCTTGGCAGATATTTAGGAAGAAATTTGTCGTAATTAGTTTAGATAATATCTGCATGAACATGATTAGGGTTATCATATGTTGATAACCATCTTATTTTATAATCTCGTCTTATAATTTTTTTATTGAATGATTTAGTTTTTTTTTAATTAAATATGTTGATTTATTATTTTATTCTTAAACAGAGTTGTGAACAATGTGAGAAAAAAAAGGTGTCAAATTATATATATTTTTCATTTGATTATATGTTATGTGGTTTGTAAATAATTATAGATGATAATACATTGGTATCTATCCTTTAAATTAACAACTCTCTTTATTAATATATAATAACAATAATAATGTATTGATAAAAAATATTTAATGGTTTTTTTTTCAAAGAGAATGTTAATATATTTCTTTTTCTGTAATTTGTGTCACAAGATAGCTTTTATCTGAGTAATAAGAGATTTCATCAAATGGACTTTACTCTAAAGAAAAGGAGTATTTAAATGAACTAACCAAAAGATTGTTTTTATTTTACTCAATTTTGGCCATTTAGTACAGCGCAAAAACATAGGTGTTTATCGGCTACACATTTTATATAGAAATTTGATTAATGGAAATTTGGGAAGAAAAGAGAACATTGAATTTTAACAATATAAAGTTCTTAGACTAAAAGGGCTAAATGGAAGATAGAGAACATAAATTGTTTCCCAGTACATTATAACTTTTATTTTTTTAAAATACATTACTTATCAATTATTACTTGAATCAATTCATATAATCAAGTTTTAAATATGTTTTTATCTCTTAATTTTTATTGAATTTTAAAATTAATTTATTTCAAAATTTTAAATCAATTTAATTATTCATCTTTCGAAATATGTGGATTTAGTCATTTCAATCAAATTTTGTTAGATTTTTTTAATGTTTCGTATACTTTTCAGGATTGTATTTGAGTTGTTTATACTATTTGTCACATTTTTGCTTTAATATTAAGTCAAATACTATTATGAAAAACACTTGAAATATCAAATAAATCTAACAAAATTTGATTAAAATGACTAAATCCACGTATTTCAAGAGAGATGAAAGACTAAACTGGTCCAAATTTTCAAAATGAACTAATTCCAAAATTCACTACAAGTTAAGGACCAAAAACATATTTAACCCTATAATTAATATCATATAGAATTAATATCATTATGACAAAATAAAGCACAATTAATTTCTTTGTTATTATTTGATTAATTTAACTGTTTTTCTTTTAATCTGACAGTTTTTTTCTAAATTTAACCATTTTTCAATTATAAAACTACCTATGAAATAAATAAAAACTTTTTACAATAAAGTTATAAAAATTATATATATTTAATTTCATAGTTATAACAATAACATTAATAATAATAATTTTATTATTTTTTATTAGCATTAAAAAGTGAAAACACGTAGAAAGTTGCGTTGTTACTTCCATCTCCAAATATACGGTCTCTTGGCTGTCCCCTCCACGTGAAGCTTTTCTATAAACAAGTGAATGATGGCAAATCCAGTGAAGCTCTTGCAATAGACTTGTACTCTTCTAGTTTATCAAAAGCAATTGACGACAGTTCCTGTTCACGCACGCAAATATTTACCATAAAATGGGGGACACAGATATAAGATAGCAGAAAGAGAAAGCTTTTGGAGCAAAATTGTAATATTCTAATGACCATTTATAACACGAATAATTTTGTTTTATGCACTAAAAGTCCTCGTATGAGCTTTTGGTTGCAAAATAGCCACCTTAGCCATCAAAAAAGGTGTCATCGTTTATTACCTTGTTATCCCACGTTCTTATGTAGCCAACAAGACTGATCTGCATATTCTGCTTCTGTTTCAGGTCACTATTTGAATCAATAAGATAAACACGCTGCAAAATGAGCCCCAAGTATTCTCCGTTAGTGACATTCATCAATGAGGTCCAGAAGGATATAATGCATAGTCTAAGAAAGGATTGCAGAAAAAAGTGTAACTATGAGCTTCCATTCAAATATATACAAATTATGATGTGTACTAAACTTATAAATTTTTATGTGCTCTAACACTAGAACTCAAGAAATTTTGTCTAGACTTAACAACACAAGAGTACTAAATGGTGTACATCAGAAGTTCCTGATGTGTAATGAAAAAATAAATTCTACAGTTTTATGATTGATCACTCACTATTTTTTTATAGGCAACACAGGAGAAGTCCAAATTAATGCTAGCCAGTATCTTGAATTTCCTATCTGTATCGATATTGGCCCAACCCAAGTAAAGCCCGACAGCTTGATCAGGAAGAGCAAGTGTTGCATTGTCTGGATTAAGGAATTAAATCAGATCTATAAAACCATGTTAAATCAAGAAGTTAAAAACTAAGAAGCAAAGGGCTAGTTTACTTAAAAAAAAATGTTTTCATTTTTAATTACAAAATTGTCACTTTGTTTTCCATTTATTTTCAAAGATTTATAAAGGAAACAGAGAAAAGAGAAACAAATAAAAACTTGTTTTCAAGGTTGAAAATATAAAACATATTGAAAACAATATGACAATCGAAGTAAAAAGTATAACAAAAAAATGAAAACAGAAAATATACTCTCAAATTCTTTGAGGAATTCCAAAATCCTTCTTTTTTAGTGATTTTCAAATTTTAAGATTTTAATTATTTGAAATAACTTCTTAAAAAAAATTCCTTAATTTTAATTTCATTTAATTTTTTCATCCAAACCTATTATTTCTTTTAAAGAATTTCAAATTTTC
>Ga0209389_1003712_pt1 | contig 12432 bp, 3 predicted proteins | sample CowpearedBW_FD_187526 | JGI IMG/M metagenome (GOLD analysis project Ga0209389, IMG submission 187526) | Root nodule microbial communities of legume samples collected from California, USA - Cow pea red BW (SPAdes) (version 2) | ecosystem: Host-associated > Plants > Roots > Nodule | place: USA... | reverse complement strand
TATATATATATATATATATATATATATATATATATATATATATATATATATATATATATATATATATGTATGTATATAAAATACAGCTGAGTGCCAATATCAGCAAGTGACTTCTCTTTCAATATATCAAGTTGATATCAAAGTAGGTACAGTCCCGCTCTGCTGTCCACCACCAGCAGCCACCGAGAATTTTTCAGTGAACTCATAGTTAGGGCTACTTTTGCTGTCAATAATAGTTAGTGGGTTCACTCTCTGTTGTGTTATGGCAGTATGTGAAACCCAATATTTTTTGGGAACCTTCAGACCTTTTAAGACTTGTTGCAATTTTTGAAAGAAGGCCATGAACTTTTTTGCCAATGATGTTGAACGTCTACACGATGCAGCCCAAAAGTTGACATCTCTTAAACAAACTGAGCACGATGAGATGACATAACATCCTTCATGGCACAAGCCAAAGCAACCTTGGAAGAGTTGAAGATGTTCCTTGAAGCTAATTCATGGGAAGGAATAAAGCATAAACATGATCGTGTTTGTGGTTTTGATTCTATGGACTATTATGAATCCATACTTTGATCATGCCTATGATCAAATTCTGACTGGCCATAGATACCTTGAATGGAAAGTTTAATTACATGTATACCTACTCTTAAAAAGAATGAAATTTTTGTTGAATCTATTGAATCATCTACTACGGTGTCTAGACAGGGGAGAGGAGGACGTGAAAGTTGAAGTGGATTTGGCAGCAAGAGTTTTTTACCTCAATGTTCTTGTTATAAGAAATGGGACACTCAGGAAACATGGTACTCCTTGCATGGTTTTTCCTGAGAGAACAGTCAATGTATCCAAGTCAAAAAGTTGAGCACAAGCTTTCTGAAGATGAATATCATAAATACCTTCAACTCAGATCCGATAAGCCCAACCACTCTACACTTAGTACCTCAATGGCCTGTTTTCTCAATATGTGGATAATCAAGGCCCATGGTTGATTGATAAGGTTCTTTTGATCACATCGCTGGTAATGATTTCTTATTCCCCTCAATATCTCCTCAAAGTTTCCTTATCTAATTACTTTAGCAAATGGACCTAAGGCTACTTCCTGCTTTCTCATAAACAAAATGTTTTCCTCCTCTCTTGAAAATAAAACTCCTCATTCTATAATTTTTCCAAATGAACTTTTATATCATGTTTCTCCTAACGTTTTTTGTCCTACTTGCTTTGTTCATGATGTATCACCAAGTTTGGATAAGCTATCAGCCCGAGCTGTGAAATATGTCTTTCTTAGAAATCTTGTCTACAGAAAGGGCACCAATGTTATTCTCCAAGCACCAAAAGGCATTATATGGTTGCAGATGTTACCTTTTTCAAAGAAACTTTCTACTTTACCTCCTCTTTACAAGGCTTTGACACTATCCAACAGGTTTTTCCTGTCACATCTTTTTGTACATTGTCCATTGGAGATAATATTATCACATGGAAAAATATGAAACAGAATATTATTGCATGGTTTAGTGCAGAAGCAATGTGCAAAGCTATGGCCAACTCATTTGTGAATTTATATGGATTATGCAACTGCTTCAAGAGTTCAGACATATTCCAGTGATTACTTTCACACTGGGGTGAAATTATGAGGTTTAGGTAGGGAAACACGGACAATACTACAGCGAAATGGTGTATCATAACATATATACTAAGCACTAGCTTCTATTTATACTTAGACTTCTAATTCTAATTGAATTAATTAAGTTAGAATGCAATAAAAAATAATGAAACATGAGAACTACCCGTTAGAGATTCTAAGTTACAATAACAATATAACATTTTATATATATATTCTTCCAAGTTCTAATAACAATTAATAATTTTCTCCCTCGTATGGGAAAAATGTTAACAATTAATAATATATACATAAACCGAAAAGCTTCCAAGAAAAGATTAAGTTACCTCTAAAGTCTCCTTTGGCTCCTTAGTTTTGGCATCAATAAGTTCAATCGAGACAGGTTTTCCATCCCTTGCAGGTGTGATCTATATATACAATAAACATGAGGACTGCAGCGTGTCAAAGTAGCCAAACAAAATTATATAAAATATTACAAGATGTAGTTACCTTCGTTGCGAAAACTCCAGTATGATAATCAATATTCCGGGGATTTATAAGGACCCTCTGAGCCAACTTGCTAATTTCAGGATCAAATCCAGGCATAAGTTGATCTAAAGCCTCTACAAAAGTAACCTGCAGAATACCAATTATTACTGTATCTCTTCAATGACAAATTGGGGATCATAAATTTTAAAAATAAAGAAGTAATATAAAGAGTAAATATTTTTTAACTGTTTGGACAAATAAAAAGTATAAAGTGCAACATGATTTAACAGCACATCCACATCTTTCTGATTTCAAATGACGGGATCAATTATTTGTAAATGTTGCCCAAGAACAAAAGGTAATCAAAAAAGAAAGAAAAAGCATCACAAAGATATGCTACCTCACTTCCAAGTGCTGTATACACATCACTGAATTCAAGGCCAATATACCCACTTCCTACAATTGCTATCCAATCAGGAACAGACTCCAGTTTGAGTGCATGGTCACTGGTAATCACAGTCTTCCCTGAAGATAAATTTTAGGAGATGTTTCACTAAAAAGTAATTATACCAATAAATCTTATAAAGGTTAGAGAGATGAAAAAAAATATAAAGGTACAAGGTTTGAATTTACACGTGAGCCTCAAACTTGTGTCATAAATTCGGGAGAAGATTTACTCATGACATAAATATGGGACAAATGTTAAAATTTCAAATTAAATGTAAGCTAAATTGTACATTGAATATCTATACTTATGTTTAGCATACAGAGGGGAGCTTTGTGAAATATTTAATTGCCAGAGAAATAATGATTGTTGCAGGCTACCTCTGAAAAAAAACAAAGATGGCCATATCCCTTCCCCTAAAAAATGAGTACAGATAGGACTGCATGAATCACTGAATTGACTTTTCAGATTTGAGATCAGAATATCCATCTAAACTGAAGATTTTCTTTATGCAGATTTCAATAGAGTCTATTATCCTACCAGCTACTATTAAAGGAGTATCTCCAACTTACAATTGATCACCCCTTTTTCCATCGATAGCAGTCTAGTTTCTACTTTATTGTAGCGGGAATGCAAGCCTAAAAAGCACTGAATTCAGTAAAACTAGAATGAGGAAAGGAAAACATTGATATGTACCATCAACTTCAATGCCCTTCGGTACAAAAGGAACAGACCCGGTAGCAATGATGATATTTTTAGCGGTCACTACTTTGTTTGAAGAGCCAACTTTCACCTTTTGAGGACCCTGCAAGAATTTTATCTCTAAATCAATTTCATTCCAATAATTTCCTATTTTCAAACACTCCAAACTCAAAGTAAGTGACCACACTAATATTTATTTATATATTTACAATTATAATAACATAGAAACCTCAGCATAATATCAATGTCACATTACCAATATAGTTCCAAAACCAGTAAGGATGTCTACTCCAAGCGCTTTCATTGAGTTGGTCAAATTGTTACGAATTTTCGAAGCAAGATTATTAGCATGATCAGCGACTCCTTGTCTGTCATACCCAGCCGCAGATACCTAAAATGAGAAAAAAATAAAGCAAAATGATCATGTAACTTACTCTACACTTCTGCCATGTGATAATAACATTGATAGAGTTTAGTAGTCTTGTTGTCAACCGATTATAGATCAGGGCTCACAGGACTTTCAGATATTATAAAAATGTTAACCATTCTGTGGTATGACCGTAAAAGATAATTATTCTCAAAGTCAACAACCTTGGTGATTGAATGACAAAATAAAATATTTTTATCCTATCAATACATAACATATTTTCTTCTACACACATTACCATGCACCTCTATATGTGATATACAAAAATCATTTAAATTAAATTCATTACTCTTATATCATTGCACAACAATCCGCACATAATACAACGCTCTTACCTGTAAGCCAAAGGACTTCAAGTGATGATCGCTCTTTAGTTCTCGCATACGACCACTCACTGCCAAAAGAGCTTTTGAAGGAACACATCCTCTGTTCACACATGTCCCTCCCACCACATCTCCTTCCACGATTGCGGTTTTCAAACCCTGCAGTTATTCCGTTAAAACTTTCTCATAAAAATGTAATGCTAAACAAATATCGGCATTCCATAACGGCTATCTATTTCTGGATTCATTTTATAAAGAATAGTCACCATATAAAATATCGGATTAGTAACTTAGTTTCGAATTCGATTATCAGACTAGGGATCTCGCAATAACAAGTTGGAACGTGTTTATGTTTTCCGAGATCGAACCTTCTCGACGGCATGAAGCGCGGCGCCGTGGCCACCAACGCCGGCGCCGATAATGAGCAAATCGTAGTCAAACGACTTGGGAGGGCTGCCATTGGTGGAGAGAGCGGCCGATACTGCGGCGGAGTGAGAGCTGCGAGGGAGGTGGGAGTGGCGGCGGTTGAGAGAAGCAGAGAGACCTGAATCAAATGCCTCACGCCGCAAGCCGCAGAAGCGAAGATTGAGAGGCGTGACTTCGGGGAAGTGGGAGGACTGGCGTGATCTGGAGACGGCGGCGGCGGCGGAGGAGGAGGTGGCAGAGAACGAGAGTGAAAGCGAGGATTGCATTTTGAAGGAAGAAGGAAATGGAAATGGTGAAGTGTAGATGTATGAAGAAAACGAGATCTGAGAGAGCTAAAGAGTACAAGAGTATAAGAGAGTGAATGAAACCTCGAGGAGTCCGTTGGGAGTTAGGAACAGTGAGAAGGAAGAAGAAAGAGGCGGAGAAATCAAAGAGCGGTCGATCAACTACTTTTGTTTGCTTTGAACTTTTCGTTATTATTCACATTTTTTTCATTTTTTTCCTCTACTTTACCATCTTTTTTTATATTCAACAACTTATCAATTATTACTTTGTTAATTTATTACTTATTTTTAATTTCTAATATTAATTTTTGTATTTATTATAAGAGAACAATATTGTGTTGTCTCCTCAATAATACTATTTTTACAATTTATTAAATATTTTAAAACATAAAAATTTCGATAAAAATTAAAATGAATTATGATAAATGGAACTTCCACACATGACCATTTTCACAGATGTCATTTCTTTGTGAATGTGGGAGGGAATTCACTATCTGTACTAAACCGCAACAAGTTGACACAATCTTGAAACCTCGTCACTTTCTTCATTACGAGGAAATGTGTCTCATCACACTAGGCTAAAGTCATTTGTGTTTCTTTCATGAGCTTGAAATGTTCTTAAAGCTAGAACAACCCATTTCACCATCTTTGTCTTGTATTTTTGTTGTTTCAACATTCCTATTATTCATATCAAGATCATAATGGCTTTCATCACAAAAATGTGACCACTAAATTCACGCATACGTCTGTGACATGACAATTTTATTAAGTTTTATGCATATCCTCACTCTCTCGATACTCAAGTATACTATTAGTAAGGATCCTAAGTACCTTTTATGTTCAAAGGACAAATAAAGAATTACGATTTATCATTTATAACCCATAGAATTATACTCTCTTAATTAAATTTTATTTATCTTTAATAACCAAAAATCACTATTAATAAAAAGAGTGATAGTCATCAAAATCCTCATATTTGAATTTTCATAATAACACTGTTGTAATAAATTTTTTTGTAGGTTACATCAATTTTAAGTCACCATTCAAATTTAGGTTATGCTTTTAAATATAAAGAATTTACTATAATTATCAGTTATAATTTTTAGGCTTAAATACCTTTTTGGTCCTCATTTTCGTAGTGTTTGTTGCGGATGGTCCTCATTTTCAGAGAATGTTTAAAATGGTCCTCATTTTTACCGAATGTTTAGAATGGTCCTCATTTTCGCAATTCGTGTTTTATTTGGTCCTTTTCTGTAACGTCGTTTAAATCATTATCGGAACATTGTACATGTGGCACGGTTTGTATTAGGGTGTGTTACGTGTAGTGTACAGGTAGCTAATTAACGTTAATTTTTTTAATTTAGGGGAAATTTTGCAATTAGAGAAATTTCTTTATCTTCGTCTTTCTTGAGTTCAAATTTGCAGAGGAAGCAGCTAATACTTGTTATTTCATCATTGGATTGCAGTAGCACTCTTCATTTCAATTTTTTAGTTAATCATCATCAACGAGGTAAGTGGGTTCAGGGTTTTCTGGGTTGTGCTTGCTCGTGGGTTAGGGTTTTCGTAATTCTATTTTTGGGTTTGTTTGTCTTTTGATTGTTGTGATGTTCTGCATGGCTTCTAAATTACTTCCATGATTTTGTGTAGTTTGTGTCTGTAAGTGGGGTTCAGTGGGGTATTATTTTAGTTGGTTTGTTTGTCGGTTGTCGATGTTGGTGTAATGGTTTCCATTATTTTATTTGTAATTGATTGTAGCAGTGGTCCCCCATTGCGTTAAGGTATGCTTAATAATACATCTTTTTTATCTGTTTAATTTACTTTAGGACAATGAGTGATGATAGGTTCAATGTTATTGTCCACCACAGTGGTGAAGTAGAGGCCCGTGAAGAGGCTGCTGAAGTAGAGATTGGGGATGCCAGTGGTCTGAACAGTGATGTTGAAGTGGAAGATGAAATTGAAGTGGACATCCTTTTCCAAATCATTAATCTGCCTCATTCATCCTTTTCATCAACACCACCATTTGAAAAAGTTGCAGCCCACATTATTAGAACCACCACTCTTTAAATCAATAAACCAAAAATTAAAACCAATTTATTATTAACACAAAAATAAAAGGGTTAAGTATGTTTTTAGTCTCTGAACTTTGACTAAAAATTGGAATTCGTCCCTGGTCAAAACTTTGATAAATTTTAGTTCCTAAACTTTAAAAATGAATGAATATAGTCCTTTTCACCTAATTTTGTTAACTTTTTTTTAGGTTTCGAATGCATTTCTCAATAAATATTGAGCTTAGAATGTGTCAAACGGCATAAACAACTCCAATATTAACATGAAACACATTCCACATGTTGAAAAAAAGTTAACAAAATTGGGTTAAAAGGACTATATTCAATCATTTTAAAAGTTTAAGGACCAAAATTTATTAAAGTTTCGACCAGGGACGAATTCCAAATTTGGATCAAAGTTCAAGGACTAAAAACATACTTAACCCAAAATAAAAATAGATTGTACCCAAAATTTTCTACCAATATTCTTTGGAGTTCTTGTCATCCTCAAAGCAGTCATCTCTCTGCAACTACAAATCGGGGTTAATTCGTTTCTCATTGAACCACCAACAGTGCACGAAGTGATACAACACGGTTGCCTCCAACGATTACAACCAGAGAAAAAGGAAGAAGATTGGGACCGTAACATACCTATATAATGGGATTGCAGGAAGAAGAAGATTGCAGCAATACCAATTGGGAATGGAGGAACAAGATTGCCAAAACTCACCCACTGCCCAAACATTCCCTACCAAAACCCTAGCTCACTTATTTATCCTCAAATATCTAATTAAGCCACATGTACATTACACGTAATACACCCTAATACAAATCGTGTCACATGTACAATGCTCCGTTAATGATTTAAACGGCATTACAAAAAATGACCAAATAAAACACGAATTGCGAAAATGAGGACCATTCTAAACATTCGGTAAAAATGAGGACCATTTTAAAGATTCTGTGAAAATGATGACCATTCGCAACAAACACTACGAAAATAAGGACCAAAAAGGTATTTACGCTTAATTTTTATATAATGGTATAGGTATTTGGTCTACCAGTTATTTTTTCCGAATCCCCAACAAAGTGGTGAGGTTTGTTTTCAAATCTTAAAATAGATTAACCATTTTTTTTTTGTGAAGCTATTAAAAATTAAATTATGTAAACGGTAGTTATCTTGAGATGTATGATTTGTAAGTTTTTTTGTTAGAATATGTAATCACACCTTAAAAAAAGTCACACAACTTAGTAAAACAAAGAAATATCCTACTTACAAACAAGAGGGATGAACTAATTTTAAGAAGTTAGAATTTTGTGCATAGTTTATTTATATTTTATTTTATAAAAAATGCTTAAATCTTGGTTTGACTTTGAGTTTCTAGGTGGATAAAAATTTGAGCCACTACCTCACTTGGTTTGACTTTGAGTTTCGTTATAAAATCTTGTCTACAAAATTTGTGGTAAGAGGAGATCTTAGTCTTTTTAACAAGTCTTCCGAGATAAATAAGATTCTTTCAATAATAAAAATATAATCTTATAGATTATGATGAAAAATAGGACAATAAGATTGTAGAATAAGAGTGTCGTATGTACATTCACTAACACAAAAAAGTTTTTTAACATTCGATACTTTCGACCTTTGACGTATGCTCAAACATCGATGTCGTACTGGGTGACGTCAAAATAACGTCAGAAAACAGAACAGACGTCACTTAACAAAAGCAGCAGACGTCCATTTTTGCGCTAAATGAAGCCAAAAAACAGAGCAATTTGACTTCTGTTGGGCTCTGACATACGCTAAATGACGTCGGCCATGGTAAGCTCAAATATTAAATAACGTCTGTCAGAGCACCACCGAACGTCAAATTGCTCTGTTTTTTTTGTTTAAATTTGATTGTTTTTACAACATTCCCATACCTACAAATCAGAAAATTCCCATAGCAGTTTCATAATAATTTCAACACAATTTTGGAGTTACATTTATATCTAATAACACTTAAGTTTCAACATATATTTTAAACTAATATATACAATTCTCATGAATCTTCTTGTTTGTTACACTAAACATTACAAATAAAACAAACACATATCAAAATCATAAGTTGACATACAAAAATTAATAACTTTAAACTAAATGAGTTCTAACCTTTAGCTTCTAGGCTTATCCACAATTTTAATAAAATTTTGAAAACATAAAACATATGTTAATTTTTATAAGTAGATACATAAGTTAGGATTAAAAAAAAAAATACTTACTTTTATAACGTGTTTTTCAAAGTAGGTGGAATCTTACTATGACATAAATAAAACTATAAAACCATATAACCTTATTATGTGTTTGATGCATATGATGATAATAATTAAGAATTAATAGGATGCGACAGTGGTAAAGATAATAATGATAATGATTAAATTAATTAGACAATGTATATAATCGACAATAGATTTTTTTAGTGAGTAAAGGGCCTTGATCCTCCTAAAACTATCTTCGCACGTAACTTATTAAATTATATAACATATTCTCATTGTTTTTAAGTATAAGTCTTTTACAAAATTTTTGTTGTAGATGAAACTTAAATAATTATTTAATTTTAAAATATGATATTATTTATCATCACCTTTTTATTTACTTATTATGAATTGATACTTTGGTAATTAAGTTGCTAATATCATATTCTATAATAAATTACTTTAAAATTTAAACTTCATTATATTACCGCTAATGTTCTTAATTATTTGTATTTGGAAATATTATATATTTCTTTTGAAATATATCCATCTTTGATAAAAATAAAGAGAGTCTTCGAGAAAAATTTCTTTCCATATGATGATTGTTATAAAAAATAAGACTGTGAAATAAAATGTAAGATAATTTTTTGGTACAAGATATTATTATTTACATTTAAAATCTATAACTAAAAATTTTATTTTTGATTTAATTATTAATAAGTTCAATAATTTAAAAGACAATTTGTTAGATATAAACAATTTTTTTAGTTATAATTATATTAAATTATATATTATTTTTTTATTAGTGGCAACGATAACATTATAAAATTTTAGTGTATTATTTTGACTTTTCCATACACTTAGTAGATAATATCTTTGACTCTGTATAAGCGATCTCCACAACAAAAGTGATAAATGATGACAATTAACTAAAAGTGACAACAATGGTAGAATCAATATTGTTTGTAATGATTAAGTGAAAATAAAATAAGTTTTAATCACTAACATGGAGGGTGGGTCAATTGGTTGTTTGAAATATTTTTTTCTATCAGCATATTATTTCAAGTTATCTAATAATTTAAAATAATAGGAAATATAAAGACTATTTTGTTTCTTGTTGAATTCGTTCAATTTAGTTTCTTTTTTTTTTGAGTTAAGTTTAATTTTGTGATAATTCAATTTAATTTAATATTTTTTGTTTGATTTGTATAAATGACATTATATTCATCTTTGTAAATGTCACCGGTCAATTCATAATATTTTTGTATTTTTTTTTTCAAATGTTAGCTTTGTATTATGTTATGTGATTGTGTTAATACCAGGTGCCAATTCGGTTAATGTATTTATATTTTGATTAAATTAAGTTATAATTTTTTAAAATTAAACAATGTTGTCTTATACCAAAATATAGTTGAATTCAATTTTCCTGCCAATAAAATTAAATAGATTACAAAACTTGTTATATTATTATAAATTTTATTTAATTTATAAATAATTTAAGTAGACAAGTTAGGTTAAAAAATTATAATATATTAATAATTACAATGAGAACTTTACATTTTCATTTTTAATATTTTGTTTTTCATTCTCTTTGAAGGTGAGTTGGATCTTGTTGTTAATGGTCAACTTGCTTGCAAGAGAATATGGACATGTATATTTTGATCAAATTTAAAATAAGTATTTCTTTGAATTTAAATTAAAAAATAATATTAATTTTAATATTTAGGCAAGAGGCGAGATGATCTGATGTATAAAGTATAAAATTTATTTTAATATATATATATATATATATATATATATATATATTATATGAGTTATAATTAGGTTTGATTATTAATTTGGTTATATTTTAAAAGAGGTACATTGTTCAATACAAAAAAATGAGAATTGAATAAAAAAAATAAATATTACAATAATTAAGACAATGACACTCAACATTCACACATAAGATTAAGTGACATTTAACTATTACGTGACACAACACATACATGACACATATATTTATATCTATTTATCTATATATATATATATATATATATATATATATATATATATATATATATCAATTTAATGTTATATATTATATAAACGAGTTTAAATACAATTTGACTTTACATAATTTTTGTATAAAAATAAAGCTTACCTCACTTATATATAATTTGCTTTTATATATGTGAGGTGTCATTAATACACTCATTACATCGAATGTGATAATTGAAAATGCCACAACGTGGGATACATAAGTCTAATTTTTAAATTCCGATTAAGAATAACTCTTATGGTTCTACCACCGTATTAAAATAATATGTTTAAGTTTAACTCAATTATACTATTGATTTGATAAAATAAGTTTTGTTTCTACTTATATAATATAACTTGAATTCATCTTTAACCCATGTGAGATATCAAACATTCTATAAATATATTAAAATTAATTAAACTATACATTTTTTAAGAAAAATTGTGAAATTCCTTTAAAAAACTTTTACGAAGTAATTTATTTATTTTTTTTACTTGTGTTAAGGTGATACACGGAAGAAAAACACATAGAAAAAAAATATTTGTATAAATTTCAAAAAATATTTTAACATTTATAAGATTTAATAATGGATAATGGAAATTTAACATATAACTTAAGACTTAACACTCCTCCTCACTTTATTAAATATAAAGTTAAATATATTTTTAATTCTTAAATTAAAATGTGAAATAAGAATTAATTTTTGTTATAGATTTTGATATATTTTAGTCTCAAAACTAAAAAAAAATAATGAATAAAATTATAATAACATTACAAGATTAACTTTTTTTATATCATAAATAATGTTTTTGATATTTGAACTTAAACCTGTCGAATAATGTAAATAACATAAATATAAAAGAAAAAGAATCGCAGAATTAGATTAAAAAAATTATATATATTTATTTATAAAATTTGATGACTAAATTACGTTAAAAATTAAAGTAAGAATGAAATCCAATTTTAAATTAGAACTAAAAACTGAAATATAAATCTAGTATTCATTATAACAACAAAGTTAAATGAAAAAGTAGTAGGTTGTTGGATATTTATAATTAAGAATATTAATACCATCATATTTATTTTTTCCAAATCAATATTTTTATTAAAATAATACATGTTTATCCCATAATGACTTTTTTATGTGAAATAAGTATCAAATAGTCTTCAGTTTCATTAGTCAATATCTTAATTTAAGGATTTTTAATTAAAATATAAACTTATTTGGTAGTTATTCCCTGAAATCCTAGCTTAGTCACTGTTCTTGTAACTCAAGTGATTTCTCAAACTAAACAAAAACTTGTTTACATTGTTCAAACCCGTGCGAAGAGAACATGTGGACCCACTGTAAAATTTTAAATGTGACTACTTAATACACATGATAAATAGTCTCAATTAATAATCTATACACATTAAAAAATAGTACAGATAATTAATAAAGTATA
>Ga0209389_1003711_pt1:0-7500 | contig 12432 bp, 7 predicted proteins | sample CowpearedBW_FD_187526 | JGI IMG/M metagenome (GOLD analysis project Ga0209389, IMG submission 187526) | Root nodule microbial communities of legume samples collected from California, USA - Cow pea red BW (SPAdes) (version 2) | ecosystem: Host-associated > Plants > Roots > Nodule | place... | reverse complement strand
AGGAGGCGGTGTCAATAAAGTTCCGGGGCAGAGTGCAACTGGATAGTTGCACTAAAAAACTGGCTTTTGGTGGACACAGACTAAAGGAATTCCTCACCATTTACAAAAGTTAATGCATTGATGAGGTTGAGTTGCAGAAAAATGTGATATTGTGAAGATTGGAGAATGCCCTTGATCTTGATCTTGATCTTGAGAGAGGATCACAAGACTAGTATCGGTCTAGTCCCAGTTCTATACCATACCATTTTTTGACATTTCTTCGTGGATTTTAATTCAAAAGGAATCAATCATCTGGACATGGATGAGTCAGATGTGTTGATTGGTTGATGGGTTGAGGAGGCTTTTGGACTATTTATCATGTCTGTGAGATTAAGGAATAAACTCAGTACTCGCTATTTTGATCCCCAGAGTTTGATAGTTTTTGAACAAGGGAAAATACACGTAGTTTCAAATGAAAACAAAGTGTTTTTAATGACTAGAATTTCAAATTTATATTAATTTTAGTTTTATATGTTTTTTTATATAAAAATACAGGTATTATTATTTTTCACACAGGAGAACAATATACATTGTAAATTTGCATGAACTAGAAAAGAAAAAGAAGTCCAATCTAATTTGCTGTGAGCTAGTTGTGTTAACTTATTTTTTAGTGGATATGTTTTTTTTATGTTGTTGCATTCATAACAATTTTAAGGTAGAAAATGTTGTGATTTTAAAATATAATTAAGAAGAAAATACAAATATAGAATATTTAAATAAAATAATGATATTTTTCTTATATATTGATGTAGATTATTTTTATTCAAAAAGAGTAACATGTAAAATATTTTGTTGGAGTCCATTGAGGTTTTTTTAGTAGTGAGGTTTCATGCTGGCATGTATACGATTGGTTGGATGGATATAGATAAAACCATTGTTCAATTCGATAAAAAAAAGTTTTGAGCTGGTTAAGATATGTAGTTTTTTTTTATGATATTAATTCATTATTAATAAAGTTAGATTCAATTTAGTCACATCTTTTTGAATATTTTTATTAAAATTTGTAATTTTTTTAAATTCTTTTTAAACATATTTTAAATGATAAAATATATTATTTAGTATTTGAATAATTCAATACTTTAAAAATACAGTTAATAAAATAATTGAAATAAATTAAATAAAGGTTATACTAATGGTTGGTTTGACTTTAACTTAATTGTAAATAAAACTCAACCAATTTATTTGGATTAGATTGTCTCTTTTTGCCATCCTAATTTTAGGATAGAATTATAAAAAAATAATAAATAAAATTTTAAATAAATCTTTACGGCTGTAAGATGAAAAATTAACCCGTAGCCTAAAATCAATTACTGGAGACAATTTTAAGTATTTTATTTTCTTTTGAATATTTACTTAACTAGCATTTACAATAAAACATTCGGGTATAAACTTAATCATGTAAAATTAATTTTAACCAAAATCAAATTTATTAAATCAAAGTTATTCAAATTACTTCTGCAGATGCTCATCCAAAATACTCACTTTGATTAGCCATAAAGAACTGTACTATCTGTATATATTTCATTTAAAATGAAACCTTACTTCAGATTGTAAACTATAATACGGTATAGAATAAGGCAACAGCCATTGATGTTGTTACAAGAAAGTAGGAAGAAGCTTTCAGTATCTGCTTCTTGCTGCTTCTACCTATTTTCAAATTAAATAAACTGCTCCTGCTGCTGCTGATGCTGTTACTGCTGCTAGAATGAAAACATAGTATTTACTAAGGATTGTTGATTTTGGAGCATTACTTGTCTCTCCTCCTATGTACTCTGCCAAATTGAAGTTACCTGCACCAAGCTTACATTTTGTTAAGGTAACAATGTTGTTGAGAAAAATGAAAATAGTATAAAGAAAGTGGAAACTGGAAAACCTCTTTGTCTTGAGAAGCTGCAGCCAGCATTCAGTGCATATCTCATTTGTTGCACAGTGGCTTTGTTGTAGAATAAGAAATTAGACAGTATATCATCTATGCAATTAAGCACTAGCTGTGCTTCTGTTAAGCATGGTCCACTGCAGAAAAAATCAGTGGCCTCCACTGGTATATTAATATTCCCAGATGGGTTCAATCTGAATGCTTCATCACACCCAACATAAATCTGGGAAAGATTCAGAACATGTTAGAGAGCATGCAAGATTGAAAGTGCAAAATAATAAACAATGTTTCATTCAAGTTCCAACAGATGCCATTGAATATTTGTTACTCACATGCTTATTGTTGAAACATGACAAGGCCTTTACCACGCTTTGTCCTTGCAGCTCACCCTCTGCGGCCTCTGTTCATTTTTTTCACACACAAACACATGCCATTGAAATTGTATACATCAGGATTTGTGGTGCATAGAATGAATAGTTAGCAAGGAAAGAAAGTAGTTGAAGCCATAGAGATGGTATAATCATAACCTGAGCGTAAGAAAAACATTGAAATTACAAGAATGATAAGGATGGTGAAATTTTGATTTGGGTTGAGTGCAAGTGCCATGACTATACTGGTGTGAAAATTAATATGAATACTGAATACTCAAACGTTTGTCCTTTTATGATTAAGGCAAGTTCAACAAAAGTGGGAACTTATAGTAGGCCACCTCACAGATATCTAATAATGGAAAAGCAGAAAGTGTGAATCAGTGGTTTGGTTAACAAATAGCACCAGTTTATATGGTAGTAGGTTGAGACAAATTGACTGATACACAGAGAAGGTAATGCATTTGACTATTATTACATTATATAGTTTCCAAACCATCTACTTTTGACGCTTAACTTTTACAACTTCAAAAGTTAAACTTTTGAACACATTTGTCATAACGTTGGAAGTTCCCCTAGAAAGACTCCAGAGACCGAAAAGTGAAACCAAAAAATTGAAGAAATGGAGATGCGGGGTATCGATCCCCGTACCTCTCGCATGCTAAGCGAGCGCTCTACCATCTGAGCTACATCCCCCTAATAGAAGTAAAGAAACTTAAAAGTTAAAATTATGAGTTACCAAAAAAAAATATATGAAACACATTTAAAATGAATTCTAGAATAGCGAATGACTTGTATTGTTCTCAAAATGGGTTGGAACACAAGAATCAATTTAAGCCATCATGGATTTAGACTGAGTTAGCTTGAAATTTTTTTTACAAATTTCAGTACAGATTAATTTTTTACCCAATCCACCTAAAGTCCAATTCATTCAAGTTGAATCCGTGGTGAGTAAGTCAGGTTGACTTACCAACCCGCAAATAAATGATCACAAAAGTGTTTTTTATTATATCGGATTTTGTATTTGTGTCGGGTTAGGTTATTTTAGCCAACACATTAATAATTTGTATTTTTATGATTTTAGTTTGTATTTGGAATTTAACATCGTCTTGGATTGTATTTAAATTCTATTGAAGTTTATTTAGATTTTACTCATAATTATAATTTAATTTTTTTGATACTAAAAAAAAAATTAGTTTTTTTAATTAAGTGAGTCAGTGAGTGAATCAACCCGTTTAATCCACCAATTCGTAGTAAACTGGTTCAAATTCGAATTTTTTTAATTTGTTATTAAGTGAATCGGGTTAAATTGACTCATTAAGTAGTCAATCTGTAATGGATCAACTCACTAAGGGATTAACCTGTCACTAAGTCACTAAGTGATAAATCCATGATAAGTGAAATCTTACTTCACTGAATTACCGATATATCCATTCTATTATGGAAGTTTTGAATCCGATAAAACATAGTAATTACTATTACACTGAGGTTTAGAATTCAGTGGGCTTGTTTAGAAAGACTGAAGAATGGATTTAAGGCCCACTGTGTTAGAATACCAGAAACCCAAACCTAGAACCGCCAACAGATTCAGTAAAAGTCCGTTACATCTTTTTTATGATGAACTCATCTTTGGATAAGAACACGTGGCAAAATGATATAAATAGACACATATGTCACACACATACATACGATACGACTCACTCTTTTCATATTACTACTTTGTACTTATCCTTTCCTTAACCTTGCTGTGATCTCAAAGCTTTGAGAATCAACGGCTGACATGGCACAAGAAGAACGCCGGATCCTGGTGGCCGTCGATGAAGGCGAGGAGAGCTTGCACGCCCTCTCATGGTGCCTCGAAAACCTTGTTCTTCAAAATTCCAAGGACACCCTTATTCTTCTCTACGTGAAACCCCCTCGCGTCGTTTACTCTACCTTCGATGGCACGGGTATGATCAATCAAACATAGGACTAACAAAAAGACCAAGCTTCGGTTTGTGTTTACATTGATTGATTAATCATGTGTGGTGTTTGTTAATTCCTAGGATATCTGTTTTCCTCCGACATAACGGCAGCCATGGAGAGGTACGGCCAGGAAGTGGCGGATGTCGTCTTGGAGAAAGCCAAGAAATTGTGCAACAATATTGAAAAAGTAATTAACATGTTTTAATAAACTGTTTACTATGATTATATTTTGGTTGTTGAATTTTGTGATTGTTATGAACGATGATGTGGTTGTTAATTAAGGTGGAGACGAGGGTAGAGAATGGCGATCCGAGGGACGTGATTTGTGAAATGGTTCAAAAGTTGGGTGCTGATGTGTTGGTGATGGGAAGCCATGGCTATGGTCTCATCAAGAGGTGAGTTCACAAACTACGCTTTTAAGAAGATGAAGTGTTTGATTAGTTCTTGTAGATTTAGTTGATAAATCTTTGGATGTTGAATGGTTGCAGGGCTTTCCTTGGAAGTGTTAGTAATCACTGTGCACAGAACGCGAAGTGCCCGGTTTTGATTGTGAAGAAGCCAAAACCAGCTAACGGAAACCAATAAATCATAGTTTAATCTTTGCCACCTTCTTTTCTTCTGTAAATAAGTTACTTTGAGTTGTGTGTGTTTTTGTTTGTTCCTCCAGAGGGATATATTGCCAAATATATATTAAACTTTTTTGGCTTTTGTTCTACCAAAAGTCTGTCTTGTGACACTACTTTATATTTTCCTTTATCTTATGGTTTTTATCCCTATAACTTTAATTAGTTTGTGTTTGTGCAGCTTACGACACTTATTACTCTTAAACAATATTCTCCTCACCTAGTAGATAATTTAAATTAACTTTAAAATGATAATTAACTTTAATTTTTTTTTTAGAAAAACTTAAATTACTCATAAGATGAAATGGAGGAAAGTAACTGTTGTCATGAATGATTATCGTTATGCTTGTTAGTAAAATGTTACTTCCGTCGTACTTATGGTACTTATGATCATGGTCAATAATATTTCCCCTCTTATCCGCACTTAAGTTGAATTAATAAAAGGAAAAGTGATAATATGACCTGAATTTACAAATTTGAAGTTTGGAAAAGATGAATGAGCCTATAAATTATAAAATTTAAATTTGGTTTAAGTTTTTGAAGTTTAAACTGAAAACGACAACAGGAGGAGAACAATTACTTCTTGCACCCTATTATTTTCTTTCTATTTCCTATCACTTAACTTATTATTTCCAAAATTGATTTTCCCAAACACAATAAATAATTTTGAAAATTTTTTTCCGAACTCAATCACTCCCTTCTCTCCTGGAAAACATTTTTGAGAATCTTTTGATGGAATGAGAGGTGATATTTGACGGGGATGCAGGTGTGGGTTTTATGGGTGTCAACTGGGTGTGAGATATGGGCCAAAAGATTCTTGAAGCGTACACCAGAAAATTCTTGAATGATTACGACCTTTAGTTGGGCAAAATCAGTAATTAAAAACAGATGTTCTCCTTCATTAGCGTGAGTCATGAAATTATCTCATCCACTACTTGATTAGGCCAAAGCTGTTCTTCAAGTCATTAAGACATTTAAAACATATATTGCTGCTTCATCCCAACTTGTTTTATCTGATTTAAACAATTAACGTCATTTCCCTAATTTAAAAATATTTCTTGTTCCTCATTTTTGTGATCAAGGCAAATATCAGAAGCGACATGCACGGCTAGGGCTGGGCATAGTTGAGTTAACAGTTAATTCTCGATTTGTAAAACGCTGCAATCATATTCTTACTTTAAAACTGCACTGTTTTCACTTATATTATCTTATCTTGGACTTTTCAACTTTTTATCTTTTATGTCCGTGTTATTGGATTTTGTTAAACAATGTCTTGTTTATTATTTATTTTTTATGATGATTTTATTTTTATATCACTCTGCTTTCAATTTGAATTCTTGCTCTGTCTTAATATATCATTGTGGTTAAAATTAATTATGATTAGATTTAATTCAAAATTTAATGTCATAAAATTTAACTGTGTGATGTATTCTAGATTTTTATTATAGGATATGTTCCATTTTTTATCTTGTAATTTTTGGATGCACTAAATTTTGATTATTCTTTAAAATTGGATTATAATTACTAAAATAATGGTTAAGATAGAACTATGTTGTATATATTATAAATAAATGACATTTTGTTAAACTTTTAAGTTATTTTAATGTAATGGGAACTTTTAAGTTTATCATATAAGTAAAGATTCTCTATGATTTTGATAAAAAGAAAAAAACCACTGAAAAATATGATTGATTGCAATATTTGTAATTACATAATTTCAGTTTTTCTTAACTAAACTAAAAAATAATCCAATTCACTTTTTGTTAAAAGATTTTAGTTTTGTTTAGTATATAATAATATGGATTATGTATAGTCCGGTTTCATAAACTATGTACAACCATATGCAGTGCACACTAAAAATTGCAGAGTTCTTCAATGTTACTGTGGTGCTAATAGAAAATTGGAAAGTGATAAGAGGTGAAGTTGTTAGAAAGAATGTGTGGTTGTTCAAGTTGTGTATTAACAGGGTTTGAGTAAGTGATTTGTGTCTATATAAAACATTCATGTAATTAAAGCAAATCTTAATAACCCTAAATTAATTATTTTTAGAATCTGAACATATAATTAACACAGAATCATTCGAAAAATAGTGCCTCATTCATTGATATATAACACGCAACCTGTTAGCATGTCCATTTTTCAATTGAATGCAATAAGAACGAAGACTATTCCTTCCAGGAGGAGCAATCCAAGAGGCAGGCTACAGAAGACCAATCGAAACTCAATGATGTTGGAGCATAAAAGAATATGTTACTGTGATCATACACGGAGTGGTTTCAAATTTACAATATCTCCGATGGAAGCCAATGGTTGAAGCACTAACGTATAGATTAATTGGGCGGGCCGGGGCGGTTTTTCTCCTCTTAATTGCAATTTTTACCATTTAGCTTCTCATTCCACAAATCCCGTTAACATTTTTTAACCTACTCTCAAAGAGGTATAGATTAAAGCAAATCTTACCAAGTAGAAGACAGCGGCAATTAGTGGATTAGTTAATCCGTTTTATAAAAATTATAAGATTTTAGAAACAGCGTGCGATGCATTATATAATACTCTATGAAATCGATTTACAAAAAGAAAAATGCTATTAGACTTCAAACGTAATTGGAAAATCGAAACAAAAGAGACT
>Ga0209389_1003708_pt1 | contig 12434 bp, 10 predicted proteins | sample CowpearedBW_FD_187526 | JGI IMG/M metagenome (GOLD analysis project Ga0209389, IMG submission 187526) | Root nodule microbial communities of legume samples collected from California, USA - Cow pea red BW (SPAdes) (version 2) | ecosystem: Host-associated > Plants > Roots > Nodule | place: USA... | reverse complement strand
TATCATTATCCACACACCAAAGGAATTTCATCCTTTGATTACATGTCACATGGCCACCACCATCTTACCCGTGTTCTACGTCTTCCGATGAGTACCTCAAGATGTCTTGCTGCCACACCTACCAGCCACAACTGGTAGAGCACGTACGGGAAACCATGCTACGGACCACACTGCGTAATGTCAGGTAGAGTTCCCAATACGAATAACATTCGTAATGTCCTAAGACTACCAAACTCGTCAACTTAATACTAAGGAGGGCAATCTAATTGGACCCATTCGTACATACCACAACGCGCACACTCACACCGACAACACTCGCTAACCCGAGACACAACTCAAGAGTTCCTCGTGTTCATTCGTCATCCTGAGCCACAACTCAAGGGATACGTTTCGAGCCACAACTCAAGGAACACTAGCAAGCTGACCTTTGAAGTATCACTAGAGCCTTGTATATCACACACCTCAAAACAAGCAAAGCACTTTTGCTTCATCAATATCGCCTGGCGCTACTCACGAGTCGCCAGGCTCAACAAGCTTCCAGACCGCTTGGCGGGGGATATGTGCCACTAGGCGTCAAGTGCCACTACACTCCCTGCCTCTTCAGGTATCGCTTAGCGGAACTACCTTCACCGCCAGGTGGCACTTTTTTTTGTTGTCCTCCAAACTTGCCGCTATTGTCTGGCGGTTCCCATACTATCGCTAGGCGCCACACCAGTACTTGCGTAGTACTGACTCTGGTTTGGGTTCAGGTACAGTTTGTTTACACCGACACTCACATAGTCACTCAACCAGTCCAATTATCATATCTTTGCTCAATATGAGTGCCTATAACACACTAATACCATTATAATTATTACATCAAGAATTTCTCCATCAAGATCATATCATTAAGATCCTTAGCCACACATAGCCTTAAGTTAATTCTATGCTTTATACCACTGATAAGAACTCCACATCATAATTAATTAGGAACACTATTGGTACCATTCCATTCATAATATGGTCTGATTTACCTCAAAACCCTGACCTATTCCATGACTTAACAAGTTCAAGTTTATCCCTTTAATCTCTTCTATATGTATTTATGAACTCTTACCTCTCATACCACTAGTCCATTACAATGATTTACCTATATCACCTAACTAATCCTCCATAAATACAATTCTCCATTACTTTTAGTCATCCAAATTCCATTACATCATAATTAACCATACTAACATTTACCCTAAGTTTTCAACTTAGGCTAATCTCCATAATATCCCCAGCTCCTCAAAATTATACTTCACATGAACCAGATTAGTTTCCCAACCACCATTGCACACCAAATCCACGAAGGTCGCAGCTTTGGTATAGCGCCTAACAGCAAATTGGGTGCCACCAGGCGGTTCCTACTGTTCCAGAAACCTAGAACCTCTCCCTACACCTGCAAACCTTAACCAACCCTAACTATTATAGTTTTAATCGAATTACAACCCAATAGTCTGCACCCACATGTTTAGTGTAAGACCCGAGAAATTTAAATAATTAAATAAATAATTATTTAATAAATGCGGGTAGTAGGAGCCTTTATGACATTTAATGCAAATTTTTTTGACCTGGAAAAGTACTAGCTCAAGTGGTTGAGAGTACTTGTTGTGTGAGAGGACTTGGGTTCAAGTCCTATGTATGCTAATTGTATGATATTTTAAAATATATCTCGTTTTAATGTTATAATTGAATGGGAGTAGTAATAATGTAATCCTAAAATTTTAGGAATTATCACGAAACATGTATCGGTTGAATTGGTTGTGCATTAACTTTATAATTGAGTGGTTATGGGTTCAAACCTTGCTAAGAACGAATCAAACATTATTTTTGCCAAATTTTCTTTTAGCATGGATGGGAAGGGTCAGAAAACCCTAGCCGTCAGAGGGGGCAACCAGAAGGCTTGGAAAACCATCAAGTTAATGAGGATTAATGGTTAATAAACCTCACCATCATTATTTTCGATTTTTTTAATTAAAGTAATTAAAATAGAAGTGAAGAAGAGAGAATGAGAGGAAAATAAGGTGGAAAAGTGGTTTGGTGTCCAGCTACTAATACACCACCTAGCGGCACCTTGCTTGCCGCCAGGCGACAACTAGTTCAGAGGCATATGTGTGCCCTTAAATGGTTAGGTGCGAGAAAGGTTATTAGAGCAAATTGGACTGGAGAAGTTGGTCAATAAAATTGGAACAATCAGGGTATAAGAATTCATTGTGATAGAGTTAATTTGGGGAAAATAAGGTAATGTGCTAAGTTGGAAATGGTTCGGTAATGAGTATGGATTATGTTTTGGGTGGTTCATCATTGGAAATAAGAAGAAAAGATATATAGTACTGAGTAACAAGGGTTGGGATGTTGGAAAATCATATTTTGAGGATTGGTGTATAAATCATAAATTATGTAGCATTGGTTTAGAGTTATGTGAGAGGAAGAGGTAGTACTGTTGCAATGGGATGTGAGCAGACTACATACTCTAAAGCGCGAGATTATGTGTCACTTTTATAAGTTGAATTAAGACATTGGATAATAAGAGCAAAAAAAATTGGAAGAATTATATGTCTTTGAATAAAAGGAATAGGGATTCTAAGTTATAGGTAATGAAATCATGCATGGAGCGACAAGGCATTAAGAATCAGAACCAAATGGATGAGAGTACAATAATGCCTTTGGAGGTATTACAGGATTGTAGGATAATTGGCTTTGGGTGCTAAAATAGTAGCCAGTACGCTAGTGGTATAGCGCTTGGCGGCACGGGTGAGACCGCAAGGCGATAGGAGCAAGAGGGAGGTTCCTGCACAATGTGGCCCTTGGCGGCAGGGTATGCTCCGTCAGGCGATAGACCTCAAAATAGAGGGTCTGGAACGACGTGGCTTCTAGCGGTAGAGGTGTTCTGCCAAGTGGTCTACATTGGATTTTTGCCTGGCGACGCTTAGGCTGCGTCAGACGATATTTGTTGCAGGTATGGGCTTGTGTGCGTTGTTTTACGCGTTAAAGCGGACTTGGATCAGGAGATGTTGTGCCATGAGCAGGTAGGTTCATGGATGGTGGTGAACACGTGAGGATATGAGCGGGGAGATTCATATCCTATTACTCTCGTGTGGGGATTTGAGCGAGGTAGGTTTGTATGTTTTGTGCTCAAACTTGAGAGATGCTGCGTGCAGGGAGGTACGTAGCTTGTTGATCACGTGTGTTGGACTACGGGCGGATAGGTCCGTAAAGCAGGACTACGAGCGGGGAGGTTCGTAGAGGCAGGACCACGAGCGGGCAGGTTCGTGTGAGCATCATAAATCCTGAGCCCAAGGCTAACTATTTGTGTGATTTGAAGGTTGAAAAGCCTTGAGGTATTGAGGTCTTGGCCAAGAAATATTTAGAATCAAATAGTTGGGTGTTTTATGATTTTATGAAATTATGTGTCAATTTATTATGAGCTCACCCTTTCTGTTTGTGCTTGCCGATGATCGTGTAATTTTTTATACGAGAGCAGATGATGCTACAGGTGATGTTGTTGACGCTTAGAGATGGAGAGAAGGGCTAGCTTGGGATTTGAGCTAGGAATTTATTTATGTTTCTTTACTATCTTTATTGGATATTGAAATTTGTAATAACCTTATTACCATTGTTAAATAATCGTTGGCGTGTTGAACGATGTTTTAAATTTTCCCACGTTTGGGATTAAAAAAAAGGTTAAATCATTCCAGAGGTCCCCATTTTTGTAACAAAATCTCAGGTAGGTCCCCCCATTTTTATTTGACTCAATTGAGTCCCTATTTTTGAAAATTCGTTGCAATTAATTCCGTTGCAGTTGAGGAAATACGTAGCAGATCCCTCACATGTGTTAGAGTTGGATGACATTCAGATCAAAGAGGATATGACCATGAACACAAGACTGGTAAGGATATTGGACTATCAAGTGAAGAAGATGCGACGAAAGGAGATCTGGACGGTGAAAGTCCTCTAGGATGAAGCTACTCAGGAGATGACTTGGGAGATGGAGGATCGCATGAGGCAATCCTACCCGCACTTGTTTCCTGGTAAGTCCAATTTTCGTGGACGAAAATCTTTTAAGGTTGAGGGAATGTAAGACCCGAGAAATTTAAATAATTAAATAAATAATTATTTAATAAATGCGGGTAGTATGAGTCTTTATGATATTTAATGCAAATTGTTATGATGTGGAAAAGTACTAGCTCAAGTGGTTGAGAGTACTTAGTTGTGTGAGAGGACTTGGGTTCAAGTCCTATGTATGCTAATTGTATGATATTTTAAAATATACATCGTTTTAATGTTATGATTGAATAGGAGTGATAATGTAATCCTAAAATTTTAGGAATTATCACGAAACATGTATTAGTTGAATTGCCTGTGCATTGACTTTATAATTGTGTGGATATTTGTTCAAACCTTACTACGAGCGGGGAGGTTTGTAGAGGCATGACCACGAGCGGGCAGGTTCGTGTGAGCATCATAAATCTTGAGCCCAAGGCTAACTATTTGTGTGATTTGAAGGTTGAAAAGCCTTGGGGTATTGAGGTCTTGGCCAAGAAATATTTAGAATCAAATAGTTGGGTGTTTTATGGTTTTATTAAATTATATATCAATTTTTATGAGCTCACCCTTTCTGTTTGTGTTTGGCGATGATCGTGTAATTTTTTATACGGGAGCAGATGATGCTACAGGTGATGTTGTTGACGCTTAGAGATGGAGAGAAAGGCTAGCTTGGGATTTGAGCTAGGAATTTATTTATGTTTCTTTACTATCTTTATTGGATATTGAAATTTGTAATAACCATATTACCATTGTTAAATAATCGTTGGCGCGTTGAACAATGTTTTAAATTTTCCCCCGTTTGGGATTAAAAAAAATTATGACGATTGAATTTCAATTCTTTATTTATTTATTTTAATTAAGTAATTTTCAATAGAGATTTTATATTTAGATTCAAGGTTCATTCCTAAAACTCCAATATACGACATTTCATTAACAACTACCACTTAATTTAGTGCAACTTTGAGAATCCCTAATCATCAACCCTAAAACCATGTTCATACAATTTTTCATCAAATGGAACCTTCAATTTCCTATACTTCAATGAATTCTAACTTCCAATCACTCACAAGCAGTTAGTACTGTCTTTTTCCCCGATCAGAATTCTCCTAGAAACCCCAAAACACCAAAATCGAGTCAAATTGACTCACGTCGCCTGGTGGAAGTTCATCACCGCCAGGCAGGTCATAAAAAAACTCAGAAACTGGGTTAGCACACATGTGTCGCCTGGCGATCAGGCTCGTACCGCCAGGCAGTTCCTCATCTGGAACCCAGAAGTAGATAGAAACGGGTATGGGTCGCCTAGCGGCTTTAAAGGCCCGCCAGGCGGTTTTTGGAAATTTCCAAAAACATGCAATTGCAAAGTTTTATCACAATTCAAACATCCAAATAATCAATCAATCATGCAATACTAACTACATGAATAAAAATAACGAAGTCCAGCTCCCCTAACCTGGAATCCTTGCTCAAATGCGCCCAAATCCTTGAGTTCTTGATCTCAATTCACCTTAGCTCGTAATTCCTCCTTCAATACTCTTTCTGCACTCTCACTTCTGTCTTTTGCATGCACTCAACACAACCTCACCACTCACCCTCAGTTGCTATGCCAAAATTTCCAGAAAACTCTTTATTCTCAAGTTTTTAGCCATTTATTTCATGAAGTTAATGAAAAAACAAAAATGGATTAACGGTTGGCTTAATGGTCATTCAAGCACCATTACTAGGTGGTTTTCCAGCCCTTTTAGCTTCCCCTTATGAAGGCTAGGGTTTCTGACCCTTTGTATCCATGCCAAAAAGAAAATTGGCAAAAAGAAAGTTTAATTTGATTATACCAAGGTTCGAACCCATAACCATGCCAATGTCAAATTAATGCACAATCATTCAACTAATTCATGTTTCATGATAATTCCTATGAATATAGGATTGTATTATCACTCATCATGATCATGCATATAACTAAAATAATAATCAATTAAATAACACACAAATGGCATGCATATGACTTGAACCCAATGATTTCTGACCCTTTCACTGTCTTACAATTCCCCAATGATTCCTACTTTTCAGCCTGATCCTAACAGTGCTTCCATTTCCTATCATTTATTATAACACAGTGCATTCCCTTCAAATATTTCACATACTCATTCACTCACAAGTAAAAAATCAAATTTCTTACAAGTTAAAACCAAGAACTAAGGTATCCTACCTATACTTGACTTAAACCAGCCACTACATCCTTTTATAACTCCACCCAAATCTCACTACAACATTAATTCACTAAAATATGGAATCCCAATACACCTCCTTTAATCATGCTTATCTCGCTAACCTTCAATGTATTCACAATAGCATATTTCTACTTTAGTTTTACAATCCTATTTCTCTCAGCCATCCAATGGAATCCATACCCACGCCCACAAGACCTAGAATGGAAAATAACCATTGCATTCTCCGTTGTCGCCTGGCGGCAAGTTGCTCTCTGCCAGGCGGTGCATCAATACTGGGAAAAATCCTAGTTTCTGTAACACCTTCCAAAGCCCTCTGAAACTTCACATCCCTCCTTCGATGCTAATTTCGCATCTCTTACATGCAACTATGCTTCCAAGGGTACTAACAATCAATTTTAAATTGTTAATATACCATCCATCACATGACTTATATGTCCAGTATCACTTAACATCAGAATCCCCTAAATCCTCACACCTTAAAGATATGTTCATACAATTTCTTTCAATTTAACTCCCAATCACAATGTCATTTAACAATTAGGACATACAATCATCCACAACCAATTAGAACTCCCTTTTTCCTCAATCAGAACCATCCTAAACCCCCCAAAACGTCAATATCGGGTAAAACAAGTTCGCGTCACCTGGCGGGTATTCACACCGCCAGGCCATTCATAGAAAACCCAGAAAATTGGGTTGTGTAATTCATATTGTAGACCTTGTAGCATTAATTTGATGTATTTGGTCTTTGGTGTGTTTTTTAGTCTATTAAATGGTTTTTCAACAGGTTAAAAGGTTGGCTGCAGTAGTCTTAAACTGCAACTAATTCAATCAGTTGATTTATTTTTTAATCGACTGATTTCACTTAAGTCAAATGAAATCAACCGATTGATTTGGAAATCAACCTGTTGAATTTCGTAACAGTTTGACTATACGAGTTATGATTTTTGAAAGAGAGCGCTATTGATCATTCTTTAGCATGAAATTATTCTGGAAACTTGTGGAAACTCTCTCTTTCATGATCATTCAGACTGCAACTATTGAAAATTGATCTTAGATCAATTCTTGGAGCTTTTGGCTTAGTTTGAAGCTTGGAGAAAGTGGTTTGTAGTAGGCTGGACTATGTTACCACTAAGGTTTGATCTTTCTTAAGCTTTGTGTGTGCCTAGTGGTTTTCAAGGTCTGCAAGAGGGATCTTGCAGTGTTGGTGTGATTCTTGTGTGATTCAAGAGACTTTTTGTGTGGTTTTTGCATATTTTGAAAGTGTAAGGGTGGATACTTTGTAAATCCTTTGAAATAGTGCAAAGTCAAGCTTAGGTTGCCTTGACAAACTGGATGTAGCTCAGGTTTGAGTGAACTAGTATAAAAATCTCACGATCTCATCTCCTCTCTAACCTTTCTCTCTTGCATATTCATTTAAAGTTTTAAGGAACTTGTGTTTTAATCATCATTTTCATGTTCTTGCATGTTTTCATGACATCTGCAGCATTTTGAACTTGCATTTCTGCATTTTTCTCAGTATTTCAATCGACTGTTTTTCTGTTTCAATCGGTTGATTAGACCATAACATAATTTGTTTAGTAAAATCAATCGATTAACTCTGTTTTTGACCGATTGAAAGTATACAATTCAGTAGCTTTTTCATACTAACTTGGTGATCTAATTGATTCAATTAAATGAGGGTTTTAGCTTTCAAAGATAGCCTAAATTTTTAACTAGCTAATTCAACCCCCTCCCCTTCTTGGCATTTCAACCATTTCAAAACTAACAAGGTGGTTTCTGGGAAAAAAACCTAGAAATTGGTTAAAACACAAGTGTCGCCTAGCGATTCCTTCCACATTGCCAGGCGGTTTCTGGAAAATTCCAAAAACTCGAATAGGAATCACTCAATTGTAGAATTTAAACACAACCAATACTCAAGATATCATGCAATTCATATCAATTACATCAATAACGAGTAAAAGCTCCCATAACTTGGATTTCCTTGCTTAAGCTTGAAAATTTAAAGTTTCCTCTTAATTAACAATGTGCCCCCTTGATGCTTCCAGCAATAGTTCTTAATCCTCACAAAAATGCAGCCCTTTTTCTCTCTCAAAATAATTCCCAAACGATTCCCAAGGTTGCCCTATGTCTTTCTCTCTATGTTCTCTTCTCTCTCTTACTCTAAATTACCTTGATTAATCACAATTAATCCAAAAAACGAAAATTTACATTAAATTAGGGCTTAATTGCCATTCAAGGTTCATTATTGGCTGTTTTTCCAGCCCCTTTGTTAGCTAGGATTTATAGCCTTTCACATTCATGCCAAAAGAAATTTTGGCAAAAAGAAAGTTAGTTTGTATATGTTGTAATTTGTTGTGCCATATTAAAAAAGTTAAACTAGAAAACTCCTTATATATTCAAAGTGGAAAACAGTAGGCTGATCAATGAATTTGAGACATAATATTGAGTTTCCTTTGGATTGTGAACTTTTTAGCTAATTATTTGATGTTGTGATGAATTCCATCAGGAGAATGTGTTTGTTATTATGGTTTCTTCTATCCAATATCGAGCATTGGCAGAAAAGGCAGTGGATGCTTACTACATACTAGAGCACATATACAATCCTATGTCTTTGATGGTGATTATTCAGGTGCTTTTGAATCTACTTGAAAGAAAGGAAATTAGGGTTATATGTGGATCCTCATATTGAAACTTTTTTACTCATGTTAATATTCAGTTATCAGAGCAAGTATTCCAATTAGGGGTGATCATGGATTGGATTTTTAATGATCCAATCCACATCCATTTTGGATCTAAATAATTGGATTAGATTTTCGATCAAAATCTATTTTCTCAGAAAAAGTAGATTTGATTTTTTTTTAAATCCAGATCCGAATATTTTGATCAAGTTCAAAATCCAAAATCTATTTTTCATAAAATAAATTTAAATTGAATTTTCTAAAACTCGTGTCCATAGGGCAAACATCATAAAATTTGGCAGATTTTTTGTCGGAGCTAACGAGTCCAAATTTTAGTATGGGACGGACTCGGTTGACTTTCGCTCTGGGTCGACCGAATTTTGATCGATCCCGACCGAATTTTGGTCGATCCCGACCGAATTTTGGTCGAGCTCGACTTGGTCGAATTCGGCCAAATTTTGGCTGGGGTCGAATTGCCCGAATTTTGACTAGGGTCAACTAGACCAAATTCGAACGAATTTTGATTGAGGTCGACGTGACCAAATTTGGGCCCGGGCCGACTTTGAAAAATTTGGGCCAAGATTGGTCAAATTTCAATTAGGGCCAATATTGCCTAATACGACCAAATTTTGGCCAAAGTTGACTTGTCCAAATATGGCCACATTTTGGTCAGGGTCTGATCAAGCAAATTTTGGTCAGCGTTGACTCCACTAAATTCATCGATCGGGACCGACTCGGCTGAATATGACCAATTTTCGATCACCACCAACTCAACTGAATACAGTCAAATTTCGTTCGGGACTTACTCGACCGAATACAGCTAAATTTGGGTTAGGACCGACTCGACCAAATTTTGGTCATGGCCACCTCGACTGAATTTGGCCAAATTTAGGTCGGGACCAACTCGCTTGAATATGACCAAATTTCGGTCGCGATTGACTCTGCTAAATACGATCAAATTCAGGCCAGGACCAACTCGACCAAATTTCGGTCGAGGTCAACACGACCAAATTTTGATCGGAGCCAACTCGACTGAATTCGGCCTAATTTCAGTCGTGGTCGACTCGGTTGAATACGGCCAAATGTTGATCGTGACCGAATCATTTGAATACGGCCAAATTTCATCATAGGTCGTCTCAATTGAATACGACCAAATTTGGGCTAAGGCCGACTCGACCACATCTCAATCGAAGCCAACTCGATTGAATTCGACCGAATTTTGACCAAAGTCAACTAGGCTGAATACGGCTAAATTTTGGTCATGGTCGTCTAAACCGAATACAGTCAAATTTTGTCTGGGTCGACTCAGCCCAATGCAGTCAAATTTGGGTCAGGGTCAACTCGACCGAATACTTCCAAATTATGTACAAGACCGGCTGGGCCAAATTTCGATCGGGACCGACTTGACTGAATTCGGCCAAATTTTGTATAGGGTCACGCCAACTCAGTCAAATACGACTAAAATTGGGCTAGTCCGTCTCGACCTTTAGCCTAACCTAACCAAAAATATAAATTGAAAATTTAGATTGGATATTTTTTATTATCCATTTTGAAAATCTAGATTTAGAGAATAGATATCCAATCCATAAAATATATAAAATGTATATCATATCGAAATCCAGATCCAATAAAATAGAGTTTAAATGGATTGGATTTTTAATAAAATGGATATTAAATAAATTGGATTAGAGAAAAAATGGATAAAATGGATTAGATCATGAAAATTAGATTTTTTTTTCCACCCCTAGTTTCAAAAATGAAACTATTTGGAACTAGATGTTACTTTTGAACAGAACAATGAAAATGCGAAAGCAATGTAGGAAGAACTTGGGAAGGTATTTATTTTTATTTTAAATTAAGAATGAAATAGGACATCCTTCATCTGTTTTCCTTTTTTCTAGGTTATGTGAGCTTATGGTTACGAGATAGTTCAGACTCTTATTGTGGATATAGAGCTAGAAAAGTGCATGAAGAGAGTCATGAATGAGATAAATGTTAGTATGTTCACGTTTTGCTTTAGTTAGTGTTATTCATATTTCCTTTCCAACTATGCCAACAAAATAGGTGATTGTTTAATATGGAATTCAAAGATTTCCTAGCTGAAAGGTTTTGAATCATTCTTTAGTATTCCTACCTCCTAAAGTCCTGGTACCATTAGCATCATTATCCTGAACAATTGTTTTCCTATACTCATTGGTGTCACCTTAAACACACATACTTAGAGACACTTGCCGAAACTTTATCTTGTTTGAACCAATTGTTTATACATGTTTTTATGTTTTCTTGGTGACCCTTTGCATTGTTATTGTACCATCATAAGTAGCTGCAAGATTGTGGGTGGTCGCAAAAGAGAAAGCTGAAGCAGAGAAGATATTGCAGATAAAGTGAGCAGAAGGGGATGCAGAATCAAAGTACCTAGTTGGGCTTGGAGTTGCTTGTCTGGACTAAGCCATGGGATGAGACTCATTTATCCTGACTAGTCACTACAAAATTAATCTAAATCTTTATAAAATATAATAAAAATTAGGTTTATGGATTTAAAAGAGTTTTTATTTTATTTTATTCATATATGTGGTATATATTTTTTTATGTGATATCGGTCTCACTTCCTTCTTTTGTGATTGTGTATGAAAAATAAAATTTTATAATTTTATCATAGATGACTTTTCCAAATATATCTTACTCCTTCTTTGCCGATATCGTAGCAGTATGGTTCATGTATATTTCCAAAACTATATAGTTGTGTATAAAGATACTTAAAACAAGACATAAATATACTAAAAATACCTAAAAATATTACCTTTAAGGTTTACTCCGTTCAAAAGGTTCTTAGTTTTTAATCCCTACAATTTACAAAAATCACATGACTCTATCCATGCTGAAGGACGAAAACCACATCATTTTTTATAAATGAATAAAAAATTTGATGAACTAAAATTAAAAATATATATTAAACCATTAAAAGCTGAAAAAAAATTATATGCTTACAATATCATATTTTCTTTTGAAAAAACAAAAACTTTTCTTTTAGACTTGTATGTTTTAGAAGAAAATAAATTGTAATTATTTGATGTTTTTAAATGAATGTGTTTCTTGATGGTGGTGACTAAAATAGAAAAATGTCCAGTACAAACGTTTGATATTAGACTTCACATTTATGAATTCCTAACATTTGGGCCCCTAAAGAATTTCCCTAGTGAGAATTAGTAACATCACCGTAAAAGGCTTTGAACAAAACAAATCACCTCGTACTTAATTAACAAACGGATACAAGTAAAAAATCTTTCTTTTCTATATAAAAGTACTCAAACCATGGATGAATACAATATGTGCACAAGGTATATATAACTACTGTTTTCCAGAATCTTTCTTTGGGGTTTCTCCCTGCACGTTCAAACACATCTTTTGCACCTCCAATTTCTTTTTTAGATTCCCACTTTACTCCTTATTTACTCCT
>Ga0209389_1003693_pt1 | contig 12457 bp, 9 predicted proteins | sample CowpearedBW_FD_187526 | JGI IMG/M metagenome (GOLD analysis project Ga0209389, IMG submission 187526) | Root nodule microbial communities of legume samples collected from California, USA - Cow pea red BW (SPAdes) (version 2) | ecosystem: Host-associated > Plants > Roots > Nodule | place: USA... | reverse complement strand
TTCCTTGATAGGTTAACTTTCAAGCTACAGTTTCACATTATAGCTTTTCTTGTTATAGTTTGCACGAATTTTCGTTGCCCTCATCATCGGCACTCGTCGCCACACTTGTCGTCATTGTCGTCGCCGTCCTCACCACGTCTTCTCCACCCTTCCATGCATCCTTTTTCTTCTTCTTTATTCTTATACTCATCGATGTATGCTCCTTTTAGTTTTCTCCTCACATTGCCTCTTTTTATTTTTAATTTAAAGAAAAAATTGCCTTAAGTGGAATGAGGAAGTACAGTTAGTGTAAGGATAGATCCTACATGGAGGCATTGTGTTTCTATTGGTGGGAAAGCAATAAATCTGAAATGTAAATATTGTGAAAAAGTATTGACGGGTGAAATTGATCAACTCAAGCATTATTTAGCAAGAACTTCAAAAGATGTTGGAGCATGTATTGTAGTTTCGGAAGATGTAAAAAAATCAATGTTAGGTGTGGTTCTGTGTTGCAACAAAATTTGATTAAAATCAATATTCATAGTCACAACATTTATTCAAGAACAAGTCTTATTTTTGTGTTGAACAAATTTATTAGAGGGACAGATTTGATAAGACCCGCAACTACTCATTTTGTGACTTCTTTTTTGAATTTGGAATGCTTGAATTAAAATAAAGGGTCATTGATTAGGATGTTCACATCAAAGGAGTGGCAATCTAGTCAATTAGTAAAAACTAGAGATTGAGGGTTTGTGGAACATTTATATTGGATAAGAAATATTGGAAAAATATTTTGAATTAGTTGTTCTTCCCCTGATTAAGGTGTTGCGTATGGTGGATTCAGATGAGAAACCATCCATGGCATTTATCTATAAAGAAATGGATATTGTTAAAGATAAGATTCAAAATCTTTCTAATGGAGTAAGTAAGAGGTAATCATAACTAACTCCTTTACACTTATATTGAATTTTGTAATTTATTTGGAGATTATAGGCTTTACTTTTGGAGATTAATTTATTTATTTTTATCTTGCATATTATACTCCTCTTTGTTAAATCATCGATCATAAATGGTGCAACTAGTTGCATTGGTCATTGCATGTTGCATGTTATTATTTGAATCTCATATTGCACTATGATGCTGAGTTTAAAGTTGGTTAAGATGTGAAACGTGGAATGTTTGATTGTTTGGATAGGTTGGTGGAAGATATTGGTGACATCACTAAGATTGACTTTTAAATTGAGAGTTTCAAGAATAAATATGGATTTGTTGGTAGTTTGATAACTCAAAGTGCACTTAAAACCAAAACTTCATCATAATGGTGAAAATCATATGATGATGAACATCCGAAATTACAAATATTTACTATTAAAGTATTAAGTTTGAGTTGTAATTCATTAAGATGTGAGCGTAATGGAGTGCTTTTAAAAGGATAAGAATTTCTATTTGTGAAATTAATTTTATAATTATTTTTTAGACTAGTATAAGGTGTTAATTGACTTTGTAATTGTTTAGGTTCATACCAAGAAAAGAAATTGTTTACAAGAAAAGACCATGAATGATGTGATCTTTATAATGACTAATTCAATATTAAAGTATTGAATTTGTATTGTAGTTCATCCGGATGTGAGCATAATTGAAGTACTTTTGAAAGGATAAAATTTCTATTTACAAAATTGATTTTATAATTATTTTTTAGACTGGTATAAGATGTTAATTGACTTTATAATTGTTTAAATCCACAACGTGTTTACAACAAAAGACCAAAAGACCAGGAATGACTAATCCAATATTAAAAAAAGGATATTAAGAAAACAAAGGACTATAACATAAACGATGTTGTAATAAATAGATTGTGGAGGAAAGAAGCAAGTTCTTTGAATGCATATGAAAACATCTTAATTGAAATAGAAGAGAATGCTAGTAAAAGTGATGTTACTATGGATGATTTGAAAATTCCTTCAATTGTTCCATTAATGAAAATAAATATAATAGGGAGAAGAAAGATGATTATCCTTCTTTTTTATATGAAATATTTTTAAATGTTGAACAATTTAATAAATATTTTGTGCTTGTCCAAACTTATAAAACTGTTTTAATTGTTATGAACTAATTTTATGAATTATTTATGAATTACTTTTATCATTTACATTATTTTAATTTTTAAATAATGTACTTAATTATAAATATAACTTTTTATCTACTAATTCTAACGAATAGAGTTACAATCGAGTTTTCGTTTCCTAAACGAACTCCTTCCTACCCTAAGGTTTGACAACCTTATTAGCAACATCATCCCCATTTCTATTGCTTACTTTCATCCAAAGATCTTCCAATGAAGAACATGTAACGAGATGTTATGCAAATGCATTGTGCTACGGATTTGATAGGTGCGCACGTACACAGGACGTTTCTCTACCAAACCCATCCACCACATTTTATCCCCTTTACTACTCATTCGTCGGTATTCACTAATACTTCGGCTTCAAATACCAAGCCATCAATACGAACGTAGCATACCATGAAAAAATAAAGAAAAATGTTACATTAACAGCTACTTCAACAATCACAAAACAAAATACAAAACTAGTCCAACTGTAATTACAAAATAATCTTTAATTTATCCAAAAACAGCCAATTCCAGTGTTTCTCATTGACAATAGTAGACACATAGGGGTATATCAAATATCACTCATCCGCACCAGCTTATTATAAAGAATTCGGTCGTCCCTCCCAGTGTTGCTCTCCAACAATGCACTTTGTACAAGTTCCTGTTTTTATAGAATAACAGAATAGAATGCAGGGTTATTGAAAAACCACGAGGCAGAAGACAAATATGCTGAACAAACTAAGAACCTTCAGAAATTTTCTCACCTTGACATCCCTGTGTGAAAGGAACATCCCCATATTATGTATGATTATTCTCATATCTTCAACCTGTAAAGAAACAACATTTCTCATCATTATTGAAGAAGGCTGAAAACCCACCTAAAATAAAGAACACAGTGCTTACCCTGATGTACCCAACCCGGTTACGATCAAAAAACCGGAAAGCCTGTCATAAATGATAAAGAATAATTACTTAATCTAAAATCAAAATTTGGACAGATTATTCATAAACGATCAAATAGAATAAATATATCAGTGTTGCAGTATACAACAAAATACCTGCAACAATTCTCTGTCCACAACAACCTCCTTAACAGCAGGAGTTTCTTTCTTTGTGTCATCCTTTTCTTCTTTCAACTGAGTATCGGCCTTGGATTCTTGCACCTCGTCTTTAACCTTGATCTCTCCTTTAGAAGTTTCATCAGTTGCTTTATCATTAGTGATATTTTCAGGTTTAATATCTGCAATCGCTTCTTGCTCAACATTTTTGTCATCGGATGCATCATGTTTGGGACTACCATCTTCCATTTCCTCATATTCTTCCGGATCCTCCTCAGGATCTTCTTCCTCATCTGATTCCTCTTCCATCTTCACAACATCCTCCTTATCATTATTAGAGTTATCATTCTCAGAAACAGCTTTCTCATCATCTAAATGGGTTGGGTTAGTGTCCATATTCGTCCGCTCAATCTTCACAGAAGAATCATCTCCCTTTTGACGCTTAACCGGGGAGGACTTGTTCACGTCATCCTTCTCATGCTCGTCTTCCCGCTGCCTCTTCCTCTGATTTCTTTTGATAACAAAATTCATACGCAGTTTCTGGAGAAAAATGGTAAACAAAATTGTAGACAAGGCTGCCTTCAAAGAATCAAGTCAAAGAAAAAAACCTAATAAAAAGGGAGTAAATAACCTGAAGAAATGTTAAAATTCTACTGCCCATTTGAAACTGGAGCATTTCATAAAATGATTCAGCAAACAATGAAAGCTGCAAAACCAATAATCCGGAAACAAGCAATATAAACTTGGAATCAGAAACAGTTCAATTAAAACATAATTCAGCGAAGGAAAATACTAATATAATGGATAGCAAATAAAACCATATAAACATACCTCAAGAGTTGATTCTTCGACATCTTTGTCTGTATAATCCAGCAATGAATCCAGTGACAATGACAGAGAACGCATCTGTACCAAAATTCACAAAATTAGACTAAGTACATAATACAGCAACGTACCAAGGGCACACTTTTCATACTCAAGTTGAAGATACCATACTTTAGAATCTTTAGTCGTTTTTGTTTGAAGAATAAATCCAGCGTGTCTGGGAGGTTCATCAGACTTCCTCTTTTCCTTCACTTCCTTACTAGGTTTGCTTTTAGATTCATCTTTTCCATTCCGCTCATGTGACTTGTCCCCTTCTTTCACTTTCCCCTTTACATTATTAACATCTTTATCAGAGGCTTTCTGCTTGTCTGTCTTTGTGCCACCTTTTTCACCAGTCCCTCTTTCTTCCTTGTTGTCATCATGATCAGACTTCGTTTCTGTTTTACTGGAATCAGCTGCATTGTCTCGCTTTTCGGATGCAGCAGACTTTGATTGAATTTTAGGGACAACCTTCCCAGTTTTCTTCACCTCTGTCACCACTGTGGTATCAGCATTGGCAGTCTGCTTGCCAGTGCTCTGCGTGTCATTCTGTGCTTGAACAGGGACCACATTCCCCTCTTCCTTTTTGTCTGATACTGTTTCTGTTGTATTGGAATCGGCAGTTAGATCTTGCTTCTTAGAGGCAGGTGTTTTTATCTTTTTCTTAGGAACTACCTTCACTATTTTCTTCACCTCAGTCCCTCCTGTAGTTGCATCTGCAATCTGCTTGCCAGAGCTCTGGGTACCATCTTCTCCTAGATTCCCCTCTTCCTTTTTAGGATCAGAAACTAGAGATTTAGAAGCCTCACCCACCACCTTCTTTTTAGGTACCCGCTTAATAATTTTCCTCTTCTTTGTTGTTTTAACAGCAGGATCACCAGCAACTACATTTACAGATGGATCCAAATTGTTTTGAGCTTTAGATTCAATACTATTCATTTGCTTATCTTTTCCCTCCTCACCATCAGTTTTCTGTACAGACACATCCTCAGCAACTAAGGTTTTTACCCCAGTGGGATCCACCGAGGATTTGTCATCCTGATCAGTAACATTGGATGTAGTCACTTGGTCAGTAACATCCTTTTCACCTGATTTGTTTATTTGTTTGGAGGTAGTTGAATTTGCCTTAGTACCAACTTTCTGTTTCACAATCCTCTTTATAATCTTCTTTTTCACAGACTTCACGCCACTTGTGGTCTGACCAGCAGCAGTTTCCCCTGACTTTTTCTCAGCACTTTTGCCTTCGTCACCAATGTCAGAACCTTCCTTTTTGGCGATTTTATTGTTATCCACTCCAGTTTTTTCAATTTCCTCCTTAACAGTATTACCATCTTTCTCTTTCTTCTTTACATCTGACTGTCCTGATGGAGCAGAATCCTTCCTTTTCTCTGTTTTATCTAATTAGTATAATTAAAAAAGGAAAACCAACCATACCCAATTAATATATATAAAATCGCGGTGACATGAAAAGATATGATGTCATGCAAAGAAAAGTGAAGAAACTAGCCACTCACCTTTAGGTACATCCTTGTTATCTCTTAGTTTCTGAAAAAATAACCGAGAAAATATAATATAAGAGACAATATGGAAAACATTCACCACTACAATTCTGTCCAACTAATAAATCCGGAAATTTTAACCTCAACCAATAAACACAGACCTCTTTTTTCAAAGAAAGTTGATGTTCTCTTTCAGCCACAGCTTTCTTGTGGGCAAGCCATTTGTCACGCCATTCATCCAACGAAGGGAGGCAGTCCGACAAATCGGGAACATAAAGAACAGTGATCTCCTTGTGGCTAAAGAAACCATCTTTGCCAATTCTATCATAATGTATCTGGGAATTTTAAAACTTTCAATAACTAAAGTTTCACAGTGGAAAATAAGCTTTATAAAAATAACAAAGGCATAACCATAATCTTATAATGGAAATATTACAATAAAGAAACGGTCATACAACTAGGCATAAAAAAGCAGATTAAATCAAAAGAATGTAAAAATCTTGTTCCTCTTGAAAGACAAAAATATAACAAACACAAACTTAAAAAATGTGACACGCTTTGACCATGTTTCAGTTTCAATTAGACAAACTGAAAACTGAAGAATGTTATAAAGAAAAAACGTGTACCTCTAGAAAAGGATTCCACCGTTGACAATTCTGCAAGTCAAGTTGAAGTACTTCCTTTGCATATCTGCAAAACATGAAAAATGTTCAGTCTTGCAGTAGAGAACACACACTGAACACTAATAATCATATCATAGGCACGAACCTTAGAGCAGTTTTGATTAAGGAGTTATTGTCAATAGATGGATCAACCCCATCCACAGCTTTCCAAGGACCGCCAACTGCCATGAATGAATGGTCCTTCTTAAGAACCGCAAATCTAAGGAAATTGCACATATGAGGAATGCGATCATCAACAATTTTATCAGAGGATAACTCTTCCAATGCAGACCTACTAAGTCCATTCATCAAGATTATCTGAAATAGTGACAACAAAAGATAATTTAACAAACCACTTTGTACATAAAAAGACTGACCCATTCATCATATGGTGAACCAAATACATGACACCAATAAACCAGTACAAAGGTCACTACAGGCACCCGTGAGGAAAGTAGACTCCATAGTGTTTCATCTTTTGAAAATAAGGACAGACAAAGACATTGTAGAAAAGTGTTTAGAGGGATCCCGTGGTTAATAATATTTTTGAAGATTTGGTCTTTAACTAATAAAAGTTGTGATGCATGTAGCCAATCCCAACTATGGTGGTGGTAGACCCTTTCAGCCAAACTTTTTGTAAGCATATCAAGCAAACTGAAATTTTAAAAACAGGAGCCTCATGCAACTATCTGTTCTAACAATATAAAACAGAACTACTTTTACATCAGAATAATTTATTAAACTTTAAAACAGTGGTAATGTTCTATATTTTCGCCAGTGAAGATTTCGATGCTATCATGGATAACAAGTCCAAAAGACAACCTGCTTTGATATTTGAAGACATATTCAAAACCACATTACCCAATTACAGTTACCACAGATCCAGATGTTTCAAAACCTCAATTCATAAGTACTAATTAATAGGGCTGATGGGGAAAACAGCAGGTTTTGTATAAGAGTGTTCGAAAAACAGCACATATAAATTAATCCCATAAAAGAGAAAATCAAATGAAGTCTATAAAATCATTTTACAGCAATTTTAACAAAATAAATGAATAAATTGAATTTTATCCAATCATCTAGCATCTCTCTGTATGCCAATTTGGTTTGCGATGTACAATTGACTTCCTCTAATTTAATGTAATAAAAATCAACCACCTTATACTGTATTCCAAATCCAACAAAAAATTAAGAGCTTTAGTATCACAAAGTATTAGGGTATGATTCTTAACACCCAACAAGTGCTATCACAACATATTCATGTTTAAACATAAAATCATATGGCCTTCATATCAATACACAACCTACCGCTGTTATCAAACAAGTGTTCCAAAATGAAGTACTTATACATACAATAACATATACATACAATAACACAACCATAATGACTACCATTCAACAGAACTTAGTGCAACACAAGATATAAATAGGGAGAAAATATAGTCTACAAACTTTAATTGTGAACAACGTACTTTGGCATTCCAAACTGTATTTCCTTGTTCTGAATTTGGAGATTGTCCCAGCAAAAGCTTGCTGGTGGAGTCCCTAGGCTCAGTTGCACTGTCTTCTTCAATATAGTCATGCTCAAAACTGCTCAAAAATCATTGTTGGTTTCCTTTTAATTTCTCAAAGGAATTAAGTAACCAAATACACCCATATGCCAGAAATGCAGAAATGGCCATAAACATGAATCAAAAAAAGAGAAAATAGTTTTAAAAGATGGGATTATTTTGAAATTGTCGAATACATTCAATATTTTCTAAAGCCAAATACAATGCAAAGGTAACCACAATAGTCCCACTCGAATAGGTTTTCCTCTCAAAAATAAAAATGGTAACAGCCAACTAACTAGTTTTGACAGTAAGTAGTCAAGATACACAGGCCACACAGAAAAGGTAAACATAAAGAAAATGAAAATTCTCCAGATATAATACACCTTAGAAGCACAATATAATATTTTGTAATCATGCAACTGTGTGACAAAGATGAAGATACGGGCACCTGACAGGAGTGTGAATAGACAATTTAAGGTTTTCCTTTGGCCAATTCACAATAGCCTGAAAAAAAAATCAAAATAACTTCAAATCAATATCAAAGCCATGCCATCAAAGAAGAAAAATATATAGCAAGTTCAGGTAGCTGACTCTACTGAAAAAGCTTTTTACTCGTGCTTCTCAGAGTGATTTTTGAGGAACAAAAGGTAAAACAATTATTGCCCCCAAAATATAATTATTTAACAAATATGGCAAGATTATCAATATACCTTGGAGAATTCAGGAGAGACAAACAGTCGGGGATATCGCTTATCTATCAAGAGGTAATCCCTCTCAACATCTACCAAACGGGCTGGGTATACCTGTTAATGCAGTTAAGAAAATGAAAACTCAATCTGATTCCAAATCATGCTGCAATAAATAATATGAAACCATGAACCAGGTATCAATTGCAATAAATCATTTCATTTTCATTGCAGAAGAAGTGGAGCATAATTGAAATGCAGCACCGATAAGATATTCTAAAAACCTATTGTTCCCCCTCTATCTGATTGATCTCCAGGTCCGCTATTACAAAAGCTTCCCGAAATATAGCACAGGGATAAGTGGGTGAGTAATAATAGAAGGAACAAAGGGAAGTCACGAACTTCCAGGTGGAATAACCGAGAAGAAACCATAAAGATGGGACAAAAAGTAACAGGATAGAATAAATTATGGCCCAAAAGAAACAAGTACCCTGAGGATTCAAACCCAAAGAGGATTGACATTAAAGATAACAGGAACGAAGGCAACAGAAATGTACCCATCATCATTGAATTCAATCATGTGAACAGGTTGAGAACAGAAGTGGTTCAAGATAAAACAAAACCAACAAAAGGATAAAGTGTAAAACATTATAGGAAATACCAAGTCTAATCAATCAAACCCTATCCCAGATCTCCAGGGGAAAAACAGCAGCACAACTAGCTCCTTGATGAGGAACATTCTTATAATGATGGAGCAACTAATACTAAGTTCTTATTTCCTTTTTACCTTGCAGACATATTCTCTCCGTTTTTCTTTAACAGGTGAATGGTGCCTTCAGCATAACAGAACATTTAGTTAGTTACAAAAGGCTGCAAGATATACAAGCAGCTAGATATTCAGAACCAGAGCAGGACACAGAAATAGAAAAATCATTATTTAGATCCACCTATGTAAAGCACCATGATGTGGGGAGTCCCGTCGAGAAGATCTCCCTTCCTTTGTCAAAGATGACCCACGGAGATCTTTTGAAGTAACACGGGGATCCTTGGAGGATCTCGCTGGAGTTCGTTCATGCTTAGTTTCAACTGCACGTTTGCGCTCACGCTCCCTCTCCTTCTCACGCCGCTCCATAATGCGATCCCTTTCGCGTTCCCTTTCTCGTTCCCGTTCTCGCAATCGTTCACGTTCTTTCTCCTTTTCTCTGTCCCTCTCTCTCTCACGCAAGCGCTCCCGGCGTCGCTCTTCTTCCCTTAGCTCAAATTCTCGTAGATAGCTGGCTCGGTCATCCTTGCGATCAGTATGCCCACCATGTGGCAGCACATTTCCTGGGTAGTCTATCTCCATGGCATTCCCATGAAGACCTTTACCACTGGCATAGTCCCTACCAGGAGGTAGGCTCACTCCATAACCAGGGTTTGAAGCATTTTGAGAATACAAGAGATCATCCACATTTCTCCTTGGAGCTGCTCCTAATATTGATGGTGCATGTTGTCCACCATAAGAAGTAGCACTTAGCATGGACGAACCACGGGGATCAGAATCCATTCTTCCTCCATAGGACACAAGATCTTGAGTGGGGTGACGACTAGCAGCAGCCCTAGCTGCAAGATAATCAGCTTGTCTGCCAGAAACGTGTTGCTACTTAGTGTAGGGAGAAATATTATTACCATTCAATATAGTTAGGCACTGTTGATCAACTTCTATCAAGTTTCGTCAGAAATTCAAAAGGCAACTCAGTGTCTTACATTTTACAACCACAGTGGATAGATGTACTCTATTAGTTAAAGAAGTTCGTTAGGATTGAAAAAAGAAAGCAATACACTAACATCTATTTCACATTCATTCAGAATCAATATAAAATACCTAGTACCCCCATCAAGTGATGCAGCTTGCAGAGACTGAGCTTTAAGCAACTGCTCTTGTCGAAGCAAAGCTGCCTGATCAATGCGGTCATATATTTCTGACTGCTGAGCATAAGAAAGGCAACATGATTACATTATAATAAAAAATAAAAACCAAACAACAAAAGAGAGGTAATTTTCTTCATTTTAATTTGCAAATAGATACTCAAACCAAGAAATCTAACACAATATTTTCAGAGCAAGTAACCACCTGACGTTGATGACTAAACCCAACAGGATCAGCAGCATATCTTCCAGCTGGATCACTTGTCAAGTCCCTACCAATGTAACCACTCTGTCGTTCACCATATTGCCTCCTATCTATTCCAGAATACTCCAAACCTTTTTCACCATACAATTGTTCAGTTTTGTGACCATATGCATGGCTTGAGGAGGAGACATAATCTCCGGAAGCAAACTTAGGTGAATCAGAGACACCCAAAGCATAACCTCCACGACCATCTAAAGCTGATGATGCAGAACCCTTAGTACTCAATGAAGGGACCTGTATAAAAGTTCAAAAAAGTCAGTTTCCAGCATATTTCATTACAGAGAGAAGATATTATGGGGCATCAAGATCAAGAAGACAGGTTAAAGAACAAGCAGTTCCAGCAGAAACAGATACAGTGTGAAGTGAAGCAATGCAGACACAGAACTTTACATTAAATCCCTTGAATAAATATTAACACATAGGCATCAGGTTCATTAACAAGGTCCCAAGTTTCCCCGTTGCTGGAATAGTTCATTAACAAGATAAACGATTGTCTCGAGGCTAATCCAAGAACCCAGGTACTTAATCACAATAACTTTCACACCAAACTATTAGCAAACTTCCTGTTCACCAATAACACCCTTCAACCAAATAATACATAACACACTGACCTGCTGTGCACTGCTTAAAGCAGCCGAGCCATAAACAGAACTATACTGTCCCCCATACTGTGCAGCAGTGGAAGTATGAGCCCTATACCCACTAACATCAACTTCCTGAGAACCACCTAACATTGTTGAATGCCTAGAAGCCACGGAATGCTGACCCACATCATGTCCCCCAACGGAACTCCCAGAGTAATTAGCTCCCAGCTGCAAACACAAAATTCAAATCAACCGCATACTCCACCAATCTATTAAATTCCAATGCTAAAAGATCAAACTATTCAAGATAGGGGTTTCAAATATTGAAAGATGACAAATTCCAATACCACCAGAAATTGCGTATAAATCCCATGGTTGAAAATTAAAAATAGAAGGGAAAGAAAAGCGTTTATCTTTAGGGAATGCAAATCTTGACGAAAGAAAAACTGAAAATCAATCAGAAAGGCGTTGAACTTGGTCAAAACAGAAAAAATGAACCCACTCACGTTCTGGGCATATGCGGATTGACTCGTGTAGGATTGGCCGTAACCGCCACTCCCTCGTGAAGAATACATATTCCTCCTTCACATGCGACCAATCCTAAAACAAATAGCAATTGAACAATTCATTCACCAGAAGAACAACAGCAGCAACAAAAAAAAATATCAACTTTATTTTCTTGGTCCACTTTTAACGCACCCTTTCAGAGAAGGAAATTGGGACTGCCAGCTCGCAGAGAAGGAAATCCGGACTGAAAAATTCGCGCGGCGATTTGATAGATGAGAAATTGGATGACAAAAGAAGTGAAGCTTTCGAATTGAGGAAAATGGTAGGAAACCCTAGACAGAGTGGAGAATGGAGTGAAACGCTGTGTTATCTGGATTCTGGAGACATGAAAATAACCCAAGTTTTCACAACCAAAGACAAAAGGAGGGGGTTTTTTCTTTTATGCTTTTCTTTTCCAGAGGTTAATAGGCTCTCTGGGCCTATGAGATTATGGATCAAAACTCGCACAATTTCTTACAGGGTGCCTCTTTATGCACCCCTAGTTGTACTTTCCAAACTATCCCTCCTTAAAAATATAATAAAAATTTCTACAACTCTTTATTTTTAATATTCTTTTATCGAATATTTCGAAAGGTATTCCTAGATTTGCAAAATGTTTTCCACAAAATTAAAAAAAAAAATCTAAAATGAGTATTCTGTAATGCATTTCAAGATTTCAAAATATTTTTCGGAATATTTGTTCTGAAATTTCTTTTTATATGTCGAAACACCCAAATCGGAAT
>Ga0209389_1003692_pt1 | contig 12458 bp, 8 predicted proteins | sample CowpearedBW_FD_187526 | JGI IMG/M metagenome (GOLD analysis project Ga0209389, IMG submission 187526) | Root nodule microbial communities of legume samples collected from California, USA - Cow pea red BW (SPAdes) (version 2) | ecosystem: Host-associated > Plants > Roots > Nodule | place: USA... | reverse complement strand
ATATTAAACATACTAATGTGAAAGAAAAATATACAATAAATAAAAATATTAAAAAATAATAGAAATATTCAAATATGAGACAAAAATTTTTTAATTAACATATACATCATTTTGACATAATTACATAAATGTTATGATAAGATGAAAAATATATTGGAGATGCGAATGAGTTTCATGACAAATCAAACAATTAGAAGAAAAAAATTGAATATATATATATATATATATATATATATATAGGGTTACTTAATTAATTGTGAATATTTTAATAATTTAAATGATGACGGAGATATGGCAGAGATAGGTATTATGGTGGGGATATGTACATCCCCATAACCAATTGAAAAAGTCAAGGATTCCTCACACCCATACCCATACTCAGTCAATGCGGGGATTCCCCGTCAAAACGGGGACGAGTTCAGACAATACCCACAGGGACAGGTTTATTTTCCATCTCTAGTTGTTACTACACCACTAATGGAAAGGACTTATTGCATAAAATTTCCCAAAATAGTGACCAAATTGAGATAAAAAAAATAGAGGGACAAAATTGATATTTTATTATGAAAATGGGGACCAAAGGTATAATTTAACCAAAAATAAAAACAACTATAAAGAGTTATTTGTTATTGTCACATAAATATTTGCCTATTTATATAAAATTATAAATTATTTTTTACTTTTAAATTACAATTTCATAAACTATCATTTAATTAATTTATTTATAAATTATAATTAAATTCAATTGTTCACTATATACTTTTGCTTTTACTTTATGCTTTTACTTTATGTTTTTCTCCTTTTCTCTCTCCTCCATATGGGCTCTATATCATCGTCATCCTTCAATAATGTTGTTCCACCTATTTCATGCTCTTTAGTACTAATTAACCTATAAAACAAAAATAAACATAGATTAGCATGTTGACTTAAGTCAAGTAGACTCTAGTTGTCAAGTCAAACCTAGTCAAAGGTTCACAAGTCAACTAAAGTTGAGCCAACTAGGTCAACTTAGGGAAATCACAATAATGAAATGGAAAAACAGGATAAAGATGAAGGACTAGAACTCTCCCCTCTAGACGTGCTCCTTGTGATCCTTCTTGGGAGAGCTTTCATGACATCTTATGTGGTCAAGCCTTCATCATCCTCCCTTTCTTGGAGAGAATTCGACCACAAATTCTTATACCCTACATCAAAAGGAGAAGGATCACATACATTAAATGAGTTGCTTATGTTATAACTTGGAGGTAAGTCTAACTCATAGCCATTGTTGTTGATCTTCCTAATGATTTGGAAAGGACCATCCCCTCTTTGGAGGAGTTTGGACTTCCTTTTGTTGACACAAATAGCCTGATAGATTTGGTGCTTGAATATTTGATGAAGGTACTTGAAGTCATTGCCTTAGAACATATTGGAACCATGCTTACATTGATGAAGATGTGGACATTTGATGTTTCATGCCTTGATCAAGCCTTGTAATTTGCACTAATTGGATGTATAGGGTCTTAATTGAGTCTTTTAATTTATTGAATTATTTTTCAACAGGTTAAATGATGTCTTTTAATCTGTTGAATGGATTTTGACAGATAAAAAGGCATATTGCAGTAATCTTAACTAGTGCATATTCAACCAGTTAATTTATTTTGTAATCGATTGATTTCACTTAAGTTAAATGAAATCAACCAATTGATTTGAAAATCAACCTGTTGAATTTCGTAACAGTTTGACTATTAAAGTTGTATTTTTTGAAAGAGAGCAGTGAAGACCATTTTTAAGCACGAAAACTTTCTGGAAACTTTGGAATTCTCTCTCTTTCGTGATCATACAGAGTGCAACTGGTAAAGATTAATCTTGGATCATTCTTGGAGAATTTGCTTGGTGTTTGCCATATTTAAAAAGATTTAGTAGTTATTATCTTTTGATATTTTATGATATAATTAATAAGATAATTGTTTAAAAATATCAAATAAAATATCTAAAGATATACTTTTCCCAAATTATCTTTTATCCTAAATATTTATGAAGTATTAAAGCCATTTTCTAGAAAAAAGATAGAGAAAATCGTAGGGTCCAATTTTTGTTGCTCGTTCCAACTTCTTGGCTTAACCAAACTTTTTCATTTTTTCAAGCTTTTCTTGCCTTCTTCATGTAATGCTTGACTAGGATTTTTGTGATTTTGTTAATTTTCTATTCTTGGATTTATCCTTAAGGTGTCATGAAGCTTTAATCAATTTATCTCCACACCTCCATGAGCTTAACGAAGCGATAATTGCACTAACACACCTTAAAATATCCAAAGAACATTTATGCAACTGAAAAGCTATTTTTAACATGTTTTGGTATCTCATGCTCAATAAACCCAATTATAAGAAATCCAATTAAATCAAAGTTTTAAGAAGAAAATTCAATTAAAAATCTAGAATTAAACATTAAATAAGGGCATAAATATGTACTCATCGCACATTCTCCATGTTCCATCCATTTTTAGGATTAGAATCATGAGCATTGCACAAGGACTCATGCTATGTTGCACCCACCCTTTTTCCAATAACTCGTCCACTTATTTTTTAATTTATTTAGCCTCATTAGTTCTAGTCCTATAGGTTGGCCTATTAGGCAAAGAAGTGTCTTCGATAAAGTCAATTTGGTGTTCTATGCCTTTTAGGGTTGAAGCCCCTTTGGAGGCTCTTGAAAAACATTTTAGAACTCATTTAAGACTAAAGACAATTCTTGAGCACATCTTGGTAGAGCTCCAAAGGTACACGTAGAACTCCATGGTTGATAAAGGATTGATCCCTACCAAGGATGATGGCCCATGGCACATGCTTAGAAGAAAGAGAGTTCCTTGGTCCCTTCCTTTGTTTTTATTTTCTTTAGTTTAAAATTCCATTAAGTTGGCTTGGTTGACTATTTTTAAGTTAACTTGTTGACCTTGACTTTGGGTTGACTTGTTGACTCAAAATATTAGCTTAACCTTAAACCAACATGCTAATAAATTCCTTAATTTTCTTCTATAGGAATAAGAAAGGAGGAGGACCACATAGGAGACACTTGGCGTCCTAAGGAAGAGAGAGAAGGAACAACACTTTCTAGAACCATCTAGAAAGGAGAGGCCCACATGCCTTGGACACCAACTCTTCTATAATGTTTTAGAACCTTCATTTGTGAGCCTTGGTGATGTGACCCTATTAAGGCTCATAGCTTGGGCCATTGGCTAGGCCCATTTCTTTTAATTCTTTTATTTTCTTTATTTCTTGTAGTAAAAAAATGTTTGTCTAAATTGGGTTATTTTTATTTTGCAGCCCAATTAAAAAGCAGCGTTTCTTTCTACACCCACCATGACATGTTTATGTGTCAATAACATGTTTGGGGCCGAGAATGTTGTTTGGGCCTGCATCCCGTGATCAAACAGGCCAAGTGGCAACCTTGATGCAAGCATCCGTGCGTCATCTCTCCGCAACACATCATTTCACACCATCATGTCTTATTAGGCTGAGACTCACCGCATCTGCCAACAACCCACTAACATCTTCGCTCTTGTCACACTACCGCTAGGGTTTTGGACAACGACCTCTCTTCCTTTCAAATTCCTTTCACGCATCCAACACCCCAATTCAGCTGCAACACCTCACGCCTTTATTGGGTTGAGCCCAATTCATATGACTGCCAGTGATTCCAGCATACAGCAATGAAGTAGGGTACCTTCACACGTTTTCCACATCTCTCTCGTTGGGAGCACGTCGCTAGGGTTTAGACCGTGAGCTTCTTCGTGTGTAGCTCGAACAACGTCACCCCTTTCACGCATCTCACACCTTTCTTTGTAGAAGTTCTGATTCGTTTTTTCATCCTAGCATTACTGTTAGCTTCTGTTTGCCGTTAGGAATCATTGTTAAACGACATCCACTTCTTCTCTTCTATTTTTCCGGTTGCCTTCATCTATAAAAGGCAAGCCAACCGTATTGTAAACTAGCTTTTGATGAATGATATTTTCGGTAGAGATCACTCCCACCGTTCATCAGCTCACCCTAAACCCTAGATTAGGTTTTAGCCTCTTAGGGTTTACTAAAAACTAGTGAGATCCAATCTTAAACACCATAACCGATTATTTTCGCTGCGTTTCCCTCGCTTTTCCGGTGAGTACCACGACGAAGGAGCCTCATCACTTGGCCATGAAGACTTGCCACCTAGATGGCTTGGACGAAAATTCACCAATGTGCACCATAAGATGACCTACTTTCTAGAACATGCTAGGTTTCTTTTGTAATCCTTTAACTTAGTTGTTTTGCTAAGGGGCCCCTAGACTTGTCTATTTAAGGGGACCTCTAACACTTGTACAAGGGTTGAACATTTGGAAGAATTTATACACTTTGTGTTTCAACCTTTTGTGAGAGCATTCCTCCTTAGGGAGTGGAGTTCTTTCAAGCCTTATCTTGCCATTGCAAGTGGCGACATACACCACTCATCTTCAAGGTTGCCATGGCTTCTTCTAGCCTAGCCTTCCCTTGCTTTTCATTTTATTTTTCTTTACTCTTCTTGGTTTATATTGTTTCTATCATATGTTTTTCCTTTTGGTTTCTTAGTCTATCAATCCATCCTCCTCCTCTCTAAAACCTTGAAAAGAACCTTCACATTTAGATAGCTTGCTATCTTAATGTCTAGTGGGGATTTCCTTGGTTTTCTTAATCAATCATCACCATATTCATTAATCTTCTAAAACGAACAAGATAATCCTACATCATTGGTGCAGCAGAAATTAGATGAATGAGAGGAGGCAAGTTTTGAAGGCACTTGCAAGCTATGGTAGGTGAAGGAGGTGATAGGATTTCCTAACCAATGCTAGCCTAAGGAAGGTGGCTAGAGGTAGAGAAAGGAAATCTCTAGAAAGAGTGACTATCAAGGAAATAGAAGGAGGAATGATCTCAACTCAATTAGAATTTATTGCATAAAATTCAAGAGTGAGTACAATGCTGAAAAATTATAGCTTTTATACTCAAGCCATTACACATGATGAATCTCGACCCTTGGATGAGAAGGAGAAATCATCTTGGCCTTTGATGCTAGCTTGGAGAAGAAGGCTTGATCTTGGCCGTGAGATCCTAGCTTGAAAAGGAAGCTAAGTCTCCTAGCTCTTAGATGAAGGTGTGATGAATCCGTGAGCTCTCCTCCCTTGCACCATGTGATGCTCTCGGCCAAGCATAGCAAAGATTGGGCTGAGCCCAATATGTATCTCAATCAACATGTTTTTATGTCTTATGCATTATTGAAAGCAAAGCCCAAACAATGGCCCAATTTAAATCTACACTACTAGATTTACATGTACTTTTTCAAGTCTTTGTAATCTTTTTGGCCCATGTAAATAATGTGAGAAGCCCATTGAATTTGTGAGCATCTAATGAGAGGCCTTTTTGAATCTTCTTCATCGTTGATCTTATAATTGGGTCTTTAAGTGGGCTAGCACTTGAAATGGGGCTTGAAGGTGCATTTGGACTTGTTGGGGTCATATCACATGTAGAGTGAGGTTTTTGGAAGGATGAAGGAGACTCACTAGGATAAGCTATAAAGACTTGTTTTTTGGCAAGCATTACCTTTTTTATCCCTTTGAGGGAGATTGTAACACCCTAATTTTGGGATGTCATGGAACGTTAGAAAATTATCGCGTTTGACAGAAAATGATTATCATTGAAAATTTACTAAAAAAACTTTTAATTTGATTTAAATTACATAGTTCAACCTGTCAAATTGTTTAAAAAACATTCAAAATAACAATTCCGAACAAAAGGAAATTACATAGTCTTCGGTATCTGTTTTAAAACAACTAAATAAATTATAAAACTCTCAAGTTCATCCTAGCCTCTCGTCAATTTACTCCATGCCAAAATTATTGCAATATCATCTACTGCTGTATAACACACATGTTATACGATCATCACACATACAACAAACACACAAACAAACAAATAGGGGTAAGCTAACCATAAACAATGATATATAAAAGAATTTCGTAAATAAAACATGAAAAATAATACTCAACATCACATTCAAGTAACACTTAAGCATTATGATCACAATCAATCTTTATTTTGAACACACAACCCCCAACATCCAAACAATCATATCAAACCAACAGACTATCACATTCATCTAGAATAGTAATCATAATCAAGCTTCTATTTTTCGCGACCTTTTACCCCACAACAACATCTAGTTTCCTAGAAATAGATTGTTCGACATGTCCCACTATCGCAACCAAACTGTCTCCCTTATTCCTCAAGGAATTATGAGTAAAAATGTCGATGCATCGCACATTGGGTACTATACTCACAACAAGCCGAAATAAGGTGAAACATCTCTCCCCTCCCCACTACTTCACACAGGCGAGAGAGTATAACACTCAGACCAATCCTCTACCACTGCTTCACACAGGCAAAGAGGACCCCTTTCCATTGCTTCACATAGGCGAAAGAGTCATAACTAGGTCTCTACGTACGGAAAACCTCACATAACACTTAATTCCACCAAGAGCTTTCAAGCAAGGCAAAACACTCCCAACATGAAACACATGAGGATTACATATTACCAACAAAGTACACACCATCGCATCATATAAGCCAAAACGTAAATCCAAACAACACACTTATCTCATCAATGGTCACCAACACATTAAAATCTAAGAAAATTAATAAAACCAAACGAAAAGAACCAAACAAAAAGTATGAAAAGCTAGTGAAACCAAATGGAATATATATCCAAGAAAGAGGACTTAGCTATTGACCCCAAAGTGGCTGCACCTTACCACGTAAAGTGAAAAAAAAAAAAGAGAAACCAAAAACTTAAGGAAGTGAAAACACACTATTATGTGAGCCCCTCATGTACTACACACTAAGAAAGATGATCACCGTTATGTAACTTGCCTTCACATGAATAACACAAAACCCTTTCATGTTGTTGCCACTCATTTACGTTTCAACCACTGCACCATCATATACCACAATGCAACTCAATAGCTTAAAGAGAAAACAAATCTTTGCACATGGACCCCACCCATGCACCAACCAAATATGCTAAATTTGAGAGAACTAGAAGGAAAGTTATTGCACCCCTAAACATTAACGAGAATCTCAAACAGAAAAATAAACCAAAAAGCTTCAAGTGTCTTAAAACACCACTACACCAACATTCACCATCACCATGATTATACTAGAAACCATGTGGACCACAAGTCTACCATAAAGCACCATCACGAAAAGAAGAAGACACAAATAAGATGCACTTATCACACCAAAACATCTTACCACATGAACATGAAACCATTAACTAAACAAGTGAGATAGAGATAAGAGAAAGAATAAAAACTGCTACAAAGTGAGGTGGTGTTTGCGTGAATCTGATGGAGTTAAAAGAACCTAATCCACAAGCTTAGGTATTACATGAAGGTGGTGAGATATAAAAGTGTTGAAACCAAAAACATCCAAAACCTGAGCACTACGTAGGAAGTTAAACAACCATGGTACCAATCATCAATGCTAGATCATAAAAACAAGGAGAAAAGAGAAGAAACATCATGACAGAAACACTTGACCCATGCATACTCTACACTTGTCATACATCATTCCACGAAAATACGAATAAAATAAGCAATGTCTACTTTCATTCATCAAACCACTAGGAAACAAGGAAAACGAAAATAAAGAACAAAGTGTAGCTTCCCCTACCTTGTTAGCAACCTCCAACCTACATTCCCTTTCTCTCGCAATCTCTTCCATGGCTACTCTCTCGTCTACTCCTCTCCTCTTCTATGCACATTTTAGAAACCCTTAAAATTGTTATATCTCCTCTCCTAAAATATTACCTTCTAATCTATAATTAATTCATCCTAATATTTTCTGTTAATATTCTAGAGTTAAATTTGTCAATTAAGATTCTAAAAATAAAACAACCCCAAAATCTAGTCGTTACTTATTATTTATTTTTTTATTACAAGAAATTAAACCAAAAATAAGAAATCAAAATCACAATATCTTATTTTATGTGTGCAACTACATAAGTTGATAAAGAAATAAGAACTTAAGATTGCATGTTGCAGCAATCGTAGAAGGGAGAGAAAAATAAAAAGGTTTTTTTTATGGGCCCCACTAAAAGAGAAGTGAGAAAAATAAAATAAACATTGCACATTATAGGTTGCGCATGGTTCAAACTCATACACTTTCCTATGCAACGCAAATACAACAACCACCAAACTACGAGCTTTCTCAATATATATTGCGCACGAATAAAATATAAACTTATATTTTCCATCCATAATAATTAGTTAGTTAAATAAAATAATAATTAGTTAGTTAAATAAAATAAGAGACAATAAGCCATTTTTTAGCTAATCGTGATCGAACCCTTGCACCCAAACAGGTTGAACACATGCATAACCACTAAACCATATACTTTTTCATATTATAATATCCACCACTTAACTATATACACATATCCGCAACATTAAATATAATATTAAAATTTAAAATAAATAAAACAATAACTTAAATCACTTAAATAATAATTATTTCATATTTCATAATTAATAACCTAATTAAATTAAATAAACCAACAATATTAATCAAGCCATTAATTTTTTTCCATGTGTTTCCCTTTAGTCTAATTTTTCCCGGGTCTTATAGAGACCATGCTCTGAGTTGCATCTGTTTCATGTTCATATGTCTCTGAACCAAGTGCTGGCCATTGATTGCTATTGACCGAAGCTTTAATGAGTATTATACCACAGTGAAATCTGATTTGTATCAGAATATATGTGTGGAAACTTATGCTTAGTCATGTGTATGCATAGGTTGAGTCAATATTTGTTGTCTTTGTGTTTTCAGTGATGATCTTCTAATTTGTGAAGAGACTTGATTTTGATTCATAATCTAAAATGTCTGGTACATTTGTTGAGTTTGGTGATGTATCATTCTAGTTGAGCGTGAACAGGTTTTGTTGAGTTTCTGTAGTTCAGATTGAATTACTTTTATATGATTCAAACTATATCCAGATTTTGAACATCTTTATTGGTCTTTGTTTCTCATTGAATATGAATTGAAACTCCATCTATGTTTGATATTGTATAAGCTAAATCACATTTTCTTGTTTTTTGTGATTAGCTTAGGCTTTAGTGTCTTTGAAATTTGATGTATATCTTGAGTGCACTTGTATGGTTGGCTTAGTGGCGTTTTGCCTTGCACTCTTTGTTGTAATGTGATAGATTCCTATGTTGAAATTGAATACCACTGTTGTTTCTCTTTGGCCAAATGTTATTGTGCAAATCTACTACATAAATTGAGTTTATAGCACTATTTGAGACTCTTCTCCTATGATGTCGAGTCTTGATTGAAAATTTGATTCATGGTGTTGCCTTTGTTGTGATGTTATAGATTCTTGTGTTGAAATTGAATAACACTATTGTTTCTGTTTGGCCAAATGTTATTATGAAAATTTGCTATATAAATTGAGTTTATTGCACTGTTTAAGACTTTTATCCTCTACTGTCCAGTCTTGATTGAAAATTTGATTCATGATGTTATTCTGAATTTGGCCAATTCATTTATAACATGAATCTGAATTGTTTTTGCCTGGACATTTTGTTAATTGATATTCTTCAACTATGCAATTGACCATAGTAATGTTTATGCACTATAGTGTCCGAGATGTAATTGTTTCCTAGTGTGCTTTTTTAAAATTATTTTTGAGTTGAATCAATTTTGAAATTTGTCATATGCAATTTCTAGTTGAATTGGAATTGGAAAACTAAAAAATTGTTATGAATTGCTTCTTAAAAAGAAAGTTCACGTGAAAGAAAAGAAAAAGGAAAGAAAATAAGTTGAAAGAAGTGTATAAAAAGAAAAAAGAATCTAAAAAAAAGAAATTATTGAACAGTTCATAACATTATCCTTATGTGTATTCCATTTTCAATTAAAGATGTTTGTGCATTGTTTTGATTCAACTTGTTTGTGTCTCCTTGCTTTATTTTGGTTTTGTTAATCATATTCTAGATACATTCGTTAGGTTCACTTTGAGTGCCCACGTTCTTGTCTTGCCTTATTTTTCTTGCTTTTCATTGTTGATCACTCTGAGTATGTCTACTTTACTATATCAATTAATGTGTCTAGATTTAGATTTTTGAGCTTTTCTTGACTTTTTGGTTTGCTATTCTTACGCTGGAAGCACTTGATTTTCCTAGCTTACTTTGCTATGGAAACTCACTATTTTTGGCAAGCCTTGTAGGTGCTTATCCTTCTTGAAGGTGGAACTACTGTGAGGAAAATTATCTAGAGTTAAAACACTTGAGAGAAGCCTATTCTAGAGCTGAGACCGAGACAAACAGACAACAAATTGGCTTGGACTGAGAGTGATACACTAAGACAGCACAAAGAAATCCAGCCAAGCCAGTTTCAGTTTTTTGTTTTATGTTTCAATATCACAAAATTTTGCCAGCTGTAATTTCTTTTCTTTTGGTTTTGCTTGGGCGGGAAAATGCTTTAGATCAATCCCAACCTTATTCAATTTGTAATAGCTTTTAATACATGTAGTTTGAAAGGCTTAAGTGGTTCCAAAGGCTACTTGAATCTTTCACTTAGGTTCTATTTGTCGACTAGTTTATGTTTTCCCATTCTTTATGTTTTCTTTAAAATCAGTAGGTTATATGCATGTTGGATCTCTGTTTTAGGTCTTTGTGGTATCTAAGTGTAATATCATCAAATATTTAGTTGACATTTCTTTGGTCATAAGATGTTCACACACTTAAACGTTGTTTTGAAATTTTTATTGAGAAGTTTTTGTGAAAGTGGACTATGGAATCTGGCTAGGAAAGTCATGGTTTCTAAGCTTGTCCAAGTGACTCACCATCCTTTCCTAGGATATCTATAGAAAACTTTCACTTTTATTTCTTCTTCGAAATTTCACCGCAATTTTTTTTTTGTGAAAATTGTTTCGAAAGTGTTTTCAGCATTTGTTAAGATGAATTCTTATTCATATGCTTATAGTAGTTTGCATCTAGGTAGTCATAGTGAGGATGAGATGCATCATACATTTGAAAGTAAGTTCCCTTTCTTTGGTAAGGACATAAATACATTATCATACATAGCTTGGGAGAGGGAAGTAGATAACTTGGTGCATTCATCTGAGGCTTGTTCTTTGTTAAAAGAGACAGGGACGTTAGACAGTGAACAACCTCAAGCATATGCTGCAAACATCTATGGCAATAATAGACCACCTCAGCAGCAATACAACCATGATTTTTCCTCCAACAAGTACAACCCAGGTTGGAAGGAACATCTGAGCCAAAAATGGAGAAATCAACAGTCTCAACCCCAACAAGTTTATGTTCCACCTCAATAGAGGTAACAACCACAACCACCTACAACCTCTGGTGACTCAAACATGGAAAAAGTTATGAAAATGATGGTTGACATGATGAAGGGACAAATCAATGAGTTGAAACAGACGATGGAAGCAACTAATCAAAATTTGCAGAACCAGATTGGACAAATGGCAAATGAGTTGAACTAGATGAAGTCTCAACAAGGCTCGAGCAGTTTGCCTGCACAAACTGTAATCAACCCACAAAATGTAAGTGCTATTACTTTAAGATCGGGTAAGCAAATACAAGGCCTTGGGGATGCCCAATAAGATGAAGATAAGGACAATGAAGTTGTACTTGATAATGAAAGTGGAGGATCAGATGAAGCAACACAAGCAACATCTAAAACGCCTGAACCTAATGATAACTCCAGGTTAGTATCCCCTAATACTTCCTCTGAAAATTCTTCACCTTATTGTCATCCTCCTCCCTATCCAAACCGTTTGAAACCAAAAACTAAAAATGGAGGAGTTAGAAAAAGAAATCTTGAATACTTTCAAGAAAGTGGAGATAAACATCCCTTTGTTGGATGTTGTAAGACAAATTCCTAAATACGTCAAGTTTCTTAAAGAATTATGCACACATAAAAGGCGTGTTATGGACAAAGAGATAGTGAACATGGGAAGAAACATGTCTAGCTTAATTAAGAAGCTTGCAGTCAGAATACCGCAAAAGTGCAAGGTCTAGGTATGTTTTTTGTTCCCTGCATTATAGGAAGTACTAAGTTTGGCAATGCTATGTTAGATTTAGGAGCTTCCATTAATGTAATGCCTTTGTCAGTTTTTACTTTACTTCATCTTGGACCTTTTAAGCCTACTAGTGTGGTCATTCAACTGACCAACCGTAGCATAGTTAACCCTGCAGATGTGTTAGAAAATGTGCTTGTCCGTGTGGACAAGTTAATTTTTCTTGCAGATTTCTACATCTTGGACATGAAGGATGATATAACAACTTATCTATAACAACTTCAGTATTGTTAAGAAAGTAGTCAACAAAATAGTAAGGGTAAAGTAACCCAAAGTCGTCTCCCAACGAACACGGAATTGATTTTTAACAAATTAGT
>Ga0209389_1003682_pt1 | contig 12477 bp, 7 predicted proteins | sample CowpearedBW_FD_187526 | JGI IMG/M metagenome (GOLD analysis project Ga0209389, IMG submission 187526) | Root nodule microbial communities of legume samples collected from California, USA - Cow pea red BW (SPAdes) (version 2) | ecosystem: Host-associated > Plants > Roots > Nodule | place: USA... | reverse complement strand
CAACTATCCAGCTGGTTCATTCTATTCTTAGCTCGAGTGGCTCAAACAAAAATTTATTCATCATATAAACCATCACACAAACATAAATCGTTAACATTCATCAAATAAAAACCCAGGAATTTGCCCGCGTAGCTCAAATAAAAATCAACCTAAAGTGGTTCAAACAATACAATGAGTCAAGACTTTGCTTCTGGAAGACTAGTGTATGGTGACATGAGAAGCCAAGGTGGTTGGCTTCTTGAAGATTTGATGAAGACTGAATGAAGCCCTTTTAAACTATCTTGAAGCCTTCATTGATGAAGGAAAGGAGATTTGATGATATCCATAGTGATCAAGGCTGGAACGTGTGCTCTCCATGTAGTTATATCATTTAGAAAGTGTATTTTAAGTTTGTAATTCATGTTGTAGACCTTGTTGCATTAATTAGAAGTTTTTTGTCTTAGGTGTGTCTTTTAATTTGTTGAATGGTTTTTCAACAAGTTAAAATGTCTCTTTTAGTCGGTTGAATGGTTTTTCAACAGGTTAAAAGATTGGTTGCAGTAGTCTTAAACTGCAACAAATTCAATCAGTTGATTTAGTTTTTAATCGACTGATTTCACTTAAGTCAAGTGAAATCAACCTGTTGAATTTCATAATAGTTTGACTATATAAGTTGTGTTTTTCGAAAGAGAGGTTAGTTGATCATTTTAGAGCAAAAATTTGTTCTGGAAACTTGTGGAAACTCTCTCCTTCGTGATCATACGTGTTGCAACTATTGAAGATTGATCTTGGATCAATTCTTGGAGCTTTTGGCTTGGTTTAAAGCTTGGAGAAAGTGGTTTGTGGTAGGCTAGGTTGTGCTACCACTCAAGTTTGATCTTTCTTAAGCTTTGTGTGTGAGCCTGGTGGTGTTCCATGTCTGCAAGAGGGTTCTTGCTGTGTTGATTTGATTCTTGTGTGATTCAAGAGTCTTTTGTGGTGTTTTTAAATATTTTGAAAGTGTAAGGGTGGATACTTTGTAAATCTTTTGAAATAGTGCAAAGTCAAGCTCAGGTTGCGTTGACAAACTGGATGTAGCTCAGGTTTGAGTGAACCAGTATAAAAATCTCGTGGTGTCCTCTCTTCTTTAACCTTTCTCTCTTGCATTTTCATTTTAAAGTTTAAAGAACTTGTGCCTTAATAATCTTTTTCATGTTCTTGCATGTTTTCATAGTATTTGCTGCATTGAGCATGTTTACATAATCATTTGGAACCTATCTTGATCATTCTTGTGCATTGTTCCTGGTTTAAAATTCAAATTCGCATCTCTGCATTTTTCCTAGTATTTCAGTCAACTGTTTTCCTATTTCAATCGGTTGATTATACCAGAACAGAATCTGTTTAGTAAAACCAATCGACTAACTCTGTTTTTGATCGATTGAAAGTGTACATTTAAGTACTGTTTGCATCCTAACTTGGTGATCTATTTGATTTAGTTAAAGATGGTTTTTAGCTTGTAAAGATAGCCTAAATTTTTAACTAGCCAATTCAGCCCCCCTTTCTTGGCTTTTCAACTTAACCAAGAATCTAATACAACATTCTAAAACCAAGCATATAGAGATTAGGCATCATTTCATTCGTGATCATGTTCAAAACGGAGATTGTGAAATCAAATTTGTTAAAACTGAAAATCAATTGGCGAATTTGTTTAGAAAACCATTGGCTAGAGATAGGTTTAACAAGCTAAGAACTGAACTAGGCATTTTAGATATCAATAATGTGGTCTGATGTGTTTGTAGCATGTTAATCTTATGTACTCATGCATTGGTTTCATAAAAATCTGCTGCTATATGCAAAAGTTGAAAACTGTCATATTCAACCTGTTGATTTTGCATTTCAACGTGTTGATTTCACTTAAATCTACCTCTATTTGCACAATTCATGATCTGTCAACCTGTTGATTCTGTTTTCAACATGTTTATTTCACTTAAACTTCCACTAAATGATGAAAAATTGATCTGCTATAATTTTTAATCTACTATTTTCACAATTCAGTATGTTGATTTCATTAAAATAGAATCTGGAAAAATGAAGTTCAATTTCACGATTTGCAATTGATTGATTTTCAAAATCAGTCAGCTGATTTCACTTAACCAGATTCTGTTTTTAATCTCTGATGCTCTGATGTTGTTTTAATCGACTGATTTTGTTTTTCAACGTGTTGATTTTAGTTAAATTGTGCATTTACTCACGAATTGAATTGTTAAGTTGACCCAGTCAAAGCAAGCATCTTTTTGTCAGGTATTATCTGCTTTTAACTGCCCATTTCATCAGCCATGTGTTACTTTTACTACTTTGTTTGACCAAAAAGCATTCTAGTGTACAATTCCAATGTGCATGCAACTCACATGATCTGAACTGATTGATTCACTCATAAAAACACATTGAAAACATCATGAATGCATGAGATACTATTTTGGACTGCATTAAATTGATTTGGGTAACCTAAAACGAATTAATTAGAAAAATCTACATCATTTAATCAACTGTTTCTGAAAATCAGTTTGTTGAATTATAAATACTGCACTTGTATTGCTGCATTTGCATCATACATCTCTTAGAAACAGCCATACCAACACTCATCATGCCTCGTCGTTCCCAAAGGGCTATCCAATCTGATGATGAGCACTCCACTCCTCCTACCCCAAGGTCTCCAAAACATGAAAGCCATGGAAGAATTGAAGCATGGTTTGAGGATCATGAGGACAACATTCAAGTGTTCCTAATTGAGATGAATAGGAAGAAGATCAGCATTCCTAAGGTGCTGAGGTTCTCATGGCTAACTACTGAAGGCTTTGAAAATCTATTCCAACAACTAAAGCATCAAAAGTTGAAGTCCTTCTTTGAACTTTCAGGGAAAATCTATCCAGACTTAGTGAAGGTGTGTTTCACCAACTTGGAGTTCTAAAATGATGTCCTACTGTCCAACATCAAGGGTGTTCAAATGGAGATCAACAAGAGAGCTTGGAAAGATGTGGTTGGACTCAAACCAAGGGGTGTGCAAGTTAGGAAAGGTGAAACTGGGGCTGTTCTAGAATTCAACAAGATGCAATACTACGACCAATGCTTGAGGAATCCTGTTGCTAAAATCAAACACTTCCATGTTGGTGGTCTTAAGGTGGATCAAAGGCTTCTTGCTATGATAGTCACAAAAATCATAGTTCCACGTGGTAGCAACCATTCAACATTGAATGAGGGAGATTTGATACTCATGTACTGCATTCAAAACAACATCCAAGTGGATTTGATCTATGTGATTTGTGATCACATGCTCAAGGCCAAGAGGCTCACGGATTTTAGACTTCCATATGTGGTTTTGGTGTCCAAGTTCATTGAATACTTTGGAATTGATGTAGAGGATGAGCTAGAAGAGTCAATTGGATTGTTGAACCATACCTCCAACCAAAAATATACACAAAATGGGCTTTCTCAAGGTGGGAAATGCATGGATAACTATTAGTGCTATAGTTGGTGGTGCACATGATCATGAAGCTGGCCTAAGTGGTGCAAATCAAGAGGAAGAACCAACTGCTGGACCCATGAACTTGATTCCCTACAAACCTCCAGAGGATAGAGGCCTTGTGTACTCAAATTTTGAGAGGATGGTGCTGAACCAGCTGCATGAACTCAATGTATCTCAACATGAACATCACAACTATTGCAATGAGAGGTTCAATGCATTGGATGGCCAAATTCATGATATTCATGATATGCTCCACTCATTCCAAACTAGAAATGATCCTTAGGATGACTGAGTGTGGTGGTTGTTTAGGATCATGCATTGCATTCTTGTGTTTGTAATTTTTCAGTTTGAGTTTTATCTGTTTCAGGTGGTTGTTTTTCATTTCAGTCAACTGACTATATCAACTTTATGGTTTTATTCTCTGTTTTCAGTTTCTGTTGGTTGTATCATGTTCCAGTATTAATGAAAGGATATGCAATGTTTGTTCTCTTTATGCATTTGTTCTGTTTGATGAATCCAAAGGGGGAGAAATATTGGAAAATTGGAAATCCCTATTAATAATCACATTGAACTAAGCATTAAAATTGGAATCAATAATCAAATATAAATTTAAGCCCATAATATTGATAGGGGGAGCATGATCACATTTGTATACTTGCTGGCTTGTATGTATTGCTACTATAAATGTCTTTCTAGTTCACAAGCTTCAAGCTAAGGTGTTGCTTCATCAATTCAAGTGGTATCCAACAAATGGAAGCATTTTGCAATGGAAGATAGAAGAAGATAAATGGAAGAAGATAAAGGTTGACTTCATCAAATCAGGGGGATATTGTTCACATGAGAAACCAAGGTGGTTTGCTTCTTGAAGATTTGATGAAGATTGAATGAAGCCATTTTGAACTATCTTGAAGCCTTCATTGATGAAGGAAATGAGATTTGATGATATCCATGGTGATCAAGGCTGGAACGTGTGCTTTCCATGTAGTTATATCATTTAGAAAGTGTATTTTAAGTTTGTAATTCATGTTGTAGACCTTATTGCATTGGTTAGATGTTTTTGGTCTTAGGTGTGTCTTTTAATCTGTTGAATGGTTTTTCAACAGGTTAAAATGTCTCTTTTAGTCGGTTGAATGGTTTTTCAACAGGTTAAAAGGTTGGTTGCAATAGTCTTAAACTACAACAAATTCAATCAACTGATTTAGTTTTTAATCGACTGATTTCGCTTAAGTCAAGTGAAATCAACTGATTGATTTGAACATCAACTTGTTGAATTTCATAACAGTTTGACTATATAAGCTGTGTTTTTCGAAAGAGAGGTTAGTTAATCATTTTAGAGCACGAATTTGTTCTGGAAACTCTCTCCTTCGTGATCATACGTGTTGCAGCTGTTGAAGATTGATCTTGGATTAATTCTTGGAGCTTTTGGCTTGGTTTAAAGCTTGGAGAAAGTGGTTTGTGGTAGGCTAGGTTGTGCTACCACTCAGGTTTGATCTTTCTCAAGCTCTGTGAGTGTGCCTGGTGGTGTTCCAGGTCTGCAAGATGGATTTTGCTATGCCAGTTTGATTCTTGTGTGATTCAAGAGTCTTTTGTGTTGTTTTTGCATATTTTGAAAGTGTAAGGGTGGATACTTTGTAAATCTTTTGAAATAGTGCAAAGTCAAGCTCAGGTTGCCTTGACAAGCTGGATGTAGCTCAGGTTTGAGTGAACCAGTATAAAAATCTCGTGGTGTCCTCTCTTCTCTAACCTTTCTCTTTTACATTTTCATTTGAAAGTTTAAAGAACTTGTGTTTTAATCATCTTTTTCATGTTCTTGCATGTTTTCATTATATTTGAAGCATTGAGCATGTTTACATAATCATTGGGAACCTATCTTGATCATTCTTGTGCATTGTTCCTGGTTTAAAATTCAAATTCGCATTTCTGCATTTTTCCTAGTATTTCAGTCGACTGTTTTCCTGTTTCAATCGATTGATTATACCAAAACAGAATCTTTTTAGTAAAATCAATCGATTAACTATGTTTTTGATCGATGTAAAGTGTACATTTCAGTACTGTTTGCATCCTAACTTGGTGATCTATTTGATTTAGTTAAAGATGATTTTTAGCTTGTAAAGATAGCCTAAATTTTTAACTAGCCAATTCAACCCCCCTTCTTGGCTTTTCAACCATTTCAAAACTAATAGTGTATTGAATAGATTCATAAGACTAGGTAGATTCATAATGAAGACTAGTGTATTTAGCAATAGAAAAGCCCAGTCCAAGCCTTATATAAAAAGACCAAGGAAAAGTAGAAAAGAGAAGTTTGGAACTTCAAAATTGAGAAACCCTTTAGAAGGGATAATTTCTTCCTCTCTCCACTCTCTTATTTCATTTTCAATGTTATTTTAATTCCATGAAGTGTTAAGCTTCGAGGGTTGGTTCCACTGTAATTTCATTATGAATTATGAGGTTAGAATGAAATTTTTTTTTGTTTTTTTTATTATTGTTGAGGTTTTTATTTATCTATGCCTTTTGTTTCTTGAATCAAATAGAAAGTAATAATTTTAAATCTATATGCATGTTGATTATATGAGTCCAAGGGTTTTTAAATTTAATTGACACTTTACTTTGATTTTATTTATAAACTTTTGTGTGATTAAATGAGTTTTTACCAATAATTGAGACTTTACTTTGGTTATATGTATTTACTCTAACTAATATTATAGTCAAGACTTTTCTTTGATTAATTAAGCTTTTTATTTGGTGAGGAGATAAAAGAATAAACATGATTAGGCATAGTAAAATTTGATTGAAACTGTACTTTGGTTGGATTTACTATGGATAATCTAAAAGTTCTCACTTTTAATTGAGACTGTACTTTGTTTAAAAGTGAGAACACTAGCAAATTAATTGAGACTTTACATTGATTAATTTGTAAATCTATAACAATAATTTATTGAGCAATAATATTTAGATAATTGATGATGAATCTATTTTGAAGAAGCATTGGAATCAATATTTTTTTCTTTAAAACTCTCTTTATATATTTTTATTTTTATCTTTATCTTCTATTACTCTTATTATTTGATTAACCCCTTTTGTATAGTTTTCATAAGAACTAATTTGTCAAGAATCAATTTCGTGTTCATTGGGAGACGACTTAAGATTGACTTTACCCTTTCTATTTTGTTAACTACTATCTTATCAATATTGAAGTTGTTATAGTAAGAAATATTATCAGAGAACTATCCTTCGACGCCAAATAACCACCGCCTAGTGCCACAAAGTCAAGGGCTCATTGTCACGACAACGCATGTCGATACCTAAGCGTTGCCTAGCAATGAGACCACTAGAACACTATATTTAACAATTCTCATGGGGACACCCAATGATGCTTATTCGATGCTCAACAATAAAGATGATGTAGTACAAAATTACATTTCTAACCCTTCAAAGTCTTATAATTATTGCAAAGCTCATGTAATCAATCGATATTAGTACCACACATAATTCAAAGCATCAATTCAATATTCTCTTTCTATCCTACTTCAATTACACATGTTCGTTAATTATCAACACATTGTCATGATTCATAATCCAATTCAGTTATAGCAATCAAACCAACCAATCACTCAAATCACAGATTTGTAAAACCCCTAACAGAACCCACCCTCTCAATAACTTTCTATAATCATGTAAACCAATTTCAAACCAACTAATAACTCAAATAACATGATATGTAAACCCAATAGAATCCACCCTTATGATACCTTTCTATCCTCATTCAAACTAATTTAAAACCATTCACCAGCTCAAATAACAAGATATGTATACCCAACATAACCCACTATTTGAATACCTTTATATTATTATTCACAATACAATAGAAATTCAATATAAGTTCCCAATACAATCACACTCAATAATAAGATTTCATCATTAATTTTGCACTCGTACTATCAAGTTCAATAATGGTTATAAAATAAATCTCCATGTTATTGGTCTCATCCATTCTCAGTGTTCTCAATCCACTAAACATATTAATCTTTCAAAAAGCAACATGTAAGAACATCAATTATATTTATAAATGACTAGTTTTCCTTACCTTAAAAACTTTGCCTAGCTTTCTTCCTCTAAACAACTTCACAAATAGAAATCACTCTATTCTTAAGAGAAATTGATCAGAGGCTTTAATAGATTTCTTCGTGTAGATTAATGTTGAGGTGTTGGATACATAACACAAATGGCTTTAAATTATCTACACTTAGTGGACATAGGTGGATGTTGTGTTATTTCATTATATAACAACCAAGACTTAGAATAAATAGTTAATACCATGTTTCATCAATGCACCTTTAAAGAGGAAATAACAACGAGATTTCGTGACACGAAAAACTTTTCATGAAGAAAAGTGTTGAGAGGATTCTTTGATGGACACTTCTCAATGACCATGCCAACCTTGTCGTTACCGGAGGAATAGATTCTGATTATTAACCACTACTTTAAGAATACACAAACCTAATACCGATAAGTTCCATGATTTCCCCCTAAATGATTTTCTAGGAGATAGTGTTAGAGTAGGTGGTAACGTTTTTGTTCGGCGAGATCGTGATTTTGCATACGCCACCGAGCTTGACGACAACTCAGTGATGGTCAGATTCACAACGTATCCTGGGATGGTGGTGGTAGGTAGAAGACTAGTATCTAACGAGCTCCACATGAGCTTGCGAAAACATTGATTTAGGGTTTTAGGGTTCTCATAATGGTAGTATTGGAGGAGTTAGTCGTCCTTGACCTAAAAGGTTCCCTTAACTTGGTCAACCACCAACAATGAATTGGTTTTGCAATGCACTTCGCTCACTCCCATATTCTTTGCTAAGGTTAATTTGACTATTAGAGCCTCATACTCCGCCTGATTATTTGACACCTTGAACTTGAAGAATAAAGAGTGTTCAATCATGACACCATTTGGTTCTTTTAGAACCATTCTAAACCCTCTCTTTTTTTCGATGAGTCATCTACGAACAAGGTCCATTTCTAGCTGAGAGGTATTTTGCCTTGTAATTCTACTACGGAATCCGCTAGTTGTTGACCTTTAAGAGAACCTTATGGCTCAAAGCGGACACCAAACTCAGATAGCTTGACTGGCCATATGATCACCCCTACTGCTAAATCTGGTTTTCTTAAATTTTTTGCAATAGGGTGATGGGTTCGAAAAACCACCTAATGACTTTGAAAGTATGGCCTTAGACGCCTTGTTGTTGTTAAAAGCGCCAATGCTACCTTCTAGATTTTTTGATACTGGGTTTCAAGGTCCTGCAACACTTAACTAAAGAATTATAAGAGCCTTTAATAAGGGGCCTTTTAGGTTAAAGTTGCGCTTAAGGCTCCTTTCGAAACCACTAGGTATAGTTGTAACTTGTAGTTGTTGACCAGGCCAGTCATAACTAGTAGGCTAGCCAGGGTGGCCTTTATTTCTTCGAATGTTGCTTAACGCTACTCATCCTACTTTATGGTTGTGTCCTTCTTCATGACTTTAAGTATTGATTTTATTTTTTCTTCCAGTCAGGGAAGAAATCTGGATAGAAAGGTCATGCCTTATCACTGAAGTTCATGCACATCTTCCACTAATAGTTCGGTTTCTTAACCATGATCAAGTTTTCTAACCATATGGTGTACTTGACCTCTCTAATGAAGTTGGCTTCTTCCTAACTTCAGTCTTTGCGACTTTTTGCCTTTCATCTCTCAACCAACACTTCTTTTGAGCAACCAGTCAAGCTTCCTTGAAGATTGCCAACCTGTGGGACATTACCTTAAGATGAACTCTCGGCATATCAATTGTCGTCCATGCAAATAAGTCCTTATTTTCTTTCAACATAGCTATTATTGGCCACTCACGTACTTCATCCAACTCATTTCCCATCTTGGTGACATGTTCCTTAAGCTTGCCAAAGTTCAACTATTTACACTCCCCTTTGGACTCCATTCGGTCTTCCGTGTTAGTTCAAGGATTGAGATTTTCCTTGGCCACATCAGACTAGCGACTCTTTCAAGGTGGGACGTGTAGTGTCAATTTTCAAGCCAATTGTGTAGCATTCCCTTGTGGTCTTTCAGTCAACATGCACAAAGTAAAATCCTACCTATGTCTAAAGGGAATTTCAAGACCAAATGGGGTGTGGACACTATGGGCCCAAACCTGTTTAAGCACGGTCAACCGAGCACCACATTATAAGATGTGTTGGCCTCAACCAACAGATATCTAATCCAAATTTCTTGGCTCCCCAGACTTGTAACAATCCGTATCTACAAATCCAGATATCCCTTTGTATCCACCTGTTCGCCAGAAAAATCTATTATTTGCTCGTTGTAAGGCACAATGAGTTCTTTAGTTATGTCCATCTTTTTGTACGTTTTTCAATAAAGGATGTTGACTGATCTGCCCTGGTCAACCAACACCTTCCTAACTCTATAATCAACAATCTCAATAGTTATCACTATAGGATCATCTTGATTGAGATCAGGGGCCTTGAAGTCTTCATCTGTAAAGGTGATATGGGGCATTGTTATCACCATTTTTTCAATTAAGTGCATGTTATTGAGCAATTGAATATGCCTCTTCGAAGCGACTATTGAGGATCCTCCCCTTGCAAACCCTCCAAAAATAATGTTAATCACGTCTCTCAACGAGTTATCTCAGCTATGACTTCTACTTTGACTCTGACGAGAGGATTCTACGCGTCGATCATTTCTGGATGTTCTTCGAGGATTGCAAGGTGGGCTATGTCTGTGAGGTGAACTTTTCTCTAGTTGCTCGATTTTTATAAATTTCTCAAAGTGCCTAGTCTGGATGAGTTCTTTTATCTTATCTCGCAAGTAGCACACTCTTCGATGGTGTAACTGAGGTTATAAGTGATATAAACAATGCATGTTTCCATTCGCATTTAGAAAGGTCGATTTCTTTCTTGGCGCGGGCATCAGATCTACATTGAGGGCTTCTTTAAATATCTTAGCATGGGGGCGTTCAGAAGGGTGTATTGCTGGAAACTAAGACACTTTTGTCAACTCTTTCGGTCTTGAATCATTACCCTTCCTATGCGATTTCTTGTTGGTCCCCTTTCTTTCACTAGATGCGGATTCGATATGCATTTACTTCTTAAAGTCCCTCATTTCTTCCACCTCAATGAACTTGGTCGCTTGTTGTCTAAGTTTGTCCAAATTTTCTACATGTTGCATACACATGCTATTTGTGAAAGGTTCGGGCTATAAGTGCATAGCCACCTCCCGTTTAAGGTTCCTTATTTGTAGTTCCACTTCTCCAAATCACTCCATGAAAGCTCGAAGTGGCTCGTTGATGAGTTCATATTTATGCCCTCATTTAATGTTTAATTCAGGACTTTTAATTGAATTTTGTTCTTAAAAGATTGATTTAATTGAGATTTATTATAATTAGGTTTATTGAGCATGAAATACAAAAACATGTTAAAAATAGCTTTTTAGTTGCATAAATGTTCTTTGGATATTTTGAGGTGTGTTAGTGTAGTTGCAACTAAGTTGAGCTCATAGAGGTGTGGAAATAAATTGATTAAAGCTTCATGACTCCTTAAAGATAAATCCAAGAATAGAAGATTATCAAAATCACAAAAATCCAAGCCAAGCATTGAATGAAGAAGGCAAGAAAAGCTTGAAAAAGTGAAGAAGTTTGGCTAAGCCAAGAAGAGGGAATGAGCAACAAAAATTGGACCTTGTGGTTTTCTCCATCTTTTTCCAGAAAAAAGGCTTTGATAATTCATAAATATTTATGATAAAAGTAATTTGGAGAAAATATATCTTTAAATATTTTATTTAATATTTTTAAATAATTATCTTATTTAGTTATATCATAAAACATCAACAGATAATAACTACCAAATCATTTTAAATATGGCAAGATCTTCTTAAACCCTTTTATATCTCCACAACAAACAAATATATCTTCAAGATATTAGATTATTTAGAAGATAATTTGAGGAGATTGTAAAGGGATGATTTGGAAAATTAATGCAAATATTAATAATTTATCAGATATCTTTAATTAATTAATTTATTCAACTATATCATAAATTATCAATAAACTATATTTGTCAAATAGTTTTGAAAATAACTATATCTATTCAAATATTTTTAGATATTCATAACCACTATAAATATAAATGATACTTATGATTATTTTAAAAATATTTGATAGATTTCACCGATAGAAAAGCTAGATTGAAGTCCAATCAAGTCGTATAGAAAGAGACCAAAGGGAAGCAGAAAAACAAGTTCTGAACTTCAAAGTTCAGAACCCTTTAAAGGAGCCTAATTTCACACTTTCTCTCCACTCTCTTCTTTTATTTTGATGTTATTTTGATTCCATGAAGAGCTAAGCTTCAAGAGTTGGTTCCATTCTAATTTTATTTTTGTTTCTGAGGTTAGGATGAAATAATTTATTTGTTTTTTTTATTACTGTTAAGGTCTTAATTTATCTATCTTTTGTTTCTTGAATCAAATAGAAAGTAATGATTTTAAATATATATGCATGTTGATCATATGAGTTCAAGGGTTTTTAAATTTAATCGAGACTTTACTTTGATTTTATTTAGAAACTTTCATGTGATTAAATGAGTTTTTACCAATAATTAAGACTTTACTTTGGTTAAAGGTAGTCACTGTAAATAAAATTAGTCAAGACTTTACTTTAATTAATTAAGCTTTTTATTTGGTGAGGAGGTAAAAGAATAGAAATGATTAGACATAGTAAAATTTTATTGAGACTGTACTTTGGTTGAATTTACTGTGGATAATCTAAAACTTCTCACTTTTAATTGAGACTCTACCTTTGTTAAAAGTGAGAACGCCAACAAATTAATTGAGACTTTACATTGATTAATTTTCAAATCTGTAGCAACAATTAATTTGACATAATCTTTAGATAATCGATGATGAATATATTTTGAAAAAGTAGTGAAATCAATCTATTTTCTTTATCATTGTTTATA
>Ga0209389_1003674_pt1 | contig 12481 bp, 8 predicted proteins | sample CowpearedBW_FD_187526 | JGI IMG/M metagenome (GOLD analysis project Ga0209389, IMG submission 187526) | Root nodule microbial communities of legume samples collected from California, USA - Cow pea red BW (SPAdes) (version 2) | ecosystem: Host-associated > Plants > Roots > Nodule | place: USA... | reverse complement strand
CTATATGTATTTTCATAACCATTTTTTAGTTTTGGCTTGATGATCATATATTTTTCTTCTAATAATTACAATTTCTTTATTTTTTATTCATTTTTTATAAATTATTTTTAGTCTTAAACTTTTTTTTTGTTAAATATGTATATCGATGAAAAATAAAATAATAGATTCATATTTTTATAGTGATGAAGGAGGAGATATTCTTGGAAACAGGACATATCTACTTCTTTACATATTGTTATGTATGATAATAAATAGATGAAATTAGAAAAACTTATTTATAATAGGTTTTGTATCAAATACAACTTAAAACCTGTCATTTTTGTAAGGAGGAACATGCAAGGAGATTTCAAAACTCAATTATACATACTTTTGTTATATTAGTGACAATAATTAAATATATAAATTTTGAGTATATTATTTTGGTCCCTTCAAACTTTTTGGTCAAGATCTGCCACTGGTCAAGAACTTCATTCCATGGGATTGTCATTCATATAGAGATAAGTGTCCATTATTGCAACTAATTTATGGACTTTTGTGACGTCCCAACTACTATATTGAATAATTATTATTTGATAAAAAAATGGAATTACACAAGGGATGAAACACCTCATTTGTACAAAACAAAGGATGAAAATTACAATTAAAAAAAAAGTTGGAACACTGTCACTTGGAGTAAGAGTACAAAGATAGAATGCTCATGAATCAACTCCTTGCACAAGTGAATTTTCTCAATGAACTTGAATAACAAAGGCAAAAACTTAATCAATATTTTTTTGCTTCCTCTCGATAGTAGTGTGTTGTTTTTTTTTTCTTCTCAAATTGGATTATTTAAAAAGTTTTACTTGAGTTTTCTTCAAAAAAATAATTCAATTAATTCAAAAATCAAATCAAATAAATTCGAAAATCAATTTTTATTCTCTACCAGAAAAAATGATTTTTAGGAGAAAATATAGTTATAGAATACTTGATTTAAAAATCAGTTTCAATTCAAAATATATTTTTATTTTTGAAAATCTGTAAAAACACAATTTAATTAAATAAAGTCAAATCAAATAGATTCGAAAATCAATTTTTATTCCCTGCTGAAAATATGATTTTTAGGAGAAGATATAGTTAGAGAATACTTGATTTAAAAATCAGTTTCAATTCAAAAGATATTTTAATTTTGAAAAAATGTAGAAACATAATTTAATTATGTTTTAACCTTAATTGATTATGTGCGTGAGAAAATGGTTTTACTTGTGAAGGGAGATGATTTGACTGATTATTCTTCTTTTGCTTCCTCTTTATCTAGAGTAACTTGACACCCTATATACTCTATATCTTTATCTTGAACTTCCTTTAATCTTGTAGTATTTTTGCTTGAGTATCCATCAAAATCTTTAGCTTCAAAGGGGTAGTGGAGACATCTTTTTTGCTAACATCACAATGCATTGAGATAGAAGGTTCATACTTATTTAAAAATGGTAATCATATAGATTTTATTTTAAGAAATTATGCTTGAGCGGTAGCCGTATCTAAAGCAATAATCTCAGTTCTCATGGTAGATCATGAAACAACAATTTGTTTAGCGACTTTCATGATATTGCATTTCCACCCAAAGAAAAACATAATACCAATAATTGATTTCGTATCACCAGAAACAGAAATCCAATTTGGATTAATATATCTTTGAATAATCTCAAGAAGTTTCACATATTGAATGTCATAACAAGAAGAATCACACATAATATTATCACCAGATGACAACACAATACTACAAGTTTCACAAAAATCACTCATTTCTAAAAATATATTCATTACCTTTATGAAAACAAAGAATCTTAATTATTCTTTTGTAATCAACTTTGTAACTCAAAAGTATATCATTTGAATAGTCTCTTACTAAACTTCTTAACCTTTGTAATAATAACATGCCATATTTCACAACTTTTCACATTTTGTAATATTTAAAGAAAAACTACTAAATATTTTATTAGAAGATAAAGGTATCGCTTAACTTAAACATAGCATCACAAATATATCCTTTACCAAACATATTAATTGCACTTAAAAACAACTTTTTGTAATAAACAATTTTTTTATTAGCACACACAATGAAATCTTTTAGATGAGAAAACAAATACAACAACACACGTAATAATTGTATTAACATCCAAATTTATAATTAGATAAAAATATTCGAACAAGTTTTTGAGAAAAAATATACGAAGACATAAAATTATATTTTAAACTTCAAAAACAAATAAATAATGAAGGAGACAACTTTTAAATCATAAAATTCTAAACGTGGTGTCAAGTAAAACGATTCATTTTAATTTTGTCATAAATAATATTTTCAAATTCATAAATCTTATAAAAATATATTTATTGTCGTTCATTAATTTTCACAAAAAATCAAGATAATTATTTTATTTTACAAATGCATAATTTAATTCAAGTGGTTCTCATACCTCAGTAATAATTTTAGTATCACAAATTATTTACAAAATACTTAAAATATAATATAAAATATCTCTATAAGATTTAGAAGTAAAAAGTGTTAAATCATTGACTAATATATCGAAAAAACAATAGTTTTTAGAAATTATATACAAATTATTCAATGAACAAAAAGTTTATTTACCTATAATTTCATTTGTTATTATTAGCAGAAAAAAAATTATACCAATAAAATTTGTTGATTTGTTTAAAAATGTCTTAATCATAACCTTAACAAATCTATTATATAATATTAACATACTTTTACAATAAAATGAATAAAAAGAATAATGATAACAAAGTAAAACAAAATAATTTTCTCTCTAAGCATATTATATAAAACAATACTTGAACTTTTGACTTTATTTATCTAATTTAGAATATTTGGAGTTAATAAATGTATTCAAATTCTTATGAATTTTATATTTTAAATGATTTTTTTTTAACTTGACCTTCTTTTCAACTAAACATTTTTTTTTAACTAAAATAATTATCTACAATAAAAAGCTATCTACAAAATCAATTCAATTTATCTAATAAAATTTGAAACAACTATTATATTCATTAATAGAGAGGATTATTTTCTGTAATCGTCTCATACCTGTTTTCAGTATACAAATTTCGTCACCAATTTTATCTATTTACATATTTATACGAAGAAATTGTCTGTTTTTCCTGTACTGTACATATTTCTTTCCGATTTTACAGAACTTTATTTAACCAAAATAACTATATTTCAACTTTTATTCTTTAAATGATGGTTAATATAAATTTAATTATTTTACCATTTAGTTTCTTAAATCACTAATCATTTAAATTTAGTTATTTTTAATTAAATTAATTATCTATAATAAAAAAAACACGACAATGTTTCCACTAGTACCTATTAATATAAATTGTTTTATTATTTTATTTTTAATTCCACTGTCTTTTCTTCTATAATTCCTCTTACATCGCACCAAACACTATTCAAGACATAAATTTTGACATTCATGTTTATCTTTTTCATCATTACATATATAAATTATGACATTTATGTTTATTTTATATTTTACAGTGTAGTTTCCATTAGTTATATATTTTTTACATTAAATATAAAATTTTATATTTAAAAAATGTGATAGAATAAAATAATAATTATATATGACTCAATTAATAAGAAAATTAGTTGATAAATATTTAACTAAAAAATATAAAAATATAAAAATATTTAATAGATAAATAATTACGATAAAATTCAATTAAAATTATATAAATTCATCACAAATTTTAAATTTAGTTAAGTTTATTAAACAAATAGAAGATTAAAAATTACTGATAGAAAAATTAAGAATATTAAAATTATAATTAAAGAAACTATTTTTATCTCTTCCTCTCCAAATCCCAATTCCATGAGCGCAAATTCCCCAACTTTGAAATCGGAAAAATGGACACCGACATTTCCCGGTGGGTGATGGAGTTCCTCCTCCGCAGTTCCGTTCCCGATTCCCTAATCCAAAAAGCCCTAAACGCTCTTCCTCTCTCCGGTGCCGACTCCCGCCTCAAGAAGACCCTTCTCCTACGCACTCTCCGCTGCCTCCTCCTCAAGGCCTCCCTCTCGGAAACTGTGCTCCAAATCCTCGAACTCCTCGAAGAAATCGACGGTGCCTCCACCTCTGTCGCGCTCCGCCGAGCGTACGTAGCCGTTGCCGTCGAGTGCACTGTAAAGTACCTCGCCGCCGCACCCGATGATCCAGAGGGGGAGTTTTCTGGCGCCGTGAGGCGGATCTGGCGCGGCCGCGTGGCGGCGGTGGAGGCGCGCCGGAGTGGGCTTATGTCTGGCGAGCTGACGCGGTGGCGGGACGACGTGGAGGCAGCGCTTGGGGATTCTAGGGCTTGCGAGAGGCTGGCGGATTTGAATAGCAGGAGGGAGGCAATGAAAGAGTTGATGACCTATTTGAACGAAGCGTGGGAATCGATGGGTCCTTCGTTCTTGGAATCGGTTGCGGCGATGTCGAAGGGTTTAACCAAGCAGAAAGAGGATTTTGTTGTTAGTGGTAACTGGATTGATAATGGTCATGATAATGGAAATGATGGTGATCATGCATGCATGGAGGATGTGGCAATGCATGATGAGAATCAGGCCATGCAACAATTGGAAGAGAAAATTGATGCGAATCCGGAAGTGGGTGGGTGTGACTTGCCACTTCAGAGAGATAAAGGTACCTTTTTTAACGACTGTGAGATTTGATTATTGAATTTCGATTTTTTGCTTTGAAGTTTGAACTGTTTGTTACTTGCTATTTATTTTTGGTTGTTACACTCAGTAGTGCTTGTTTAAGTTGTGGTAGTTAATGGAAGTGGTGGAAGCTTAATTTGTTCAGAACTTAGCTGTCGGGTTTTGTGAGGCATGTTTTTAGTTTCCACTACATGCTTTGTCCAGGTTTCTATGTTTTCGCTTGCAACGTTTTTTAAATATGTTTTTTTTAATTACTCTGAGTTTAAGTATATGAATATTTTATCTACTGCCTTAGAATTTTTAATCAAGGTGTGCGTGCCTCTGCATGCAACAGTGTTTGTCTGTGGAAAGAAGTGTGAGTTTGGATACTCAATGATTCCCTACATCATGGATGTGATTTGGAAATGGGTCGTGGATGTGATTTTTCACTCTTAGTTCTAGCTTTTGTGTTTTTCACAACTTGAATGTGAATTTTTTGGATGTGGAACATTTTCCTAAACATGTTATTAGTTCGTGTATACAACACGAAAGCAAAGATGTGGGAAATCAATTTGTAATTTGTTGTTTGTCTCATTGAGTATCAACTGCAATATGAATGCGTGCAAAACATTTTTTAATAAAGATGTGTATATGCTGTTGCCTTTACTAGTATTGTTATCGTCAAGTGGAACCAATTAGTATTTTTTCCCTCACTTTGGACTCCACTCACTACAAAATTCTGTCAAATTAAAATTGGCTTAAACTTTTGAAAGATGTTGCATATTTGTTAAAATTGGTCATTCATTATTTGGAAGTAACTTCAATGAAGAAGTCACAACACTGTTCGATAAATGCTATTCTTCTACTATTTCACTGTTATTTACATTTTTTTACATTTGTTTTCCCAATAGTAATTCAAAAGCGGAATCTTCGTGTTAAACACAAACACTCTACAATTCGTGCATGTCATAAGGGAGTTAAAATAAATAATTCAGGGGAACTCGAGTCCGCAAAATCAGGGAGCAAACATGATTCTGTTCGTAGTTCTGAAGTCAGAAAAGTTAGAGAATCCCTTAAATCAAGTTCTTACGATTTAAGAGCATTGGTCAATGATCCTCTTCCTGATGCATTGCATTTATCTGAAGTTGTAAGATCAAAATTGGCGACAAGTGATACAAATATTGAGCCACCTATTGAAAACCAGAGTCCAGATGTAGATGTACCAGATCCAAATGTTTGCCGGAGTATTGTACTTTTTCAGTCTAATGATGCCAATCTTGGGAAGAAGTCTTCTGTTCATTGTAGTGATATGCATCAGCCCAACTTAATGGAACGAAACAGAACTGCCCACACGCTTGAGGTAATAATGTTTCTTATTGTCTGCTTTAATCTAGGGGCAGATTCCTTTAATGTTGTATTGTTAGCCAGTGTCTAAGTTTTTATGTAAAGAATGCTATCTTGGTCGAGGTAACTTCTTTCATGGATTAATGCTTTCTATCTCTTGGAGGAAGCTGTCCTGCAAGGATTACCATCTCCCCATGCTTTCTTTCTTGTGGTTAGACAAGTTCTAAACAACTGCAATCTATGAAGCTCGGATATGGACACGGATACGGAGATACGGCTAAATTGAAAAACATAGGACACGGGACACGGCATGCATATACATATTAGTTTCAAACTTTTAACTAACAAATTGTCAACTAACACAAAAATGAATCTAATTTATCAATCTAATATCCAAAAAAGTGAAAAGTAGTGATCATATAATATTTTTTTCCTTATTTTTATAATCATAATAGAAAATTATGTGATAAATTTACAAGTTTATAGGTTTTTTTAGAAAATCATTGAATTTGTGGTTATTAACATTGTGTTGGAGTCATGTCAAAATCATGTTAAAGACAAAAAAATGTCTTTCAAATTGGACACTTGATTGATATGTGTCGTACGAGTGTCAGTGTCCGATGTCAGACACGGGACATGCCATTGATGAGGCGTGTCCGGGCTTCATATTTGCAATACAATGAAACTGGTGTAACTGCAATAGTGATCATGATGTATAAACCACATGTGAAACCTTGCTACCAATTGATCCAGTGGCATGTGGATTCCCAAAGATGATGTTGATCATTAAGATGGTTAATAGTCTCTTTTTGATGGATTCTTTTTCCTGCTGCTGATACTTTCAATTTGGTTGCCATTTTGTTTTTGAGTTTGGCATTGACATATAAGTTATGTCCTTTTATTTTCCAGTGGGATGATTCAATAGACAACTCGCCACAAGTAATACAGCCTAGGAGGAAGAAAAGGAAATGGAGTTCGTTGGAAGAGGAGACACTAAGGGCTGGTGTAAAAATGTATGCACTTGTTCTAAACTAGTCAAACCATAAATTTTCCTGGTTAAATGTGATATTAGATATAAGTGCATTGGGAAGCTAATAAATTTGTAATAGTTTTGTGCCTTAAGATTTCATGTTCTCATTCACCATATTTTTTTTTCTTATACAGGTTTGGAGAAGGAAACTGGGCAACGATCAGAAGTTTTTACAGTAACATATTTGACAACAGAAGTGGAGTAAGCAATTTCTTGCCCAAAATGCTTTGCTGTGTGTTTCTTCCTGGAATTGTACCTGTAATATCAAACTGATTTTGGAAAAACAATTATTTTTTAGGTTGATCTGAAGGACAAGTGGAGAAACATGATACGATTACCCTAATGTGCTACTTGAACATTCATGTCTATATCTTGTGGAGGTATTTGAACATTTATGTCTATATCTTGTGGAGGTATTTGAACATTTATGTCTATATCTTGTGGAGGTATTTTTCCCTGCATTTTATCGTTAAGATTTTTTTTTTTCTATTAACTTGGGTTGATATACAAACTGATACGTGTGGTTTCTTTTATTGCTTGATTCCTTCTGTTGAGATTTATGACTATATTCATCCATACTGAATTAAGTCAATGGAGTATTCATAAGAGCCGACTTAGGCTTCTTGAATATTAGGATCTAGCTACTCAAGCTTAACTAAGGTTTGGGATTGTTAGCAGAAGCTATAGGTAGATGAGCTAGGTTGAAATTTTGTTATATTTGTGTGAAGTTTGGGCCATTTATGTGGCAGATTTGGTGCCTATGAAGCACAAACAGTAGACATGACATCGATATTGCAACCATGGTAGTTAGTGTCGCATGATACATGATTCATATCATGCTATAGATACGATTTGCAATCGCCACGATACATTAGTCGTTGTTGTATCATTCATATTGCTCTCTAAGTTGCAAGAATTGCGATTCTAACAAGAAATACATCTTGAATTGTGGATTTAGGTCTGACTCTAAAATGAGTGGGGTCGCATGACCCTGGTTTGAAAAACTCCTAATCTGCTTCATTTTATTATGTGAACTGAGCTAGAAGAAATGCATACTTCCTGCATTTCCTTACTTCGATTGCCATGAATGGTTTCTTTAGTAGCACAACGGGTCCTCTGTGAAGAGGAAGAGGCAAAGTGGCTCCCATATGAAAAGGAAGAGGCAGAGGCAGTGCCCTCAGAAAATGAAAAGGCATGAGCACACATAAGAGAAGACAACCCTAATTTTGTCTTTTCTTTCTGATACTCTTTTGGCCAAACATTTATCTGCCCATTTTATTTTTCCATTTAACAAAGGAATTAGGTCATACAACACAACCCAATCTAACCATTATAACATTAATCTAACATGCTCATCAATACAACCACTCTTTTTGAATATGGTTGTTATTGTTAATTACATGTTTATATGTCTTATATGTTACATTTTTTAAATGCTTTTGAATCTTACTATTGACGATACGAAATATAAGCTCTTTGATACATAATTTGTATCGTGATTCAACTGCCATGATTGCAACCATGGTAGTTGAATCGTGAATCGTATCGTGTATCAAAGAGCTTAAATTTGAATCGTGAATCGTTGTGAATCTTACGATTCATAAACATTTTATAACATTATAAAAATGTAACATATATATATATATATATATATATAAATGATTTACTCACGTTTGAGGCACAAAAACGTGAGAACCTCCTTGCACATAATAGAGGAGACACACCACCACACAACCCCCACCGCAACACCGCGTGACCACCACCACAACACTGCGCGACCACCATTGCAGCACCGCGCGACCACTGCAGCACTGCGCAACCATCGCGAGATCACTACACCAACACCATGAGACCACTGCACGAAAACTAGAGCTGTCAAAACAGGTAACCCGTCCCGACCCGGTTCGACCCACCACGGGTTGATGATTTAGTGAGGCAACCCAACCCGACTCACTTTTTAGCAAGCCAAAAAATTCGAACCTAGCCCGACCCACCACGGGTTAGCGGGTTAAACGGGTTGGCTCACAGGTTTACTTAATTAAAAAAGATACAATTTTTTTATTTTATTTTAAGTCAAAACAAAATTATAATTCTAATTAAAATCTAAATAAACTTTAATACAATTCAAATACAAACCAAAATAAAAAAAATACAAATGATTTATGTGTTGGTTAAAAAAAAAAACCTAACATGACCCAAATGTAAAGCTCAACTTAATAAAAAACACTTGTATAACCCTTTTATCTGCGGGTTGGTGAGTTAACCCGGCTCACCACGGGTTCAACCCGGATGAGTCAGGTTCTAAATGAGCCGGGTCAAAAATTAACCCATACTGAAATTTGTAAAAAAGTTTCAACCCAACCCGACCCGAACCCGTGGTGAGCCAGGTTGGCTCGCGGGTTCCAACCCATTTTGACAGCTCTAACAAAAACTCCAGAAGCACGAACACCACTAGAACACTGTGCGAACACCAACAGAACATTGCGCGAACACCACCAGAACACTGCACAACCACCGCACCACCATTGCGCGACCACCGCGTGACTATTGCGGGACCATTGCACGACCACCACACCACGACCACGACGCGACCATTGTTGCTCGCTCAGACGCAGATAAAAACAAAGGAAGGAATGAGAAAGGAGAGAAGAGAAGAGAGGCGAGGGGGTAGGCAACATGAAGGAGATGACATTAGAAGAAGAGATAACGTTAATGAGCACGCGAAAATACAAAAGGGAAAAAAATTACGGTTTCAAATGGGTGGGTCGACCCGACCCAATTCAGTAACAATTTCAACCTGTATCGCGTTTCGAATTGCGATTTGTACAATTCAGGCCTAAATCGTATCGTATAGAACACAATTCATGAACAAAAATGATACACCATGCGATTCGTATCACCAAACACTTGTATCGTATAGTACGTTTCGTATCGTGAGTTGTACGATACTTACTACACTGATTGCAACACCTATAATCTCCTTAATGTTGGACATGAGGACATGGGCACACAGAGACATACTCATGTATATTGAATATCATTGTGAATTATTTACATTGTCAATCAAGATTTATATATTCAAAATCATATATAAAAAAGTTAGTCAAGTATAAGAATATGAATACATTATTTCCTAATACAAAAATGGATCAAATCCATCCATCTAACATCATTGTAAGACTTGTGTTGGACTTGTGTCATACATGCGTCAATGTTAGACACTAGAACAGGTTACTGAAGAAGCTATGCCCTTGCTTCATAGTTTGGTGCCTCAATTGGGCAAAGGCTGTGAGCTTATGTTGAGTTATGGTTTGGCTTAGATGGAGGTGTTCTTGGTTGATCAAGGATGGTTTAGAGTGTTGAGGATGTGATCCTCAAAGAAGAAGACAAGAATAGAACAAGAAAATGAGTAAAAGTTCAAAGAACGAAGGACAAAAAATGGTAAGATGTTACCAAAATATTTGCTAGTTTTTGAAACTAACATGAATGGTTGAGCTTTGAATCAACCTTACGCCACTCGTATGGAGCTAAGCAAGAAAGAGGATTGCCACTTGAAAATTCCACGATGAGAACTTTCTGAAGAAGAATGAAGACTCTTTTTCAAAATCTTTCTAGATTTCAGATTTATGGAAGGTATGTAAAAGTATGACCTATGCTCTCCTTATATAGAAGGAGGGGTGTGTGGAAGGAGTGGTCAAACACTCTCCTTCCCACCCTTATGTCCAAATTAACCTGAATACTAAACTACTAAAGGATTAGCCAAGCACACCATAGGTTATCTTAGTATCCAAACAAATATCTATTAAGTGAAAATCTTGTTTCTATTATCTTGAAAAATTTGACGATTTTCTTCTCATCCTCATCCCACTTCTTGTCAACCTTCTTCCAAGATCTTAAACTAATTTATCCTATCCACAGTCACATCAAGTATCGCAATGGTTCTGTTTTTTTCCCTATTGGATTCTTCCTGTGTACTTTCTCTGAAAGATAGTATTTGTTTGGTGCATCCCTTTGTCCCCACTTGAAGAAATTAATGAAGTAAAACAGTGAATGTTTTCTTACACTGTTACAGTTTTACTACTGTATATATAGAGTACAAAGGGGCAGAATACAAAGAGTCAAGGCACTCCCTTAAACTCTAACCCTAAAGTTGGGTTCCTATACACGAATAATAATTAAAATAAAAACATTACATGTCAACAAAAGTGAAGGATTCAAGGTGATTAACAGTATTCTGTTAATTGGGTATTACGGTTTATGGTGGATTCAGTAATTGTTCAGGACTGTGGCTTCTTGGGGTTGGATCATGGTTTAGTGAGTTTGTAAGAGATAGCTGAGAGGTGGTGAGACTTGAGATGTGAAAACAGAGAGGGGGCCAAGGGCAAGAAATGAAGCCAATGCTTAATTTGCTGAGATTAAGAGTAGCGGCAGAGAATGAGTTATCAGATGGTGCATAGTTGCCAGAATAGACAGCACTCCTGAGATGGAGACATTGCCTTTCTCACTGAACACACACTAAACAAATTTGGAATTGGTTTAGTTTTTTGAAAACATTTGTGACAAATTTCTAAATACCCCCTCTCATTAAAAGTTTACCATCCATCATCTATGATACTTCAATTTGTATCACATATCTCTATTAGATTTTTTAGGACACTACCTATATTTATGGGTGAAGTATCTAATTTATAAACACTCATACTTTTATAGTTACAATAATTTATAATTTTTTATTTTGACAATGTCTAATAAATATGATTGTATTTTGGATTTACACAATTCCAATTATATATTTATTATATTTTAAGATTTTTTTTTTACATATTTCAATAGTCACGTATTGTGTCTTATTATTTTCAAAATAAGCATATTGCTATATTGGATATGCATCGTATTTGATACATGTAGCTTAGCCATGGGTCCCAAGCATGGTGCTGCCATCATGCCATACTTCCACGACAACAATGTTGCTAAGAAGCAATGCTATGAAACTCTGATATTGTTTTGCTCAAATTCCAATATCCCAGCCTCAATATTACTGGCAAAATATAACTTAGAACATTAAAGCTTGCTAAATGTGATGGAAATTATAATATCGGGAGTTGGTAAACTGCGTTCTAAATTGATATCTTGTTTTACGTTTCTTGATCATTGAATTTTTTTTTTTCTTGCTCTTTGCCTCTCTTCTTCCTGGTTCATACTTCTAATCTTTTAGTTGGAGGATCAAGTTGGTCTATGCCGTAAACAACATTACAATATTCTTATCTGCAGGACTCTAATACTTTCAGGTAATGACAATTTTGATAGCAACTTCTCTCTGCGATCAAGTTTTGTTAAAACAGCATCAAATAGTACAGTTAGTGAGGACCAACTGGGATCCAAAGTTCATCCGTGACTGGTTTCAACGACTCAGCTGAAGGTTAGATTTG
>Ga0209389_1003670_pt1 | contig 12485 bp, 8 predicted proteins | sample CowpearedBW_FD_187526 | JGI IMG/M metagenome (GOLD analysis project Ga0209389, IMG submission 187526) | Root nodule microbial communities of legume samples collected from California, USA - Cow pea red BW (SPAdes) (version 2) | ecosystem: Host-associated > Plants > Roots > Nodule | place: USA... | reverse complement strand
ATATATATATATATATATATATATATATCACGCATTTTTTTTTATTATCTTCAAAATAAATATATCAACATATATAGTATGTATCCAATACAATATCATATTCATGCATCATACTATACATGATAATAAAATTACTAAAACCATTATTGAAACTATAATCATACATTTTTATTATTTAGATTATTCCATTCTATAATTAAAATTTAAAAATTAAAATTATACCATTTGTAAGACCCATTTTTTCTGGTCTTATGTTAAAGGGTTTGGCCTTAACTTTTGGGCCTAAGGGTTGGCCCGCAAGGTGCCCAAAACCCCTAAATCAGTCCTAACCCTCTCATTCTGTCACACTTTGCAAAAATAGCTCTTTTCTCACTGCCACTTCCTTTCCAACAGAGCTTTGCTAGGGTTTGGCTCTCATTCCTCATTGAGCTAAGAAAACCCCATCCCAGTCCATGTAAGTTGATCTTCGACCCATATCTTCTTCTCTTTAGCCCTATTTTTCGTGGTCCAGTAGAGGTTCATCTGGATAACCTTGTTTCTCTTTCTGGGTCATTATTTCCAGCTCCTAAATCGGCTCACAGAGTTGTTGTGCTTGATTATGGAGTGCTTGTGTCTTCCGCTAGCATCTGTCCAAGTAAGGGAAGTTAGGGTTTCTCATTTTCAAGTCATATCTACTTGTGGTAACTTTGTTTCAGTGTTTAAAATGCTTGGGTGTTGTTATGAGAGCTTGTAATGTTGCTAAATGTCGTTGGGGTTCTTGAATGTTGGCTGTTGCACGAGGGAACAATAGTGAGCACTGGTTTTCTTGCCCAAGCAAGCGTGTCTCGCCTAGGCGAGATTAACAGAGGCTCGCCCAGGCCTTTTACGCGAGTTGTCGCTCAGGCAACCAATCTTCGTTTTGAGTGAGGGAATGTCTCGCTCAGGGGAGAAGGTCTCGCCTAAGCGAGAAAGTGCAAAAGGCCACTGTTCCTATTTGTCGAGCTCTCGCCAAGGCGAAAGGAGCTCGCCTGAGCGAGAGACCCTCTCGCCTAAGCAAGGAGCTAGGCGAAGAGTATGCGTGTTCTATTGTTTCTCTGTCCTTGGATGTTGGCTATATGTTTGGATTTGATTATACTTTTAAAACATGAATTGGGTGATTATGTATGAGTGAGATGTTTTATGGTATGTGATGGATAAATTTAACATGATTTGGGCATGTTGCATGTATGGAATGATTCATGGGCTAAAAATGATGAGTTGGTATGGAATATGAATGAAGGTTAGTTATAAATGTTGGCATGAGATTTGTATGCATAACAAGTACATATTGGGTTGGTGAAACATGATTGGTATGTGGTTAAGACGTAATTCCACGATAGTTTCATGGTGGTGCCTCATTGGTTAGGGCGTAATTCCATAGATCTCTAGGTGAGATCTCATGGTGGTGCCTCAGTTGGTCGGGACGTAATTCCATGACCCCTATTAGTGGGAGTTCATGGTGATGCCCCATTTATATAATTTAGTAAGGATTCAAGGTAAGGATTGCATCCTGACACTCTAAAGAGTCAGTTAGTCTCACATAGAGCGTACTAACTCGAGTTGTGAGAGTAGCAAGAGGCCTGAAACACTTTAAGGGCTAATCTTGTGTGTAGGGGAAAGAAACACTGTAACAATTAGCTCGGTAGAGCAGGAAAGGCCACCACAAGCTCGTAACATCCCAAGACTACCAAACTCGTTAGCTTAATACTAAGGAGGGCAATCTATCTGAACCCATCCGTACGAGCCACAACTCAAGAGTTCCTCGTGTTCATCTGCCATGCCGAGCCACAACTCAAGAGATGTCATTCCGAGCCATAACTCAAGGAATGCCACATGCTTAACTCCTATCCCGAGCCACAACTCAAGGGATACGTTCTGAGTCACAACTCAAGGAACACTAACAAGTCAACCTTTGAGATATCACCAAAGCTTTGTAGACCACGCGCATCCAAAGCAAGCAAAACACAACCTCAACCTCTACAATATTGTTGGGCGCTGCTGCTAAGCCAACAGGCGAAACGTGCTTCCAGACCGTGTGGCGGGGGACACGTGCCGCCAGGCGCCAAGCACCTTTTTTGCCATTATTTCTACATGTATCGCCTGGAGAGGCAACCCTTACCGCCAAGCGCCACGCGTTCCAGGTTTTCTCTGTTTTCGTAGATATCACCTAGCGAATCGTCCTCACCGCCAGGCGCTACACTAGTAATGCAAATTTACTGGGTTTTAGCACCACAAGACATACTACTTCTCTAATCCCAGCATAGAAACATACTGTAGCTTTCACCAAGTTCCAGATATCATATCCTATAGTCTTGTTTTCCACGCTTCTTAATTTATTAATAATAGTTCCATTCCCACATGGGTTCCCCAACCCAAAGTACCAACTAATTGATTTGTTGGAAGATCACTCTTATTAATGCACATTATTCCACTGTCCACTTTTTACCACTTACACACTATCATTAACCCTAGAAGTTACTGCATTCTCCACTCAATTCCACTTAACATAACAATTACACCATAACCAATATCTACACCGCATTTTCAACTTAGATGAATCCATTTAACATTTCCAACTCTCAAAAGTTATATTCTGCCTTGTTATCAACCACACTCTGGTTTAGTTAACTTGTAATGGACTATCATGACATCTAAACCTGTTAAAATCAATTTATAAGTTATGACTTGCCATTCTCATATAGTCCTACCTCATGCAATATTTATCCTTTAAATTGTATATCTAGCATATCCAAATTACCTTTTTAGTACTCCAAATGACTAGACTAAACTCCTCAACCCACACTGTACTCCAGCCACACAATGTCCACTGCTCTAGTATAATGCCTAGCGGAAATTTGGGTGCCACTAGGCAGTTCATCTTGTCTTGGAGCCTAGAAATTTTCCCCTTACATCTGCGAACCTTACCCATTCCTAGATTTCCAGATTCTCCCAAGGTTCACTTAATAGACTACACTCACGCGATTTAGATCATAGTTCATTCATAAACCTTTCAATACACAAAATTCTAATAACATTCTTTACTTAATTTGATCAAATACAAAAACCCCAATTTTTAAACCATAATAATCATATTTGACCCATTTCATTAAATTCCTTCGCATCACACTACAATTTCACCATAATCCCTTTTTCCCAAGCACCCATAATCAATTACAACTTTTTCCACGATTAGAATCAACCCAAAACTCTAAGAACATCAAAATTGAGCTGACATGGCTCGCGTCGCCTGATGGGTGCTCATCACTGCCAGGCCATTCAAACAAAACCTAGAAAACTAGGTGGAGGCACGTGTCGCCTGGTGGTCGGGATCATATCACTAGGCGATTCCTCTTCAAGAACCCAGAATCACGCAAAAAAGGATGAGTCCACTTGGCGGCAGTTCATCACCCTCTAGGCAGTTTCTGGAAAAATTCCAAAAAACACGAAATATACACAGTCTGGACAGAGTATATGCATCCAATTAATCATACATTTCATACAATTAAGAAATACGAATTAAAAGGAACGATTCAAGCTCCCATAATCTGTATTCCTTGCTTTAAAATTGATATGCCTAGAGGTCTTCCTTGATCAACAATGGCAACCCATTTTTCCTTTCACGAACCACACTCACTCTCTCTTTGAATGCAATGATAGCTCTTAATTTCCTCTTCTCACCTTGCTCAACAATGACACACTCAGAAACCTTTCTTCTCACCCAAAATTGGTCTTTTAATGGTGTCTTAATGGTAGGTTAATGTTCTAAAACGAAAATAGGTTTAATGTTGATGGTAATTGCCATTCAAGGATCATTATGAGCTGTTTTTCAGCCCCTCTTGGCCAGCTAGGGTTCCTTTGCCCTTTCACATTCATGCTAAAGAAAATTTTGTCAAAAAAAAAGTTTAATGTGGATCTACCGAGATTCAAACCCACAACCATGTCAATGTCAAGTTAATGCACAACCATTCAACCAATTTATGTTTTATGATAATTCCTATAATTCTAGGATTATATTATCACTCATCATGATCAAGTATATTATTAAAATAAATAATCAATTAAATAACACATAAATGACATACATAGGACTCAAACCCAAGTCTTCTCACACAATCAACTACTCTAAACCATTTAAGCTAATACGTTTCCACGTCACAACAATCAACATTTAATTTTATAAAGGCTCTCAATACCCGCATTTATTAATTAATTATTTATTTAATTAATTAAATTTAGCAGATCTTACACGCTCGACGTCACTCGACATCGAAGGTGGAAAGGCTGCAGTATTTTTTTAAATTAACTTCGGTTAGTCTGGCAACCAACGTCAATTTTGACGTTTTATTTACAAAAATGCCACCGATCATTTTTAACGTTTGGGTTTTCTTGGACAGATGTGCAATGGATGACATTATAAGCTATTTTTGCATTAGTGTCTTGCACCCCTTTTTTTCTTCATGTAACACCATAAAAGTTCTAATTTCCAAGCAACCCTTTATTAAAATTATAAATAAAAATCTTTATAGATTTTAATTTTTTATATTTTTTAAATTGAGTATTCCGGAAGGTATTTCGGGATTTGGAAAATGGGTTTCAGAACACTTCATTTGAAAAGTATGAAAACATATATTTTGGATTGAATGTTTCGGAAGGTATGTTTGAATCAAAAATATATTTTGGAACAATCAATTTGGAAATAAAAATAAAATTCAAAATAGGTGTTCCAGAAGTAATTCCTGCAACAATACTTGCCCCATGAGACTCAACATTGTCCTCAAGGTGGTGTAGAAGCTTCAACTCTTCCCATTTCTCCCCAAATGTATAATCTGGTGACAGACCAGTCCACTAAACTATAGCCATCTTGGTTGACTGGTTGTCAAGGATGATGGTTGTCACAGGGTGGTTGTCCCTAGAATCCGTGGTTAATTCATCCATAGTGGCGATAATAGCTTAGGCATAATCGACGGTGTGAAAGTTTATGTAACTGGAAAGGGAGACCAAAGACGTACTGAATGCAAACATAAGTGCTTGGATAAATCTGATAGTTTTTCTTCATGTAGACGAGCCAAACCCGCTGCCTGCAACAAAGAAGTTGGTTGTTGGGCTAAGACCTTAAGTCAGATCTCTGATTTGAGTCTGGAAATGAAATTACTCAAAAGGAAAGGGGGAGGTAAACCCACAATGCGGTTAGCAAGAACCTCAAACTCATATAAGTAAACCGAAACTGAGGAAAGTTAGGTCAACTTGAAAAGCTTACCTCGGGGGTTATCATAGGCGATAAGAATAAAACGAGTTTTCAGGGCTTGTAAGAATTGTTGCCATGACTCGATTTGGCCATTATGGTACATCCATTGGTACCAAGAGAGTGTTAAACCATCTAGATAAAAAGATGCGACAGTGATGCATTTTTCCTCGGGTGTGTGATGGTAATTGAAGAATTGAGAAATTTTAAAGATCCAGCCACAGGGGTCAGTACCATCAAATTGGGGAACATCCAACTTAAGGAAATGGCGTTGAGGAGTAAGAGGATCTGACATCCCACGCGACGATCCATCAGAAGAGGATTCCAAATTAGTAATGCGAAGGGCAATCTCATCCATGCGATGGGTCACACTAGTAAGAACCTAAATGACCTCATCCAACTTCTTAGAGTGGGAACAAGTGGTGGCCATGGAAGGAATTCAGTTCAATGAAAGCACTAATTGATGGGAGATATGCGCGCAAAGTTCTGAATTCAAGGACAAAACAAGCTTCCAAGAATAATAGAAGAGAAGAGAGAGAATTAACTTTTTTCATTCCCCTTTTGGCTCCCATTATTACAATATATATAGTCTGTAATATTCCCTATTCATACACACAAAACAAAGCACATGCAATCCTAACAACCATATTCTAGAACATGTTGAGTCATAGGTTAATAGTGAAAGTAGTCATTCCACCCTATAGGCCTATATATGGCACATTTGGGCTTATTCTCCCTAATGATTGGGCTTGGTGAAATGTGCCCTGCAACATTGCACCATTGTTGCAGCACCTTTGTATGTGAAAACGAATTTGGCCCAAACAACGCTGTCCACCACGAGAACTAGTAACCACCGCTGTCCATTGTCCCAGCCCATGTTCTACCATCACGAATGTGAAGTGTGAGCCCTCCTTCGTCAAATCCACCAACCAATGCGAACCCAATACCTCAAATGCATCCCAGAAACCATCGATATGGGTGAAAGGAAGAACGAAAGAAAGAAAACAAAACCCCACACAAACCTAAGATTCTTTCTATACAATTCATGCAACACATCCACAAATAATCAAGAAGAAACCATCCCTCTCACTTGTAGGTTTATGCAACCAATATACAAGGAAACCATAGTAATTGTAAAAGAAAAATAAGAAAAACATTCAAGCATTGTGGAGTGTACATACATCAAAGAAAACAACAAGGGTCATGCATCAAACCAAAGAAGTGATAAGAAATATACAAGTTCAGCTTGCCCTACTTGGAAATCCCGCTACACTTGTTCCACTAGCGTTCTTCTTTGCCTTAACTTTGATCTCCACCCTTAAGACCTCCTCCCAACCTTTTAACACTCTTCTAACTCAACTCTTTAGGGTTCTGAACTACCTTATTGTTAGCCACACGAAAATATGTTGTTCTCTTCACTTTTCTAGCACTAAAACTAATTTAATTAAAATAAAAACGAATTTAATTTAAATCTAATATTTAATTTCGTCCTGAATGTCTAATTAAGTTCAATTAACCCCTTTGTTTGCGTCCATGTTCATAGAACATACCTTCAGCTCTTCACCTACCTAAGATCGTCACCAAGGCAAAAAAAAGTATTATAATTTTTCTCTAGACAAGGTTCAAACACACCACCACCCAATTAAATTAACACGCAAATAGCATCAACAGGACTTAAACCCAAGTTCTTTCATAAGGACCAAATATTCTCAACCACTTAAGCTAGTGTTACTCCTTGTCTTCTCTCTCTACATTAATTAACTTAGGGATTCCCACCCTCACATTAATTAAATAAACATTTATTTATTTATTTAATTTTCACGGGTCTTAGAGCTGACCCATGGTTCGCATAAAAGAAAAAGAAAATAAGAAAAAAGTTGCACTTTTGTATATTGATTACTTTCGTTCTCGACTTCTTGTATCAATGGAAAAGATAAGTGTTATGTATTTTTGAATGTGCTAAAATTTGAAGAATACATCATGTATCTCAAAGTACAAATATGAATATGATGAAAATGTTGAATTATCAATTTATCATTCAACTCTCCAAAGTCTTTGCTAAATTTTGTGAATTTGTTTAAATTTCTCAATTTGTTGAACATTGAAAACATTATCATAAGAATTAAAAAAAATAGGCGGGCTCGTGGGCCAGAACTTATACAAGGCGGGCCAAACTTTTCAGCCCACTTTTTAATGCGAGGTAGGCCAGCCCGACTCGTATTTTGCGGGCCAAGTATGGGATGGGTCGACCCGCATTGCCACCCTTACTTTTAGTTTTCTAAATGAACGCAAACATTGTTCTTCTGTGAAGCTTTTGTTGACCTAAAAGTTTCAACATTATGATTTTATTCTTCTTAAGTTATTTTATATAAGTTCTAAAGAAAGAAGTTGTTGTGAAATTGTTTTTGGCTGTTGAGCAATTTAAACTCTTTTGTATGTCTTTCCTTTGTCTACTAAGCTTGGTATTAACAAATGCATTAAATTCACTTTATACAACAAGAACTACTCTTTTTTGCTTTTTATAACATCCTCGTAGTTGGATTTACTTATCTCTTCTCAGCCAACATGTATTTTTCTTGAGTTTGTTTAAAGTACAATGTCATACGAAGTAAATAGTTCTTATAGAGTTGACAATCCATGGTTTAGTGAATTGTTGGAGAAAAAAAACTTTAGCTCTATGTAAAAGAGATCTTTAGATTTCACTTGTCATTTACTAACAATTCTCTTTGTCAAATGGAAGTAATGGACATTCCTTGCAACATATAATAAGTATTAATGTGTTGCATGAGGTTAGCTTACTTCTATGTGATCATCATTTGAACATATACATCATGTCAAACATAAAATGATATCTCACATTATTGTATCTTCTGTCAAACAAAATACTTACATCTTACATAATCTGTTGTTGAATTAAATTAATCATGATAATATTTTATACTTGGTTATTTTTAGCACTTAATCAAAATCATAGAATGTTGGACTTTTTCTCTAACAATTTTTTTCTTCTATTAAAATTTCTAATTGGCTCACTTTTATCATTTGTGGTTTTACTTTTTAATGATATATTTTAGTTTTATACACCATATTGTTTTCTTTGTGGCTTTCTAGATTTTTGGATTGTTATTGTTTAATTCTTAGTTCATTAGTTAAGATTTGATTTTATATGATTCTAAATGTTCAAAATTCAATGTTATTGAAGTATAATTGGCTTTTTGTTGTTGTTGTAAAACTTGAATTACACATTAAATTGAATATAAAGTTATGGTTGTTTTTCTTATTGGATCATAACTCTAATTTAAATTGAATACATTGGACCAATTTGTATTAGCTTGTTTGGAGTGGAATGTGGAGACATTTGTGTATGAGTTATTAATGTTCACCATAATCAACCTATGCAACACTTTTGATGTTTCATTTTTTTTGAACTTGATAAAGAAAGGAACTAAACTTAAAAGAAAAACTAGACTTGGACATGCATTTGAATAATTGTCACATGGGGTATTTTTAGTGAAAGGAATAGAAGCAATCATCTTCAAGAATGGGAGGAAAGACAAAGAAGACAACTTTAACTTAACACAAATGAAAGTTTTGGCACAACTGACAACCTGAATTGATGTAAACCAAAAATGTTTGCAAGACAAATTAAAAGAAAATGTATTTGACATTAACTAAAAATCACTATTAGTGTTGATAAAGAAAGCCTTAACTAATCTTGATTGAAAAATATTTTTTACTAGCATTCCTAGTAATGTCAGATGAAAAATAAATATGATCAATTTTAATTTAAAAGAAATATTTTGACAACATTTATTAGTAAATAATGTTTAAATTATGATATTCAAACTTCAACCTAGCCAACAATGTGTATATCTTAGAAAATCAATGCCACTCCTAACCAAAAATAGTTAAAAAAGGTATTAGAAAAGAAGAGACAAAATTTGAGAAAATATACTAATAGAAAACACATAAATTTGAAAATATGAAAAAAAAAAATTCAAGTTCTTACTTCTTTTAGGTGTAATTTAGAATTATTTGAAATTCTTATTCAAACAATATATTTTGTTTTTAAATTTTTTATGAAAATGAATTATTAAAATTCTCTATACAATTTAACCATTTAATTTTATAGATGATTTAATGGTCCATTAACTATTTATGAAGATTCATTGGATACCTCATTACTGTTGCATAAACCTTTTATGGTTATTTTGGACGTTAGGCTACAGTTAACGAATTGTAGTATATCAGATTATAGTCTATAACAAACATCTTAAACTACGAGAGATAATTGTAGTATATAATTTCTGATAGGCTACAATTCTTTTTAAAAGCGTAGCCTATTTGTATCCAAATAGATTACATTTTTCACAATGGAAGCAACTATGAGAGGACCAAAAAGGCTAGTCACAATGTAGGTTACTAAGAAGCTTAAAGGGACCACTCTTTCAATTGCTAGTTAAGTACAAGACGAGTCAATTAGAGGCTAAACACAAACAAAGGAGAAAGAAAATAAGAGGGACCCAAAACCTAAATGTGGGTTCTTCCAAACTAAAACGAGGAGGAACGAGGGAAGAGAAAAATATTCTCTCTTTCACGGTTGGTTATTGAGCACAAAGACGAGTCAATTAGAGGATAAAAACGAACATAGGAGGAAGAAAACAAGATGAACCAACACAAACCTGAACGTGGGTGCTTTCAAACAAAAATGAAGAAGAATAAAGGGATAAAGCTTATCTCTTTTGTGGTAGAGGAAAAGAACGAGTTCTGCAGTGGCAAGAAATAACAAATGTTTTCATGGGATAGTAAAAAATGAAGAAAATAATCCTATTCAGGAAGGTAAATGCAATTATTAAGATAAAATCATAGCATATACTAATATATATTACAGTTCATTTGAGTAACCGTAGTCTAAAGTGAGATTGTCTAACTTTAGACTACGATTACTCTAAAAAATTATCCCATATACTTGTATATGAAAAATAGAGCCTAGGCTGACGTAATAAGATTTTTTAAAATGCGGTTAAAGACTAGGCTACGATTAAAATAAATATTCTACAGTTCCTTGAAGTAACCATAGCCTAAAGTGAAAATGTCTAACTTTATGTTAGAATTTCTCAAAGAAATCAATGTTTCAATCATAGTCTATTCTTTGAGAGTATTCTGAAAAATTTTGTTAGACCCCTTTCTTTTTGTCTTATAAGTTAAGGGCTTGGCCTTCTTAGTGGGTCCAAGGTCAGCCCACTTAGTAACCCCAAGACCCCTTCCAGTCACTTACCCTTTCATTTTGTTTCTTTTCTCTAAAAATAGTTCCCCTCCCTTCTCCATCTTTTGAGCAGAAGTTGTAACATCCCTGATAGATATTACTTAATTAAATTTTTAAAGATATAAAAGAAGTTTAAATGTCGCAATTTTATTAATCCCAGATGCGGGAAAAATCAAAATTTAACATTCAATGCAACAACATTCAATGAAATTAAATCCAAAAGGTATTACAAGTTCCAAATAAATCATGAAAACATAGCAAATCCCTGGCTCTAATTCCCAGCTAGCCCCTCTCTCCGTCTCGGGTGTTAGTAGCATCACATGTATCATCAACTGCTCCCGTGTAAAGAATTACACGATCATCGCCAAGCACAAACAAAAAGGGTGAGCTCGACAATATAAGAAATCACATAAATTAAATAATATAAAAGACCCAATTATATTATCATAATTAGACCTTGGTTACATTCTCAACACTCCCAAGGCTTTTCAACCTCCAACATAACAACAAAGTTAGCCATGGACTCAGGATTTATGATGCTCACACGAACCTGCCCGCTCGTGGTCATGCCTCTACGAACCTCCCCGCTCGTAATCCTACTCTACGGACATGCCCGCCCGTAGTCTAACACATGTGATCCACTAGCTACGTATCTCCCCACACGCAGCATCTCTCAACTATGAGCACGGATCATACGAACCTACCTCGCTCGTATCCCCACAGGAGAGTAAATATGTATGAACCTCCCCGCTCATACAATCACATGCCAACCACCATCCATGAACCTACCCGATCATGGCTTAGCATCTCTTGATCCACGTTCTCATCAATGCGTACAAACAATACACACAAACTGCACTAAAAACTCGCTTAGGCTAGAAGCCTTAGCTTAAGCGACTAGGCCTGTCTCGCTCAGGCTAAGCTTTCTCGCTTGAGCGAGCGTGCTAACCTGGTTTATCTGCAAAGTGTCACTTAGGCGAGTCTCTCCTCGCCTGGGCGAGATCACCCTTCGTCTAACACCAAAAACTCTCGCCTAGGCGACGAGTTAAGCTTTACACAAAGTTAAACACGAGGTCTCGCTTAAGCGAGAACCTCTCGCCTGGGCGAAAAGCCTTGTCGCCCAAACATCAATCTCCTCGCCCAAACATCAATCACACCCCTCGATTTCTCGCTTAGGCGAGAGGTACTCGCTTGAGCGAGATAACAGGTCGCCCAAAAACCTGGGCACTCCGCCTATGCGAGTAGCTCGAGCAGAAACAGAATCACGACTCTACAACTTTCGTCTGGGCGAGCCTGGCTCGCCTGAGCGAGAATACATATTGGTTCCCTGTTATGCGCACACGAACACACAAACCATGCCAAAACCTTATCCCAAAATTGACAACCAATCCCTTCCATCATTCCAGTATTACGAACCTGTTTTAGACCCCAAAATTTGACCCCCCAAATAATGCAATTAAACCATAATCACATACAGTATCAAAAACCCCATTATTTTCATATACTCTCATAAAAGAGTGCTTATACAACATACATCAGTCAAGGTTCAACCCAATCACATAGAGCATGAAAATTAAATGGCAAGGATACATATATTCGTGCATAACACTGCAGTAAACAAAATCAGTACAATCATATAATTATTTATACAGAAGAGCTCCCCTAACCTGGTTTTTTTCTCAGCTTCAAATAAAAGAAGATGGATGGTTCTTCTGGCCCCAAATTGGTTTCCCTTGGTGCTCTCCCAACTCAACTCTCTTGAATTTCCTCTAACCCTCTTTTCACTCAATTTTCGTGCTCCTTACCACTCTCTAGGTTTTCAGACTTCAAAACCCTCTTCATTACTCTATTTTCCCTTTTTATATGGTCCTAAATATGGTTAATGGCAAAAAAAAAACGAAATAGGCTTTTTAATTATTTATAATTGCCTTTCATAGCTCATTATGGGCTGTTTTCTTT
>Ga0209389_1003667_pt1 | contig 12487 bp, 5 predicted proteins | sample CowpearedBW_FD_187526 | JGI IMG/M metagenome (GOLD analysis project Ga0209389, IMG submission 187526) | Root nodule microbial communities of legume samples collected from California, USA - Cow pea red BW (SPAdes) (version 2) | ecosystem: Host-associated > Plants > Roots > Nodule | place: USA... | reverse complement strand
AATTAACAATTTTTTTTAAAACTATCTATCTTTTCTTATTCTTTTTTCATATTCATCAAAGTTATTTTCTCATTTTTTTTTCTTCATCTCACATTATTTTTAATAAATATAATTTTATTTTGTATATTAACTAATAATATTAAAATATCATCCCTATTAATATAATATCATGATATAAAAAAATACATATGCACATACATACTAACATTTTGTATTTATCATAATAATAACAAAAAAAGTTTATATCTAAGTATAATTATTAAATAATAAAACAATATAAAAATTTACAAGATTAAAAAATTAAAAAATTATAAATTTTTTATGTGAAAAAAAAGTGATGACAAGTTAATATTAATATTACCTAATTAACCACCACATTACTTAATTATCCGAAAAACTAACAATAGACTCAATTAAAAATATTAAACGTTTTAAAATTCAATAGAAAAAAAAGATTTTAATAAAAACTAAATTAAAATTTCTAATTTTATCATGAACTCTAAAACTTAATTAAATCTTCTTTTTTAATATAATAAACATAAATTTAGTGTAATTTTTATAAATATCATAGACAATAATTTTTTTAATAGGATTATTAAATATGTTAAATATTTTAAAATTACTATTGACAATAATGTCATCGTTACACTTTTTTTATATTCTTACATAATTAAAAATAATAAAACCAACTTAACGGTACATATATTAAATATTAAATATGTTCTATATATTTTATTATCAACCATTCTTTACTTATAAAATGACAAATACGTAACATTATGTATTATAAAAAATAATATTTATTCATAAAATAATATAAAAGTACTCTTTATAATATAATACAAATTTTAAATAAACTATATATAATTATTTTATGTATAAATATTTGATTTACTTTTGTAACACTAAATTAGTTATAGTTAATAGTAAAAATAAAATTTTGGAATATATAAAGTAACAAAATTTTTTATATAAAGCAATTTGGTGCATTTACGTAATTTAATTTGTTTTAATATTTTTTGGCTTAAAAATGATTTGATTCTAGTTTTTGTTCGATTTTTTCAATTTAGTCATACTTTTTTTTCTCAATTTGGTTATAATAATCGTCAATTTTAATCCATTTGGTTCTTTTCGCTAACATTGCTAAAATAGTTAACGGATTAAAAACAGTAATTGTAACGTGTCATTTTTCTTTTATTTTTTTTTAAATTAATTTTTTATTTATTTAAAAAGAAGTCTATGTGTCAAACTCATATCATGCCATGTGTCATTTTGTGATTTTATGATTTTTTTAATTTTTTTTAGATTTAAAATTTTTTATGTTAAAAAAATATACGTATCAAACTAATATCACGTCATGGGTCAGTTTTTTATATTCAATTTAGTCCTAATATTCGTTATTTTTTTTCAATTTGGTCCTAATTTTTTTTTTTTAAATTTAACATTTTTGTTCTTCTCCAAATTAAGACAAAATTTAATTTGTATATAAATGTTATATGGATATTCTTATTAAAATGCATATTTTTATTAAATATTTTTAATTTAGAGTTATAGTTGGTTTAAAATTAAAATTAAAAATTTTAAAGTAGACAATAATACCATTCATTTAAAATTTTAAGAGGCTAAAAATACTTAAATTAATGGTATTATTCTCTACTTCCAAATTTGTAAGAGAAAATTAAAATTTTAAATTAATAGTATTATTATCTACTTTAAAAACTTTCGTTTTAATTTTAAACCAATTCTAACTCTAAATTAAAAATATTTAATAAAAATATACATTTTAATAAGAATATCCATATAACATTTATATACAAATTAAATTTACTTTCAATTTGGAGAAGAACAAAAATATTAAATTAAAAAAAAAAAGATTATGACCAAAATGAAAAAAAAGGAATATTAAGATTAAATTGAATATAAAAAATTAATCTTGACTCCTGACATGATATTGGCGTGATTTAAATAAAAAAAATAAATTTAAAAAAAAATTAAAAAATCATAAAATGACATGTGACATGATATAAAGCTGACATGTGGACATTTTTGTTAAATAAAAAAATAATTTTAAAAAAATAAAAAAAAATCACAAAATGATACGTGACAGCTATAGTTTACAATCGGTTAACTATTTTAACGATATTAGCGAAAATGATCAAATTGAATAAAATTGATGAATATTATGATTAAATTGAAAAAATAAAAAATAAAACTAAATTGAAAAAATAGAATGAAAATTAGGACCAAATCATTATTTAAGCCATGTTTTTTATTTAATTGAATTCTTTTATTTTTTAAATAAATATGATGTAGTCCCATTTGTTAACTACGTTAAATTGCAGAAGAATATACATTACACATACTTAAACAATTACCGCTTAGGGTACGGGTAATAGATCCCCGTACCCTACCCGCTGGATAAATATTTGTCCCGTACCCATATCCATATCCGTCGGGTATCCGTTATGCGGGTACCCGTCTATTTTTTTCATATCCGCGGGTATCCACGGGTATCCGCGGGTATTTACAAAAATATTAAAAAAAATAAATATTTAACCATAATTAGTGTTTAGATCAACAAGTCCCCTCTCTCTGATTGATTCTTGAAAAACAAACAAATAAAAAATCACTACCAATTTATATTGTAGTTTATTTTTGAATAAAATATTAAAAAAATTACTAACTTCATCAATGTCCACCTCTTGCAACATTGTATAAAGTTTCATGTTGTCCAATTTTAATCTAGAAGAGCCTTAAAACATAAGAAGTTCAGTAAAAATTTCTAACAATCACTTAATTAAAATATCTAAGTAAAAGTGTTAATTTCATTACCTTCCATGTTGGTCCATAACCAGTCTTAGAGACACATCAATACCTCCACAGTATATGGAAGTAATTTACTCATTTGTGGGGTAAGAATCTGACCACCATTATTGGATGAAGACTCATAATGTTGTTTACTAATATATATATATAAGGTAAAGTTTAGCGGGTACGGGTATCCACGGGTACGGATACTATGATACCCGTACCCGCCTCGTTAACATGCGAGTATCAAAAATACCCATACCCGCGGGTAGCGGGTATCCATTTTTAATATCCATTTCCTACCCGTTGCGGGTTTTATCCGCGGATACCCGCGGGTACGGATTTTTTTGACATCCCTACATGAGACCCGTTTTGTTGATAATTTTCTTCAAAAAAAGAAATAACCTATTTTTATTGATTCTGTTTCATTTATGTTTTTATTTAAAATATTGCACTTTGAAACTTTAGTAAAATATTAGAACTATTTTTAACTAAAATTACCAATTGGTATTGTAAGGCCCACTTATTTTCTGTCCTTAATGTTTAAAAGTATATCCTAATATGTTGGGCCTAAGGCTGACCCATAGGGTGCTCAAAACTCCTAAATCAGTTTTAACCCTCTCATTCTGCCCACTTTTTAGAATATTGTTCCCCCTCTTCCCTCTTAGAACTGCAACAATGAGCTCTGCTAGGGTTTAGACTCTATTCCTTGTCAAGCTAACTCAACTCCATTTTTTGTTCCAAGTAAGTTGGTTCTCGACTCATGCTTTCTATTCTTCCGCTTGTCTTTTTTCGTGGTTCCAGCTAGGGTTCCTCTGGGTAACCTACTCATTGTTCTAGTATTACTATTTTCAACTCACAAAGTTGTTCTCATATCTGTAGTGCTCAGTGTTTGGTGTTTACCGTTGTCTACTAGCCTCTGTTCAGGTAAGGGAAGCTAGGGTTTCGCGTTTTTAATTTATTTTGCTGGCTTGTGGTTCTGTTTCGTGCTTTTGGTGATTGTATGGTGTTTACAGTTGTATGAAAATATATTGTGCATTGCTCTTGAAGAATCTGTTGGCATGCGTGAACAGTGGAGGAAATATGGTAGTCTCGCCCAGGCGAGCGAGTCTCGCCCAAGCGAGAGTATCAAAAACCCTCCTTGGTGCTTGTGCGAGATGTCGCTCAGGCGACAAACTCCAGTTTTGAGCGAGAATTCGTCTTGCTCAAGCGAGGAGGTCTCGCCTAAGCGAGAAAACATGAAAGTCCCACTGTTCTACTGTTCGAGTTCTCGCCTAGGCAAAAGGAGCTCGCCTCAGCGAGAACTGGGCAGGGATGTGCTCAAGTGTTGTTTTCTTCTTTGTTTTTGGTGATGGTCACATGATTAATTGAATTGCTCTATCTAAAGCATGGATTGTGTGAATATGCATGTATTAAATGGTTTATGGGCTGGAATTGATGAGTTGGCATGATTATGCGTGTGAAACATGATTGGATGGTTGGTTGAATATAGGCATGAGATGGATATGCATGATAAATCTATGGTTGGTTTGTGAAGCATGGTTATGGTATGAGTTGGACGTAATTCCATGACCCTCTTGGTGAGTGCTCATGATGGTGCCTCATGTAATGGACGTAATTCCACGAAACTCTTAGTAAAGTTTTGTGGTGGTGCCTTAGCGTATATAATTAAGTAAGGATTCAAGTAAAGATTGCATCCTAAAGCTCTAAAGAGTTAGTTAGTCTCACGTAGAGCGTACTGACTCAAGTGGTGAGAGTAGCAAGAGGCCCTAGTCTTTGGCAGGATAATGGCCTTAGACGTTTGAAGGCTAACCTTGTGCATGGTAGGGTGAAACCCATTGGCAATGGCTCTGCAGAGCAGTAGAGACCACCGTAAGTGCAAACATCCAGTGAATCTGACTAATTATATGTATCCGGATAATTGAATCTTAGAGTCTTGCTTGTTAGCTATCACATGGTTGTTTGCTTATCTTGTTGCATGTTTATGATTTGTTTTAAGTGTTCGTGTGCCATAACATGTTAAACTGATTTATACTCTAGCTTACCTTTTCTATTTGCTTGTGTGTTTTGTGTATGATTTTCTCCTTTTGCGATGATCATCAATTTATTAATGTGAGCAGATGTAGGAATCCCTAGTGGTCACCATGGTTATGGAGACTCTATAGTGTAGCCCCCTCTTGTGTTGGATCTCATCCCTTCAAGTACTCTCTGTAGGCACTATTGCCTATGGACTTTGATCAACAATAAAACTATTACATTTCGTTTTGTTTAATTGCATCATGGTGTGCCTTAGTCTTCTCTATGAGTATTTTGGATAATTGTAAGGAGTGATTATTATACTCCGTGACATTGCTCTTTATTTTATACTCTATGTTATGTTTCATTTAATTAAACTTATTTATTAAATGGGACGCTTCATATATTTGTTTAAACTTTAATTTTAGAAAAAGAATATATTTTTAATAAAGTTGTTATAAAAGGTAAATAAAAACGTAGCTTTACTTTTTTCAAAAGCCGCTTTATAAAAAATATGATGAAAAAGAAAAATAAGAATTAATATTTTTAATTAAATAAATCATTTAAAAATAAATATTTTATTTACCATCACTACTTTTAACACAAAAAATATACAAAATATCTTATTAATACTTATATCTAATTATATTTAACTATTTTAAAGATTCAAATCTATTTATTTGGGAAGGTACCCCTGAATTTTGAAAAATTATCAATACTAGCAATAAAAAAAAATTCAAAAAAAATAAAATAAATAAATAAATAAAAATCACGAAGTGACACGTAGTATTTACTGTTCATGGTCGTTAATGATTTAAGTGATGTTAAAAAAAAGATTCAATTGAATAAAATTGACAAAAATTAAGTCTTATTTGAATACAAAATTAAAATTAAAATTTATTTAACAAAACTTTATAAAAATTGGAATCAATAAATATTTTAACTTTTTTTTTAAACGATCGCACTTTAAATAATTCTAAGATGTCTTTAAATAATTATAAGATGTCAGTAACCTTCGCAACACAACCACTATATTAGAGAGTGGCCCACCATGTAGTATTTTCCCACTAGCTCGTGCTAAAATCCACCAAGATAATGCATATTTATTCATATAGTTTAAAGTTTAATGATAATCATTGAAACTGTAAAATTAATTAGAGAAAATGAAAAGTCAACAACTTAATTTATTGTGCAGTCTCTGATGAAATAAAAGAATTAGGAACAAGCCAAAGTGTAGGTAGATAAAATATAGTCAGAAGGTCTGTGAAAAAGAAATGATATATTTGGACAAAAGTGTACTTAGACATTCTTCTGAATGATTAATCACACTGTGCTTTTTATTTTATATAGTTTAAATGAGTATATTTATGTGCATTATATCGTAGTAGATTTTGATCATATACTTATTTTATTAGTGAATTAAAATAAAAGAAATACTGGATTCTGAGTACGGATATTTGTAGAAGAGATAGCCAGACAGATTATTATCATATGCGTTAAAATAATCACTTAATTAGTTCTAAGTTAAAATATTTAAATATTGAATTTCTCAACCTTATTACTGTCTCAAGTTTACGAGATTGATCGGTTATTTTGTGTGCAATGGCGGATTTCGGTCATTACGGTGGAGTGTCCAAATTTTAGTTGAATTATTTTTTAATTTATTTTTTTGTTAAAGAGTATTAAGTTGGTCGTCTAAAAATATTAATTTGGCCGTCTAATATTTTTTACTTTCAAATTGGTTTTAATTTTTTTTTTGAAATTGATACAATTTGATATTTTTTGTTAAATTTCTTAAAGCGGAACAAAATAATTTCACCAAAATTTATATTAGGATTATGTCAATTAAACCAACAAAATAAACTATCCTTATTCACAAATTCAATTTTGATGAAAAAACATTAGTCCGATTCAAAAAACATTAGCCCCCTATGTCCACAATAAGGTCCTAAGGTCCCCTACTGTTTGTGTGGATGGATTATTATTGTTGTCTAATTTTATCCGCCAACATTGATTATGGATATTTGTAAGAGATTTGTGATGCCAAAGTTATTAGTTCAATTCAGATCGACATGTATTAAATATATAATTAATGAACGTAAACTATCACTTTACATGGACTCTTATTTATAAATTTTGTAATGGGTTATTGATTAGGGCATGTTTAATTATGATCTAATTTTCTTAATCGTGATTAGAAATCTTAATTGGTAGTTTTCCTATTTCAAGTCGTCTAGTTAGCATCAACCGATCAAATGGTTGTGATGACCGTTCGATTTGCTTACAAGTTCATACAGTTCATATCGTACAACTAATGCTCGATTTGTGACAATACTAATGGAGAAGAAATAAATAGGCCAACAATAACTTTTAGAAATAATTTCTATAATTATTTTTTAATAGTCTAAAAAAAATATTTTCAATTTTTTGAGGACTCATTTTGAGATCTTTTGAAGGACGAAGAAAATAATTTTGTTAAATTAAGGGACTGAAACAATATTTAATAAAATCAAAATGATTTATATAACTTTTCTTCTATTGAATTTTGTCATTACAATACTTTTTGGTTTTCATGTGATATGAGTCTTTTTAACTTAAAATGACTCATATTATATGCTAGTTAATGTTACATATCTAACTCAATGATGGATAGGATGTTGGGCTCGTTCTTTGTGAGAAACTATGGTACATATTGAGTATATATTCTGTTTATCTGTTTATTAGATTTGTTGGCATAATTCACATTATGTGCAATAATTGAGTAGAGTTGTGCATAATCTATCAAAAAATATTTATCATATTTTAATATTTAAGTTAGATATTATTCTTTTATTTTTATTTATTTTGTTATTTTTTGGGTCCTTACATACTTTTGTAAATTAGTTCTTTTGTATGTATTTAACATTGATTGATTGTTATAGTTCTTTTGAAACTTAGATGATAATTTACTTTTATGTTTCCTTATTCATAAAAAGTTTAACTTTGATATATGTATTTTAATGTGGATATAATAAATTGTGAAATATTAAAACAAAATTATTAGGGTTAAATAGTCATTAGGTCCTAATTTTGGTTAACTTTTTTCAATTTGGTCCTAGTTTAGGATTTGTTTTCAATTTGGTCCTAACTTTTGTAAATTTCATTCAATTAGATAATTTTCCTTAACTCCATCTAAATAGTTAACGGAACAGTGTCTAGCGTGGTTCATTTCTGTGACGTGGAGCACTATTGAATGACGTGGTCGTTATTTTACTATGCTTGTCTCCTCAGTGCAATATCATCTTCCCAACAAGAGGTTGAGTCATAGACTTTGAACAAAAGATTAGAGAGTTCATCGAAGACTAACACAATCTTGTATGAGATTTGATCTCTAAGAGTTGTACTCATCACAACGAGATTGAGAGGATGGTTTTCTGAGGGGAAATGTAATGGAGGGAGTTCAGTGCAGGATCCTGTGACTGGACTGCATACAACAAAGTTTCCTAAGAGTTTACGGTAGAAAACCAGGCCACCAAATGCTACAACATGCATGTAGTTTATGTTAGAGTCTTCGAGAGGAAGACGCAAGTGATTGAGTTTTTTTCCAACTGTTTTCAGTAGTGTCAAAGACAATAGAGTGGTTGAGGTTGGGAGAAACCATTAGAAACCATGGATCTCTTGAGGAAATGTGTGAGTAGGCAAGCTTGGAACTCATAGAAGCAATAGTTGATTTCCATCTCTTGTAGACAAAAGTAAGGCGGAAAGAAGGAGGAAGTTGGTAACCATGAAAGGATCCTCTCTAAGAGATCTTCATTAAGGTCATCCAGAGAAAAACCGTTTAAGTGTGAATTGTCTCCATTTTCTGGAGACTTTCTTTTCAAACCGTGTTCCATTGGCCACTTATTTCACTTTAATAGCTTTTATCAATCATAAACACCAATTGATGTGAATTAAGACTTTCAACTTAAATGGGTAACGACAAAAATTGTTTATCTGCACCCAAAAAGATCAAAACTTTCCCTTTCTTTCTCCAACCCCGTGAATTCACAAGACTCGTTCTTCAATTTTGGTAGAAACCCGTCCCGCACCCATGAAAAGCTATTAAAAAAAAAAACTGACAAGCTATAGTTTAGAAGCAAACATGAAACTAGAGACTTCAAAATCCAAAGCAATTTACTTCTTTTCCCTTTCTCGACTAACCTTATTACTAGAAATCAACGCACAAGATAAGAAAACATAGAAACAATTACTCGAGACAAAAGGGGTTTGATTTCATGAGAAGAAGTGGTGAGTAAGCAGATAAACAAGAATTTCAATAGAACGCAACAATCTTTCTCGTAGAACAACAATCTTTTGCGTAGAACAACAATCTTTGATGGAAGTGAATGCACTGTCTTCTCACATATCCAATTTACAGAAATCCCTAATTCTTAATGAATCCCTAAACCCAATTCGACAAATTTGTAATCCTAAACCTATCTTATTAAAATTAAAAAGGGTAGCACAATAACATAACGGTCACGTCATTCAACAGTGTTCCACGTCAAAAAAATGAACCACGATGGACATTATTCCGTTAACTATTTAGACGGAGTTAAGAAAAATGATCTAATTGAATGAAATTTATGAAAGTTAGGACCAAACTTAAAACAAATCCTAAACTAGAACCAAATTAAAAAAAGTTAACCAAAATTAGGATCAAATGACTATTTAAGCCAAATTATTATTATAACATTTCATTCTTTAAATTTTGTTTAGGTTGAGTGGTATGCATACACGGCAAGTCAATCATTATGCGGGATGAACTATAGTAAAACTAGTTTACAATTCGTGTGTATTTTTGGACCTAATATAACACTGTGCAAATTGGGACGAGATCACTCGTGTTTACTTACACTTATTTTCAAAACAAAACAAAAAATGAATTATAAGAAATTTTCAAAAAGTTATTATAAGGAAAGAAATTTATCAAAAATCAGTTTTTCTCTGAGAAACAATAATGTTATCGCATCTGCATTGTTAGCGATACGATAGAGAAATTTTGAAGCACTCAATTATGACTTTTTGATGTATTACTTATCACACTCGTGACTAATATTGTGATATTTGTTGGGTTTCTGGTTTTTGGTCTAAATGGTCTTAATTGAAAATTCTTATTTTTCAAATTTATTAAGCAGAATCACAAATTTTTTTTTAGAAAATTTAGAAAATATGGGTAGCTATGGAAATATAATTTGTGTTTCACAACCGTAACCTAACTTGCACTCCTTGAGGATCAAAAGTCCATTTGAAATCTCAATTATGGCATATACTTTTGGTCTTTCCTTTGTGATTAAATTGTAGTTAAGTACTTTTATTCGATGAGCTTTTCAACCCAAGAAACGCTTTGGTTTAGAAGCTTAGTAGTATCGTGATGGTAGAAAAGCTAAGTAGGAATCAAATGAGGGATTCATTTGGGGTCACTTTTAGAATTTGGAATTTCTTGCACCGACAATTTTCTCTCTTTTCAGCATTTCAATTATTGGATGGTTTTGTATTTATTTACCATTTGCTTTGCAACTCTCTTTACTTGGTTGATGTTTCAATGGTGATTGTCAAATTCAAGTTCTAAAGTTTGTGGTTAGGATTTAAATTTTGATTTGTTTATACGAATTTGGTTATCCTTCATTTTCTTTCCCATTATATATGGTTTTGTGATCTTTGAATGGGATTATGTGTATAAATTTTTTGAATGGGGGACTTTTCATCCTTAAAGTCCTAATAGACGCAAAGACTCCATTATGTTTATGTCCAATAATGAATATGTATTACAATCATAATTTAAGATAACCAAATGGATAAATAGTTTACATAATTAAATAGATAAAGATACATGTTATTATAGGTAACTTTTATAGGTAAACATCGTTTATTTCGCTCATATGATAATTTTTATAGGTAACTTTGTTTATTGAGTATTTAGAGTTAATCTTGTATAAAGTTTTCTTAGACGCATTTCCTAAGACACTTTTATCAAATACTATGTGATAGAGGACTATTCATGGAAAATATACGAGAAGAATTATAAGAGGAACTATGGCAATTCAAAAGACCTATGATATGGTCAAATAGTCAAAGGACGGAAGAACAAATATTTTCAAGACTCATGATGATACAAGAAGCTAAAAGAACCAAGAATATGAAGATCATACCTTATAGTTCTTCTAGAATAAAATTGTGAATTATATGGTTCCTAGGTGAACCCTTATCGCTAGACAAACGAATTTTCCGAGAAATTTGGGTTGATTAGTGGAATATTAGATAAATAATTTTAGTAGGGTTGATTAGTGGAATATTAGAGAAATTTGGGTGGCTGCTAGGGAGAGACTTTTGAGAGCACCAAAATGTTGCCTAAGAAGAACTAGAGGGCTAGGAAGAGTTCCCATTGGTAGAGGAAAAGGCTAGGGCAATTTCTGAGGAAGAAGGAACGCTAGGAATGTGTTTAGAATGGAAAATTCCAGGTAAAAGGAGTTGTACTACATGTTTTAATTTATAAATTATGTGTTTTTCATGGTGTTCTGAAGCATGGGTGCCTTTTTCATTTGTGTTTTTCGCTGGATCGCTTTTTCTGGGTTCTGCCCAAAAATCGCTAGGCGGTGTTCATAGCTCGCCAATTGATGGATGAAGCTTGTGTTAGTTTTGAAATGGTGATTTAAGCCAAGAAGGGGGTTGAATTGGCTTTATAAAACTTTTTCGAAAGCTTAAATCTCTTTTCAATTGAATCAAATAGACTGGAAAGTTAGGATGTAAAAGTAGTAAACTAGTACACTTTTAATCGATTAAAAAATCAAGCACCAAACTAATTTGTTCTTGAGCTATGAAACAGTCGATTAAAAAGACAAATCAGTCGGCTAAAATACTGGAGATTTATGCAGAATGCAGAATTCAAAAATTCAACTCAAACAACAATCTTTTACATCCAAGACTTGTTTCAATCAATATTTTTAACAAGTATACAACCTCAGATTACACAAGAACGCATTAAATCACACTAAAGATCGAATTGCTTGGTTTTCTTCAGTTTTTAAAGAGATTCAAAGTGAATGAGATGAAGGAGAGAGAATTGCACAATTGCTTTTATACTGGTTCACTCAATCAAAGAGTTACATCTAGTTTACCAGGACAACCTGAGCCTGGTTTCCATTATATTTAAAAGTTTTACAAATCACACGCCAAGATTACACTTTTGACTCACACAAAAATCTAGACACACACCCTACAAGAATCACACTTACAGACCTGAAATCACATCAAGCAAACCAACCAGAGGCACAAGAACATCCAAACCTGATGGTGGTTGTCCCTAGCCAGCCATACATGTGTTCTTCAAGCTACTCACAAGCCAAAATGCCTCTAAGGTCAACCAAGATCTTCAAACCACGAGTTGCTGTTGGTATCGCGCAGCGGAATGTTTGGGCGTGTGGACAAAAACCAAGAGGAGGGTGAATTGGGTTCTTAATAAAAATTGTGCTTTTAATATTTTCCCTTTTAATATCAAAGATCAATTAAAATTCTTTCCTTTATTTTCTAATAAACACAATAAAATAAAGAGAGTAGAGAAGAGAAAATTGCACAAAGTATTTATACTGGTTCGGATCAAAAGACCCTACGTCCAGTTGTTAATCTTTCAAAAACGAGATTAACT
>Ga0209389_1003666_pt1 | contig 12487 bp, 5 predicted proteins | sample CowpearedBW_FD_187526 | JGI IMG/M metagenome (GOLD analysis project Ga0209389, IMG submission 187526) | Root nodule microbial communities of legume samples collected from California, USA - Cow pea red BW (SPAdes) (version 2) | ecosystem: Host-associated > Plants > Roots > Nodule | place: USA... | reverse complement strand
TATTATTATATTTATTATTTATTTTTTGTATCATTTTGATCAAGTGATGTATTATAACTTTTATTAGTGTATAAAAAAAAGATTCATTAGAATTTAAAAAATTGAAGTAAACAAACATTTAAAATATATTTTAATTTGATTATTTGTTTTTCTTTATATTTTTTTAAAATATTTTTTAATTTTATCAACTAAGTTTCATTAATGTTTGTAGTTTGTAAATTTAATAAATGTTTTGGTTCTGATGAAATTTTATTTGGTATTCTAATCTAAAATGTAACAATTTGGTATTCTAATCTAAAATCTAAACAATTATAATTTATTTCAAAGTATTTGATATGGAAGAAATAATCATACTCCTAATATTGAATATTTGATAATATTATGTTTTCTTTACCATAATTTTTTTTATAAAAATTAATATTGAAGTAGTTAAAAAATGGGTACGGGTATGGACATGAAATTATACCCGCCGTTACCCGGTGGGGATGGGACAAAAGTTTGATATCCGTTGGGTTTGGGTATGAGGATGGGGATGAATTTTTTTTTATGGGAATGAGTATGAGATAGCAAAACTCGTCCCCTGCCATGTTGTCATCTCTTAGCTTCTTATAAAACTTATTAAATTCATGAACAAATAAACAAGCCCTAACAATAAAAAAATTCCTCATCGTCGCATAATTCTATGCCTCCTTAACGGAATCTATCATAAAACAACGATAAAGAAGATGCACACAAAAAATAAATTAATGGTGAAATCATAAGTATTTTTGTTAGAAGGTTTAAATTTCATTTCTCATCATTCCTACTGCGACAAAGGAATTTTTCTTGACTTGCCCACAACATCTTAGTTGATTACTTGTCCACCATAACAAATTCAAAAAGGATAGGAAAACATTTTTTTTAAACACAAGAAACAATAAAAAACATGAAAAGTGACTAATCATAAATTGGACAATTAGGCATTCAATGATAGAACATACAGACGGATAATCATAAATGAAAAGAATCAATGAAAAATACCCTTTTTGTTTTGTCCAATGAAGATAAATAGCATCAACAAAGTGAGTGTGAAAACAAAGAAAATAAATAAGGTAAAACAACTTCCCAAAAAGAGCAGTAATGAAATGATGTTACAAAGAAAAACAAACTATAAAATACATGTTAAATTATTTTAAAAATAATAAATAACTTATTATATTAGAAAAAGTGAAATAGGAATTAAAAAAGTAGACACGAAGGAGAAAGGAAGTAAAATAAAATATAATTATCTTATGGAAGAAAAAGAAAGTGAAACACCGGTAGGTAAGTGAACTCATGTAACATATTGAAGTAGTCTTTGTAATTAGAATTTGAATGTTATGTTATTAAAATATAACGCTTATAAATATAAAAAATATTTATATAAAGACTAACATACTTTTAAATTATTTAAATTTTATTTTTTTATTATATTGTCTTTGTTTAGATTATGTTTCGTTTATATCGGTGAATTTAGGAATAACAAAAAAATATTCGTATTCACGGATATCTGCGGATAAGATTTACGACGGATAATTTATATCCACGAGTATTTATTACACATGGGTAACAGGTAACAGATATTTTAATATCTGTTTTTAAACTGGTCGTGCGTGAGTATCATATACCCGCGGGTATTCGTTACCATCAAAAACTTAAAATTAAAATTTAATTTGTTTTATTAACCCAAATTTAATTAAAATTAAGATTATATTTTATATTTTATCAGATTCAATTTAATTTAATTTAATTTATATTTTTTGTAATTTTATTTTATATTTTTTATTTTTTTTCAAATATTTGTGGGTATCCACGGGTGCCCTCAAATTTTAAAATATTTGCGGATGTTTATTAAGACGGAACCGAGTAGGTAAACTAGCGGATTATAGGTGAATTTTTTTTTTACAGGTCAGATTATGGATAGACACTATCTGTAGTCAACCTGACTCATTGTCATCCTTAAATTAACCATTTGAAAAAATTTACTTTTAGAATAGAAAGTGATAAAAAACACACAAATTTCAGGAGGATCAAAACTTTTTCTTTATTTTAACTTTCTCTTTGTTATAGATCAGATTTGCATCGAAGAGTGTGAATAAATTTTATTTTTAAATAAAGCTAATTTTTAATATCAATAATAATAATAATAGTAATAATAACAATAATAAATATAAATGATAACATTTTTTCATTTTTTAATTATTATTTTTGTTTATTTATCGACTATTTCACTTCATTCATTAACTTTTGTAAAGTTTCATCTCAAATATATTTATTTCTTATCATATTTCTCTTAATCCAAATAAATTCACATTCACCTCTTTATCCCTCAAATCTACTTTAATTCACTCTCTCAAATCCATCTTCAAATCCAAACACAACATTAAAGATGTCATAATCCTGACATAAAATAGATTGTCAAAATCATGACATAAAATAGAGTGTTCCTAGATGATCAATTTTTTCTTTGGAGTAAGTTCATCTTTATTCCTCTTGAGTCATTTTTAGAAGTTTTGCATGCATGTGTTTTATGACGGTTGAATGTGATTCAAAATAGTTCAAGATGAATTTCTATTTGTCTATGATTGTTAGGATATGTTCATATCATTAAATTGAGATTTATATGTGTATAGTCTCATTTGAGAGTTAGATACTTTGAAGCTTAGTTGAGTTAAAGTTTAATTCAAGTGAGAGAAGTTGAAAGGATATTATAGTCACTACACTTGCAATGATGTGTTTGGAGGATTTTAAGGCATGTGGGACTAGAATATTTATATGGGATGGTAATTGAGATATTGTTATGTGATTGAGAAATAAACTAGTGATACATATATTAGTTTGGTTAAATCAACCTATAATATCATATTTTAAAATTGAAATGTATTTGTCGTGATATGTTAAGTATATAAAACACTAGTTGAAGCCAATGAAACAAATCGATATACATATCCAATTTTTTTAATTATGTAGATTTCCTGGGCGAGTCATTCACCCTCTAAGTGAAGTTCAAGATTTTAAAATCTATATGCCTCATGTTGCTTTACTTGATGGGCGAGCTTTGTTAATAAGGCTCTTAGGTCTGGGTCATAGGACGATCAGTAAATCACTTACTAAGTGAAATTCATTTTATAAAAATATAGAGAACTTGAGGTGTTTGGGGTTGTTGGGCAAGTTTGGTCTCAAGTGAAATTAATTGATAATGACTTCCAATACTTATTCGCTAGATGAGTCAATTCATTCACTGAGCGAAATTCTTTTAATTAAAATCTAGAGAGCTTGGGATGATTGGTCAATAAGGCAGTCAAGGCTTCGTCCAGTGAATATACCTCCAAAGATATGTCATTGGGCAATTGAGGATGTTAAAGCTTATTATTTTAAAAACTATAAATGTTGTCTCATTGAATGAGGTTTAGTGCTCATGAAGTAAAGTCAAGTTGTTCAATCATAATTTACCGTTTTGTGTGTGTTTGTATCCACATAAAGTTAGGATTTACCTTAATACATTATTGATATATGTTTGAGGCTGAGTAGAGTTAGTGCTTGTGCCATAATCTACCGTGAGATGTTGATTTGATATATTTGTGATGTGAATTTAGTTATTTATAACGAGGAAGTATTGTCTTGAATGATTGTATGATGTGTATTGAATCAAGATTCTTTAATGAGATTATCCTAAATCTACTAATGTTGGACTATGTGGCATGATATTAGGTGATGAGGGTTCATGAAAATTTTTATAACTTGGATTTGTGTGAAAGAAAACCATATCAAACATGTTATATGAAATTTATCATATCATAAGAGGAGAACTTAGATTTTAGGATATAACTTTGTGTGAATGGATAACAAAATATTCCAGTCTAAGTCATGCACAAGTGTTTTGAAAGTAGAGTTAATTATTAGTGACAGTTAAATAATTTTAGTATCAAATGACATTAATTGAATGATGTATGTGTGATATTTAAAATGTGTGATTTTTGTATATGATTGCTCGTAGATGTATTACATTTGTAAAATATAATTTTCGTGTTTCATGTTTTTAAATTTCGTTTTCCAAACTTAACACTTTTTCTTTTTCATCTTTCGATAGTCGTAAAGTAAGAAGTGATAAGTAATTATAATTTTTTAATATTTTTCTTTTCTTCCACTTCTATCAAATGCATAAATGATTTTAATTAATAGTTGAGAATTTTTATGTATATTTAAAAATATCTATAAACTCAAATAGTTTAAATAATAGTTATATCATAGTTAACATTTATTGCATGTGACATCAATTGTATTGCAAAGAGACTGAGTGAGCCAAGTCACAATCCAATTGTGACTTGGAATTGTTACGTTTTTAAATTAAAAGAGTCACGTCCTCATTAATGATTATATCTTTTAGTTTAGTTGTAAGCATTTGATCCTAACAATTGGTATCCGGACCAATATCACGAATATGTGACAAAGGCCAAATAAGTCGTGACTAAGCTATAATTTATTCGATCCTAACAATTAATATCAGAAAAAAGTTCATGAATATGTAACAATTGATAAAAAAAAAAGTACATGAGTACGTAACAGTGAATCTTGACTAAAGTATAATTTTTTATCTAGTAGTAAGACAATATCACTTTTAAAAGTATTTTTTATTTAATGAAAACAACTTAAGCTATCAATAGATTAGTGTATTTAGTCTCATAAAAAATATATTTGTTTTTATGAAAGAAAGGGGCTAAGTGCCAGAAAACATACGAATAGAGGAACTTACTTGCCTAGGTTGAGCCATTAAAGACAACCAGACGAAAGAAGGGACACTATCACTGAAAATAATTTCACTATTCGTATAAAGCGAAAGCATACACTACGTAATTATTTTTGGAAATACGACCAGGACATTTGCATGTTCCTAGAACTATTTGTTTAACCAGGTCTCTATATTTAAAAACTTCATAAACTTGTGTTCTATTTTTGGAAGTATAGTATAACTATGCGATCGTATTTTATAAGAGTTAACTGAATTAATAATATTGGTTTGAAGAGATAAATGGAATGGCCTTTTTCATCTTAATATTGTTTTTTTAAATGAAAAAGGTATGAACTTTAGGGTTTTATTATTAAAATTTTGACTGAAGTTTTGCAAACGTGTCGCACTCGCACTTGAAGTATATGCTAAAAAAGTAGCCAAACCAATACTGGGGAACATTTCATCACTTGGTCGGTTTGTCCGCCGGCCCATTTCCACACTTTTTGATTCATCATTTTATTTTCCTTTTTTATTTCGAAGAAAACTCCTTAAATGTGTCTTCAGAAAAGAAAAAAAAATCTTGGTTTTTCTAGTTTTAACTTGCAAATGCCAACCCACTTTTCAGTATGTTGGGAACTAATACTTTTAATTTAAGGTTTTCATTTTTAGATCTGAGAATTTTGTTTCTTCAGTAATATACATTTTAATTTCCCTTTCAAATCTACCAAGTGAGATCCATTGTCATATATATTGTTATTTTAAATGTTAAAATTTAAACTTTTTATTTTAAAATATATAAAAGCAAAATTAATTTAAATATTAATTGCATGGTAGAAAATGAAGACACTTACAAGTAACATCTATGTTTTTGCTAGCAATTATATTGATAAAAATCAATTTGAATTGTTACAATATTTTGGCTGAGTAATAATAAATTTTCAGCAAATTGAAATGGTGTTAAACAATAAAACACACTGGTCAATAAGGGCATGTTTGTTTTTCTCATAAGAACTCCAGTGATTTGTTAGTGGTGGATCCAAATCCTTTTGCATGATTATAATGGGTAGAACAAACACAAACACCAAGTCACTGCAGAAATGGAGAAGAAATTTGGACAAGGAGCTTTTTACCACTTGTATGTCATTTTATACAGCAGTTTCTTTACAAACCAACTACAAAATCATGACCTTTACCACTGACAACTTAGTTTATTGACAATTACCAGTCACTCGATACCTCCACAATGGCCTGGACTGGCATCATACTTCACTATGTATTATTCCTTCTTTTTTTCCGTTTTCTACTCTGGAAATTTACCTCACAAACCCCAAATGCAGAGAAAAAAAAGATGAAGAAAACTGAAAAAGAGGCAGAGTTGGCCAGCGGCAACTATCATTTTGAAGAAACTTCAGAAGCACAGCCAGCGATAGGAAGATCACTTGGGGTGCAGACAAGAGCCCTTTGTTGTAAATGTCTCAGACTTTGTTCCATGCTTACTTGAACCATCTCAGCTAGCATCTTCTTTGCTTTACCAGATTGATCATCCCCATCAATCTGTGATATGATGTTGCACACTATATTCTCCAGAGTGTCAGGTTGAATTTCAGATCTCGGATAAGGAGACTCTCGCAGTAACTGCAAAAGGGTGCGTGCTTTTGACTGAGACTTAGGTGTCCCTTGAACTGTAAGCTCAAGAAGTCCTGGAATCACACCTTCTCTTAGAATTGGTTCCCGGTATTTACATCGATCGCTTTGGCACATTGTCAACAGTGCTCCAACAGCATGCTCCCTACTTTGGAGAGTGCCACTTTCAAGAACTTCCACAACTGCCAGAACCCCACCTTCTTCAGATGTCAAGGCAGTTCTGCCCTCGTCATAATCCACCAACGATTCTATCAAAGCGCAGCATTTTTCAGCTGTTTTTGATGATTTTTTACAGGTTTTAAGAAGATCAACTATGAAGGGGATTGGGTTTGTCTCAAGAATGGTGCTGAGATTAGTAGGGTGGGTTGATAAATTAGACAGAGCCATTACTGCATCAGCTTTAGCTTGGGGGCTTCCATCTCTAAGGACCTCTACAAGAAGAGGAATGGCACCACAAGCACTGATAATTGGTTTGTTGGTCGAAGAGGCAGATAGTGTGAGCAATGATGCAGTTGCAGACTCCTGCAGATTTACATTTTGAGACTTGAGGAAACTAACAATCGGTTCTAATGCACCAGCCTCCACAATATTGATTTTGTTCCTGCAAGTCCAATTCAAGTAATGAATACGATTGAATTATGACTAAAAAAATTATCTAACGAAAAGTTTAAACATGATACTTGTAGAACGGTAACGTCACAAAATAAATAGCACAGGGTACAGAAAACAAGCCAATGTTTTAGTTCACGATGAACTGCAAATTGCAATAACTTCATCCAGCTATATAATGTAACATCAGATCTGCCAGAAAAAAAGAATTTGAAATCCTGATATATATTTTATTATTAGGAGTTCATTCTTAAGTTAATGGCATTATATTCAATCACAACCTGGAACATACCCAATCTTGTCTTAGATGTAGAAGACTAATGATGTCATGGTACAATGTGGAAACAATAAAAATACTGATGTAAGCAAAAGTAGAATAAGATCTGATTCCCCTGGTTTAACCCTCTTGTGGTGGTTAGATATTAGGTGATTTACTTCTTGCCATGCACATCCTTGTCCATGGTGCTGGCTCAAAACACCTACCTCCCAGGGAGGAGAAAGAAACAAGAGATAAAGGATCTATATTGACAGTAATCGTGTATTAAAACATGAGCCAAAACAAGAAATTTTAGGTGCGCTTGTTTTGTATAGGTGGAAGATGGGGGAAGTAGGAATTTGAAATGAAAATCACTTCACAGTTGTTTGGTATAGCAAAAACGGAGGTAGGTTGAAAAAGGAGTGCAGCTCATTTACGCTCCACCCCACAAATTTTGGTCACTCCTAGAGCATGAAAGTGATTTTTTACCCTCTATCCAAGCAACAATGAGTGAAAATAAAAACTTTCTATCCAACCCTTTGGTCCTTCTCTTACCTTCCTATTTTCAACCTCACTTGAACAAAAACAACGAGGAGAGGAGTAGGCAAAAAGTCATTTGAACATCACGTTCAATGCAGAGATCTGAACCATCTCTATAAACATTAAGCCCACGGTTTTTAAATCACTAATTTAAAAACATTGAAGGAAAATAAGATAACAAAGGAGCTAGAATTCTCCCATTTCTATATCCTAGAAGTCATTAATGCATGCTCAATAGCTTTCCTTTTTAACCCGTTAGGTAATTTAATTATTTTCTGTATATGATAAACAAATATGGCATTATTATTCGTCTAGATGATCCTAATCGGAGTAAGCATACTGTTCTCTAATATTTTAACCCCTTACGCAAATATTTAGTTAGCTACTAGAAGCGAAAGCAAAATAAAGGAATTAAAACTGTTCCTTTAGCTAGAAGGTGAAACTTGACTCTAAGCAACGAGCACTAAATGATATAAAGACTACTTCCGCAATAAGACATGATCCAAAAAGGAAAAGAAACAAAAGTAAAAAAGAAAGAGCACCATGTGAAACAAAGGAAATCCACCTCGCAATCGGATAAGTTTCAACAACAAAAAAGCATCCAATTCTTTCTTGAGTGACATAGCATTAGCATGCATGCATAATAGCCACAAAAGCAATTATCATTCACAAAGCAACGTACTCGACATGCTAGAATTCACAACACGCAAAATAAAGACTAACAAAAGTATTATAATTAATTGATTAATTAATAATAATAACAGTATTCTATAAGAATAATAATGACAAAAGGTAAATATCAATTTGATGGTTCATTTTCTAATTTCAAGAAACAAAATATTGTAGAGAGTTCAATCAATCACAGAAATATGTGACTCTTGCATTCTAAGGCATGATAAAGTGGTTTTGCTCATTTTCTGTCAAAGATGCAAACTAACTACCCCTCCCCCCCCAAAGAATAAAAGTATGGTACACCGTGAATCACCCATCTTCATCATCTTTCCTAACAAACATCTAGGTAGAATATAAAATCAAATCTCAACCATCACGCTCAAAAAAACAAAAAAATAAAGAAAAAGGAAGAGAAAAGAATTTAGTAGACAGAATAAAGAGTAGAATCAGAATCATCATGTAACACCATATATGCTATGTACCATTATTATACAACACTATACTATTATTATGATTATAGAAATACATGAAATCCCAAATTGACAATATTTAATTCCAATATCGAATCCCAACTCGATGGCTTCAAGGTATTGCGTATGTTTCATAAAGCGCACGAATTCCCAGAATCAAAAAAAGTGCGTCAAACAACAACTACCATAAAACTAACCATAAAACTGTATAAATTAAAGAAAAAAAATTAAACCCACTACAAGTAAATTAATCACGCGAGAGAAAAAAAAAATCTAATCAGTCAATTATGTAGAGGTTTCGTTCATTTTTTCATAAAAAATATGATTAGTCAGAATTTTCCACCATTTTTAATTCTGGTGATTGGAAAGGAAAATAAAAGGAAAGAAAGGAAGGGCAGGGAGGTACTTTTCGTCCTTCACGGCGAGGTTGAGCAAGGCGAGGAGAGCGGATTCCTGTGACTCGGGCGAGTCGACTCGGAGCATGGAAACGAGTGGACCGACAGCCTGAGACAGTTGGCGCCGACAACGTTGGGACGTCTTGGTGAGTCGGCGGATGTCACGAGCGGCTTGAAGACAGAGGTGGGGCTCGCCGGAGTTGAGGAGGTGGAGGGCGCGGCGCACGGCGAGCGGCGTCCTCGGCTCCTCCGTGTCGAAAGCGACTCCGTCGGAGGAATAAGAGGAGGAAGAGGAGGGAGAGAGCGAATGGGGACTCTCCATTGAGGTGGTAGCGAGAGAAAGTGGAGAGAGAAAGAGAGAAAATATCTGTTTGGTTTGAAGGAAGAGAGTGAGAAACGCAAAGTGTGTGGTTTTGGTGCGGAGGCTCCTGGGAGAGGCGTTAAGCAACAGTTATTTGTAACATATAAAGAGAGAGAAAGCTGTTGGTTTGGTAGTTTGGTAAAACATTAGAACAAGTTTCATATATTTATTATTATTTTTTTCTTTGTTTGTTTTATTATATTATTATTACACTATTAACTATTATTTCATGGGTCTATGTATAACACAACAGGATTAGATCTTTTGAATTGAAGTTTCAAAGTTATTAAAGAAGAAAACTTCATTCAAAATATTCAATCAAGTTATTCACCCACCTTAATAAAGCGATCTAAAAAACTAAAATCGCTGAAAATAAATTAAAAAGGTGCCAAATTTACAATTTAGTTAAAAATACCATATTATATCACCGAGTATAAATGAGGATATATTATTATATTGAAATATTTATTTTCTTATTATTATATTAATTACTATTGTTTGTTATATATTGTTGTTTCGGCTCTGTGCTTATGTTGGTCTGGTCTTCAATCAACGTGTTACACTATTTTTGGTGGGCCTTGGTTTGGATACATTATTATTTTTAGGTTTTGTGCATGCTTGAAAATGGCCGAAATATCCCTTCCACATGTTTTAAATTGGTTTTAATATTTTTAGGGGGGAATTTATTTGGTTGTTGAATGGTGTGATTGAAAATTGAGAATGGATTATGAGGAGAATGTGTGTAATAACAAAAAGGACATAGAATATATGCTTTTCTACCGTTGTCCATGGTGTATCGTCGGTGGGTTTGTTCAATTTCAAACAAATGAATATTCAAAACATAAGAAAAATGAATATTCAAGAGGGAAAATTAAAAATGTCATCCAGATTCTTTATTTGCTCCATTCTAAAATAAATAAACTTTATTTGCTAAACTTACTCATTTTTCTAGTTATGTGTTTATATTTTATTTATAATATATTAGCACTATTTGGTCGTAGTTGAAGAGTTAATTAATCATGAGTGATCAAATTTTTAAAAAGAGTGAGTTCTCATTCACTCTAAATATATTTTACCTTTTTCATTTTTGTTATTATTTAATATTAGTGGGATCAATCGATAAAAATATCATTTTAACTAAACTAATTGAAATTTGGTTATGTTTTGAAACCTTACTCTAGGTCCTATATTTTGAATTACTGCTTAGTTTTTTAAGTTGTTTTGAGGTCAAATGCTTGTATTTAAAGAAAATTAATTATATTTTCATAAAATCTTAAGGTAGATTATATTTAGATGTGAAAAAAATTGTAGGTGATCATATTATCTTGAGTTTTATGTGGGGATAATATTTTTGTGTTAAAAACTATTTGAATATTATTTGATTTTTGGTTATCATATTATTGTTTTAGAATATTGTGAATTGAATACTCTCGATAAAAAAATATTTAGTGGTTGAATTGTGCATCTTAAAGTATATGATTTATCTTGATTGTGGATTTGATTTTGATGACCATGGTTAGTTTCTTTTGTTTTTCATTTATATTGAGTTTGAACTATCACAATTAAATTGAAATAAGTGAAGGATGATACTTTAAAATATTTTAGATTATGCTTGTCAATTATGTTCAAATTTTATATTTGTAGATTGGATTTAGATAAAATTTTGAATTGTTTTATTATATTGCATGTAGTTAATTTTTTTATATATTTCACCGAAGTAAATCATTTTCACTGAAGTGGAAGATTTTCGCTCAAATGAATATAGAACAAATATTTAAATTTTGCTCTTGGTTTTACTTTCGTTCAAACAATTTTTTTTTCTCAAACAAAAATAGCATTACAGGTTAATTCCTTAGTCAGTTAGATTTTTCATTCAAGTCAGCCATTTTCTCAAACATTTCTTTTCTTGCTTTTCTTTTATTGATCTTTTATTGAATTGTATTTTTTACACATGTATGTTTCTTCTAAATAATTTGCTCATTTGCTTTATTCTTTGATCCATCCAAAAGTAGTTTCATCATTCATATTTTTCCTTTGTTTCAATCAACTTCGAAATCATTTATATTTTTAATAGGTTTGTACTTAAATGATAAAATTATTAATATTACTTACTTTAAAAATAGGCCTATAGATTTTTTTTTAATAATTTAATTAAATAAAAATAAAGTTATTAAAATTCTTATCCAGGTCCTAGGATTACCAACAAATCCGCGAATCAAATGTTATGCAGAATGGGTCAGAGAAATTAATTTGTATTTTTTATGTAGGACGGATCAGTCCACCTTAAATTGTCATACCTCAAATTGTCATCACCACTCAAAAAGAAGTTGTAATGATAATAATAATGGTAATAATAATAATTACATTTTACTTTATATTGATTTAACTATAAGGACAAAATTTAAATCTTTCATTTTAACCTCTTAGACTATTTTTTTTTATCTATCACATTCATTAAATCATTTACAAACTTTATCTCTACATTTTTTCACTTTTACATCTTATTCCTTAATACAAATAACAACAAAATATGTCTTATCTCCTCAAACTCTTCAATTCACTTTTGAATTTAAATCATAGTTACAATAGACTTTATTATATTTAAGCTTAAATAAAAACTAACTAGTTTATTGAAATTTCAAACTACTTTTTTTTTTTCTTCGATGACAATTATACAAAATGTCACCTTAAAATATTAATATTTTCATATAAATCATAAAATAAACAACAACAGGTAAAAGTAGAATATTAATTAACAATATTTTATTGAAAATTAAAAAAAAATTAAAAGTA
>Ga0209389_1003664_pt1 | contig 12489 bp, 10 predicted proteins | sample CowpearedBW_FD_187526 | JGI IMG/M metagenome (GOLD analysis project Ga0209389, IMG submission 187526) | Root nodule microbial communities of legume samples collected from California, USA - Cow pea red BW (SPAdes) (version 2) | ecosystem: Host-associated > Plants > Roots > Nodule | place: USA... | reverse complement strand
TATCATTCATCACTTAACCACACATAAAAGATAATAATAAAAAAAAAAGTTAAATATGTTTTTGGTCCTTTAACTTTTGGTGGAAATTGGAAATAGTCCATCCTCAAAACTTTGGATTAATTTAGTCCCTCAGCTTTGGAAATACATGTATTTAGTCCTTTTAACCAAATTTTTTTAAATTTATTTGACGTTTTAAATGTATTTCATGATAGTATTTGAGTTTTTTACATCGTTTAACTCATTTTCGCTTCAATGTTTACTTAGAAATGCGTTTAAAATGTCAAATAAACTTAACAAAACTTGGTTAAAAGGATTAAATTCACCCACTTTTTAAAGATGAGGGACAAAATTGGTTCAAAGTTTCGAAGAGGAACTAAATCCAATTTTCACTAAAAATTCAGGGATCAAAAACATATTTAACCCAAAAATAAATTATGTGAACTTTATATCAAAATAGTGGCATGTGGAGTCCAACTATGGAAAACACAACTGCGGGATAGAGGGAAGCCAAAAATAGTTACACTACATGTACAAATACTCAAAATAGTTATAATGCAAACTGAACAGTCATACTACACGTATAAATTCTCAAAATAAAACAAAATTACCAAAAATTAAAGAAATGGATGATAAATAATAAGTCACATTTGAAACACAATCACCACCAATCTAGGGGCAATAAGGACTAAGATATTAAGTCAAAAGATGAATGATGAAACTATTAAAAAAATAAGTAACAAATTAGATAAAATTGGCAGAATATGTCATCAGGGAAGTAGAAAGAAAGAATAAAGAACAGAATGCATAAAAATAAAAATATTAACTGTGAAAAGAATGGAGGTAAATACTCGCAAACTTGTGTGGAATATTTACTTGAAAAACCTGAACAACAGTGTTCCAGGAGAGAAAACAAGGTTTTAAATAGTACCACCATTGATGCGTAGCTAAGCAGGCATCCCCATCCCCAAGCACTAGAGGGGCTGCGGTAGTATAGTGGCCTTCGGGCGTGTAGCTGACCAAATAGGACTCATAGCAGATGGATGGAAGCACTATGCGTAGATCCCAAATAAAAGTCCCCCTGGGCATACACATTGGAGTTTGGGGGCAACTATTTATGGAATTTCAATTTCTAAATGAAATCTATTATTGTAATAATAGTGAAAACGATAAAGACTATGATTTAGAAGATGGTGATTGGTGATTGATTCCTAACTAGGAAACTTGTATTTGACTTCTGTTATTCAAAACACCGACGTTCTATTGAAGGGCCATATCCTGTTAGCACCACCATAACATACAAAAAAACTGCTACTGCAGCTGAAATGGCTACTATTGAAAACCAATCCGCTATTTGAATCCCATATCTGTACAAGGCTAATCCGCTATAGTGCAATTAACTACTGTGCACTAAATCGTGTTGGTTGCAAATATTGGACAAACCATGACTTTGTGGCAGCAAAACAATATAGAGATACATATATTTGCACTACATGGCTAAAATATCCAAGATAAAAGGAATGGGAAAGAATACCTTGCCAATGGCATTGCTTAATTTCGAAAATGCTTCCACTTGCAAAAACTCTGGCAACACCTCTGCACTTGAAGCAGCATAATTTGAAAGCCTCTCCATTAACTGAGACAGCACTGTCTTGATATCAACTGATGCCTGAAAGATACAGCGGGGAAAAAAACAGAAAGCTAATGAGTGGTGATACCTGCATATTTGCAGCATAGATTGTCATGGATATTTTGGATGCAATTTTTATAGTTAAGCAAAAGATACAATAGACACTGTCAAGTGTGTGCTTATCAATTAATCCAGTGTGGAAACAATTGTATGCTTAGCTAATAAAACCTTAGCATTCAACATAGATTGATCTCCCTGACACACATGCTCACTTTACTAATAAAACCTTGGCATTCAACATAGATCGATAACCCTGACACACATGGCCACTTTATTGTTCAGCGTATGATACACCAACTAGAACACAAAAAAGGGAGATGCTAATTTATTGAAACAACTTATAGTACCTTTGTACCTTGAATCAGAAAATTACAAATCTCAAAAAGATATATTTTAAAATGCACTGGTGACTGTAACATTATTAGTAAATAAATACGACCATATATATGTAGGCTAGCTTAGAACTAACGCAAGTTTATAATTAAAATCATATTCTATAGGGAAATTTTGGAGACAACAAATAAATCTCCTTTCTTGAGTTGTAACTTTACAAGTATTACACCTGGCAGAAACTTGTGCAACAGTTTAACAACTAAGATGATGTGCTAACTGTTAATCATTATATAGATATTTACTTCCTATTTTTCATTTGATTAATATCTTCATGTTCTATTGGTGATTCTTCACAATGAAATAATATTATATATTAGTGCAAGTTCACTAATCTGAACTTTCATGTTTTGGAAGGAGAGAAAACATATAAACACGGAATCCTCCAGAAGTAATACAGATAAATGTGCAAGTTCACTAACCTGAAGTTGAGGGTAAGCACCCAACAACACATCAAGAGTTTGCAAGTGATACTCATCGGGGAAGACTTGAATTATGCAATCCATCAAGTAGAACTGAGCCAACTCATCTTTGCAATTCACAACCTGTCCAAAGATAATTGAGGAAAATCAATCATATCTTCTGGTTAGAAAGCAAACAATACCTTTGATTATCAGAAACAGAAACAATAGACCAATTATACCTGCTCCAGTACTCTGGGAAGCACGGCGTCTTTGTACATATCAAGGTCAACACCCTCAATCTGACTGAGAACATGAAGATTCTTCCCAACCTAATAATATATCAAGGACAAAAAAGCAATAGAAGCCTTCTATAAGCATTTCATCGTGTATACAACCCCACTGCAGTGAAGCAAAACAGTTACAGGCTTCAGGTATTACAAGATCACGCAACTCGCTCCTTTCCTTTTCTCGTTTCTCCTTCTCCCGGGCAGGCCCCTGCAGACCAGAAAGCCCGACAGCAAGCCTCAACTCAGGGTCAGCTAAGAGTATGAAAGATTCACATGCATTACTACACCTGCATGACCAGAAATCATGCCCTCGTGATATATTTTACCCTCATGACGTGCAACTACTGAGACAACATGCATGTCTGAACATGAGTGTTGTAATGATGTGCAGAGACAATTCAACCAACCTGATGTTGCATCCGCACCCAAAGTTTGTTCATTTCAGTGAAATTTTGAAGTACAAATTCTACAGCATCTGCTACAGTATCCGCATCCCTGCAGTTGTAAAATTAGGCATTACTGCATCAAGCTCAATTTGAAATTGGAGCAGCTTTAAGATTATTGTCACTGCCACATGACAGGGCAGACACACAAGTCACAAGGTGAATCAGAAAAGGACAGCAGAAATCAAAAGATGAACAATAAAAACAAATGTTAAGAAAAAAGGAGGCTCAATTATTCTAAAGACTCCATGAGTTGACATCATGCATTAAATTGCAAAAGTAAAATGGTATAATGGTAACGTTGGTAGCCCTGATAGAGAAATGGTGATACTCAGGCTGCCATCAATTATCTTCCAAATGTTCACTGCTACTGGCTCAGTTCATTGAAACTTCAAATCTAACTCAATTAAGGAACCTCAGTGAAATAATCGTGCCTATGAAAGGAGCGGAGCGCAAAAAGTCTTGCATTACTTACCCTTCGTACTCTGAACCAATATCTGGCAATTTATCCCTACTAACTTGAGAAAGGTAACTCCTTAGAAAGAGTCCACGAACAGGGTGTTGAATACCACGACACATCTCCACAAGATCCTTAAGAACATCCTTTGCAGGAGCTTCCTTGGACTTGATGTATACTGATCCTACTGTACAGAGGAGATACCTGATTGTGATCATAAAATTAACAGCTCACAAGTAAGAAGCATGTTAAACTCAAAAGAGTGAACACATAACCACTGCAAAAGCTCAAAACAATCCCACAAAAAATTAGAGCAAACCATGAGGTTCAAAACCACCAAGTTATCAATGAGCAGAGTTACACAATTGATTTTTAAACAAACCAAAAAATCTTCCCCACGAGTCGTGACGAACTAATAGACGTCAATCTCAATTACACGCCATTAGCAGGAATTAAAAATATCAGCATGATCGTGCATTGCTCCACATACAAAACATAAGATAAAATGATTTACAATCACATTTTATAAGCAAGATTACACGCAAACATTCGGGAAGATTTTCCTATCATAAACGGTGTATAATAAAAAAATAATATAAGAAGAAAAAATGGATTCCGCAACACTCTCACTCACAATCGAGGCAAAATGTTTCCGGCGTGCTGGACGAGTTCATAAAGATCAATAATGGAGCAACCGCGACGAGTCTCTTCCTCGAAGAACATTTCAAGTTTCCGTAACTGATCAAAGGCGCGCATATCTAAAACACCGAATTCAGAGAAAAAGAGATGCAAATTAGCAATCACAAGCACAGAAGCAGTTAGGTAAAGGATCCAACGGAAAACAAAAACAAAAACAAAAAACAAGGTAACGGTGGATCCGAGAAGAACGCACATAGTTCGTAGTACTTGTGAGGAGAAAGCTTGGAAGTCCTGAGCTCGGAGAGCATCTGAGCCGAATACTTCAAAGCGTCCCGGAGATTATTGGAATCCTGCGACCAATCGAAATTGGATCGGAATGAATTAGGAATTTAGACAGCGAATCAGAATTAGCGTGATCGTGCGCGGTGGAAGAGAAGAAAAAGATAGCGGTTAGGGTTTAACGGAGGAGTTACCAATGCACGGTGCATGTAGAAGGAGTTCTGCTGAAGACCGGCGATTCCGGCGGCGAGAAACTTCTCTTCATCTTCGGTTCCGTCTAACATCATTTTCTCTCACTTTCCCTCTCTCTCTCTCTCCGTGTAATTTCGCCTTGATTCCTCTCTCTCTCTCTCTAACTACCGGTCCAACCAACTTGTTTTGCTCGTCGTGCTGGTCTCTGCTTGGGATTTACGTTCAGAATGGACAATATGCCTCCTCTTAACCTCCACTATTCCTATTTCACCCTTAATCGCTATGCTTTCACTCACCAATTTCATTCTCACGCACTTCATCCATATTCATTTCATTTGCCCCTACAACTTTCTCAATCACTTTTTTATTTTTTACCTACCAAAAAGGTCACTTTTTCTTTTGTTAATGTTTACCGAAATGTAAATAATTTCTTCATTTGTTTCTTAAACTGTACATTTATTAGAGTTTTTTTTATTCACATTCACGTATCAAACAATTAGCAACAATAATTCATACACTCTGCATAACCATAAGTTTTTGTTGAGTGTATCATAGTTTAACTTGTAGATCATCAGATTCCTATGTAAAAATAAAATATTGTAGTTCTAAAATTTAAATACAAAATATGATCAAAGATAATGTATTTATTTACCTTATCTTTTACCTGCCATTATTATGCCTTTGTAATATCTTTTAATTTTGTGTGTTTGACCGAATTAATAATATGATGTAAACGATGTTGTCTTTATTTAATTAAGTGTTATATTTTTTTTCATTTATATATATATATATATATATTATTTGACAATAAAATTGAAAGAAATGAAAATTTTTCAATATATATGTATCATCTTTGTGTTTAAGTGTTAAATAAGAAAAAATAGAAAAACATATTATATGTAATTTCTAATAGAAGAACAAATGACATTGATTTGATTGTATTAGTTACTTTTTAAAATAAAATAAATCTTAAAAAGTACATGTGTCATTTATTTAACCCGCATGACCACTTAGATGATATTTCACATTTAAAAATCGTCGATTAGGATATCAAGGGTGTTGGGTAGGATATATGTAATAGTTCATTCGTATCTTATCGTACTCACGTCCACGCAGTATTCATTATGTAGTACCCACATATTTTATTAATATTCATGAATATTTGTGAGTGTTTACAAACTAAATATTTAATATTTAACATCATTTTTAACCATAAATTCAAATAAAAATATAATGCATAATATTCATAATTGTCAAAGAAATTCCAAATAACTAATTTAAATAACCGAGTGAACTGGATTCTTGGTGAACCGGGTCAAAAATTGATCTGTATTGACATTTGTGAAAAAATTTCAACCCAAACCCATGGTGAACCGAGTTGCCCCATGGGTTTTGACCCACTTCGATGACTCTAGTTAAATAATGGTTGTAGATATGTTAAATGGTTTGATTAATGTATACATGTTTGACTTAGGATGAAATTTAGATGACAATGCAAAAATTATAGTGGGTAACCTTTTGTTTGGTTAAGTTTGGATGAATTGAATTGTGATTGCTTGTTTGTAAATTATGAGATGTGTAACTCACTGGTTTGAATTATGCATTATGGAACCAAATCCATAGGTTGTGAAAAAAAATCCACATGTCACCTATGAAACTCATTGGTTTGAATTTTATATTTAAGACTCAAATCCATAGCTTGGTTGTAGAGCTTTTTGTTTGTTTTATTCAATTTTGACATTAACTCGAACCACTTATTTATTATGTGTTGCATTGTGCTTTCTTTATGTTTCATGAATTTGTTTATAGGTTCTTCTTGAATTTTTGTATGTTAAAATGCTTATTACATATAATTGTGATGCTAAAGGTAGTGTTCCTAAGGTGTAATGCTATTATGTCCTTTTAGTTGTAGGGTGTATTGGTGATGAGTGCAGGATGGGATTATTGTTACTCAGCTAGTAATTTGAGCCACATAGGCGATAATTTATAGACGGGTCGTTCGTGGCCGACATTCAAGACAACACATCTTGGGTTGACAACCTAGATGAGCCAACCCATACTGATAGTCGAGATAGACTGGCCTGAGCCCACAATCGAGACGAGCCAAACCATACTAACAACATAGACAGGCCGGTCAGACGATCGCGTCGTACGATGTTGGGCTAGGATGACGATTGAGACTAACTGACTCGAGCCCACAACCGAGTTAGGCCATGTTGGGTTGAGTTTACAATCATGGCGTACCGTGTTGTGTTGGACTAACGACTGAGACGGGCTAGGCCGGGTCATTGGCCGATACAGGTCAAGTCAGACCATCAATCAAGACGAGTTGGTCGGGGCTAATGGTAGAGACTAGTCGGGTCGAACCGACGATCGAGGTGGACCGACAACCAAGACTGATTGACCCGAACCGACGACTGAGACAATTTAACCTGGGTTGACGATCGAGACTGGTTGATGCGAACTTATTCAAGTGGATTGTCCAAATTAGTAGTCCTAAACCTAAAGGTTAATAATTTTATATTGATATTAAAATAAAACATCATTAAATATTTGTTTTGAAGAGAAAATAAACACGAAGTTATTTTAAAAAAAAAGTGAAATAGTGAGATTCATAACAAATAAAATAAAATTCATGACAAAGTAAATCAAAATTTATGAGCTATACGAAAGATGCTCCACATACCATGTAGTATGATGCAAATGAGCTGTACCTTAAATATGTACATAATACTTTTGGCTTTTGAAATTTGTTGGCATTTGCACATACTCTATATCAACATAAAACAGTATTACATATGTTATCATTTATAAAATAGAAAGAAATGAATTCAGTAAATTTTACCAATCATAATCATTGATATTTTTCTTTAAAAAAATACATACTATGTTGATGTAATTAAAGGTCAAATATTAATTAAAATTAAGATGTTTTAAAAAAAAACGTGATTAAATAATTATATTTTTTAAAAAGTGTAATTCTTTATCTTGTAAAAGGGAAAGAAAGCAAAACACAAAGGAAGATGGCTTATGCAAAGGTAAGAAAGTGCATGTACCCCAGCTTTGTTTGGGCCACATAAACGACAACAGTAAAATAGAAAAAGAAGGACAAAACGACAACATAAATACCTAAAACACTTCGCATGGTTCAAATACGTATTATTATCCGATGAAACCCGAATAGGTGTTGTGTTGATTACCTTATCTGGCCATTAGTTCATTACATTATTCCCGTTCCTCTTTTTTTTTTCTTCTGTCTCTCTTCGCATTCCAATTCAAATACTTATTAACTCACTCTCGAGGGCCTTCAGAAGCCAGCACACCCATTCAAACCCAATCCTCACTGTCCTTCTGCTTCTTTTATTTTCCATCACACTAACTAAAGATATCTCATTCTTGTTTCTTCTCTCGGGGTAAGTTTCTTTCTTTTTCTCTATCTATTTCTTGCTCTATGTTGTGTTTTGGATCGGTGTGTCAACTTATGTGTTGCTAAAATTATGTTGTTGGACCTGAAGTAGTAGTTAGTACATTCTACTTTGTTACTGCTGTTTGATTCCGGAGTTCTTTCTGTTTGATTTTGAAGTTCACGAGGTAGTTGATTTTGTTTTAAACTAAATTTAAATGAGAGTATATTCACAGTCCCAATATAGTATTCTAATCCTTTTCCCATTCAAATATTTCATGTTAGGCCGCTTAGCAGACTATATAAATTACAATAACATCTTAGGTGATGGTAATGCTGATAAAGAATACACAAAACAGAACAGTTTGGCTGTGATTGGTATTATAAAATACTAAAAAATCTCTGTATAGCAACAGGGCTATGACTCACTAACAAACTTATATAGCTAGAATAGCTTAATAAAACTAACAGAAAGCTTAGATGACAGTGGACATCATTGTGCTACTAATGGTAGCTTTTATGGCCAATGATAGCACTTTTTCTGAGAACAAGCTTCCAAACATCATGATTAAAATACCCATACAACAGTTAGCATTAGAAAATAAGAGGTTATGGTATGACATATCATCTTACTGAAGATTGCTACATTAAAAATTACACAATAATCGTTAAAAAAATTATAGTCAAAGTTCCAAGTTATTACTCAAGATATTTACAACAATGAACCATATTGAAAAATCAAACAAACGTCAAAATAATTCCTGCTTCCTATAGTTTTTTCCACACCCTATCTCCAACATCCTCCACTTCTAAACTTCCTTCACATTTAATCAATTCATTAAAGCCATCCTGATGGGTTATATATATTTTTTCATATATGGGTTATGGTTATTTGAGAGATTGTAGTTCTATATATATAACATTTGTCTTACACATATAAGACATTTGACAACACTTTTAACCCCAAAATTTTATGGTGTTATGAGTTTTCATATATGTGGTCATACCCTTTTTTGTTATGGTTATGAAGTCAATCACTTTGAACCATCGGCTCTGATACCACTGTTGGAATTATATATATATATATATATATATATATATATATATATTTCACATATATAGGTTATGGTTATTTGAGAGATTGTAGTTCTATATATATAACATTTGTCTTACACATAACACATTTGATACCACTTTTAACCCCAAAACCTTAAGACAATGGTGTTATGGGTTTTTATTCTTATATAGTGTTTAACTTTGTCTATTATATGCACTACTTTATTTCACAAAATTCATTATAATGATTTCATTGTAGTAAAATATATCTAGATTACATAATTTTCTATTTTACTAATGATTTGCCTTGTAAGAAATTCTCTAGTACGATGCAGAGTGAAATGTTATAGCTTAACATTTATGTTGAAATATTATAACTTAACAAGTTCGTTCTCAATTTAGTGATAAATTAGTTATTAAAATAAACAAAATAGTTTTGCCAAACATAAATTATTAGACTTTTTTTTTTTATTCAATAACTAATTCATGTTATTTATTCTTTTAAGGACTAAATTGCTATCCTTTTTTAACAACTAACGAATTGATTTTCAATAATAAAGAAATTAAATTGAATCAACTACACGAATTGAGTGAATAAGTCAGTAACTTAATAAAAACTTAATTAAATCAAATAAATAATGGTAATTATTTAAAATGTAGATGTTACATTATCTTCTATAGTTCACCAGAAGAGCAAACAACAACTGTACCATTCTGAGAAGGTTTAGTTTCCAGTTTATGCCGACATCACCTTAGCACGAACACCCTCAGCAATTCTCGTAACTTCCCTTTGCTCTCTCTGAATTTCCTATATTTGGGTTTAATGTTTTCATCAAGACGTTGTCTTTTTTGTTTTTCATGTTTTTTTAGTTTTTTTTATATGCTCGTGTATTTTTCGTTGCTTCTGCTCTCTCTATGTTGAATTTATGCCACCTATCGCTTTTACAATTCAAACTTTTTGTGGCTAAGTCATGTCTCTCTTTTTTATTAATTTCATTTTTGAATCCTAGCCTCCACACTCACTAGTTAAAATCTTAGCTACTTTGGTGGGCTAAGTCATAATGGGTGGTTTAGCATTCCAAGAAAGGTGCAATCTTTGGTGTGCTTTGACTCCCTGGCCTATGTTTCACCATTATAATGGTGGTTAATCTGACGGACATGGTGTTTTGTCTTGTTGAAATATTAAGTTCATAAACTTGGCAAGCGCTAGTTGAAATGTCTAAATGATTACAACCTCAGACTTAGAGAAGTTCAAATTTAGGTAGTATTATGAGATACATTCGTAGTAAAAATGGATGGTTTAGCATTGCAAGAGAGGTGGAACTCTTTAGAGTGTTTTGACTAGTTGGCCTATGTTTCAACACTGTACTGTGGTTTAATCTAATGGTCGTTGTCTTTTGTCTCATTGAAATACCAAGTTCACATGCGTGACAAATGCTTGTTTAAATGTCTAAACGATTACAGTATCAGACTCTATTCCTTCTGTTTTGTCAACACTTTTAACCGGGCTTCGCAACCGTATCTCAAAGCTCCGTGCTGTTGTTCTTGTCTTTTAGGGATATTTCATCATGTATGAAATTGTTACATGCTTTGTTTGTGTTTTTGTGTGAAATCACAACAGTTTTCAGTTTTACATTCTGAGATCTAGTGATATTATTGCCCAGTCTATTTCCAGTTGCAATCACAGCCCTCATGCACTGAGGCACACCTTATATGAAGCTTATCAGGCTGAGTGTTTACAGAAAAGAGTAAACGATTACACTGGTTCAAAACAATCTTTTTCAGTAGCAATTATGTTGTATCTCCTTTGTACATACAAGAGGAAAGATGCACTATTAGACTATTACGTTTTTAGGTTTAACTGAAAGTTAATATCCATAGTTAATAACTGATGCCAGGTGAATCCTTGGGACAAATTCTGTTCAATTTAGTTTTTTGTCTATTTGTTGTTCTATGTGGGAAAGGCATGTTCTAGGTGGAGGCTGGCCTCAGTTTTGTTTTGAAAATACTGTGATCACTTTATGTTCTTCAGTGCATTGTTTCTCATGTAGAATTTGAAAAACTCAGATGTGAGAATAAATTGTTGCTATACTAAATCTACATATTTGGTTATAATTGTTGTTTTCTGGAACATAATCCACAGCTTACCGATGAATTGATATTCTGATGTAAATGCTAGGGAATAAAGTAGCGATGGCTTCCTGTTATTTCAATCCTATCTCTACTAGCCCTCATCTCGTTTCAGCAAACTTATCTAGAAAGTTCAAGATTCCAAAGCTTCTTCACAGAGTAACTTTCTTGGACTGATATTTTGTTGTTTCATTGTCTTACTGATTAGTTCCCCTTTTAAATTATGGTAATTTCTTAAGGTATCTTTCCTGGGGATATAATTAAACATGAACGTGCATTGCACTTAAGATTAATTCTGTGTCAACCTTTTGGTGTCATGTTTGTCTTTTTGTTACTTTTGATAAATGAAGTTACATACAAACAATGAAATTAATTTAATATTTGTGGAAGGCGTGAAAAATCAATGAATTGAGTGAGCCTAATGTTTTGCATGAAAAGGGCATGAGATTGAAACCGATAAAGCTACAAAATTAAGGCCTAGATTTGCAATGTTTCCATTGCCTTTAGGTGGGTTTTCAGTGTTGAAATTCATAACATTTTCTTAAGGAAAAAAAAATATGAATGTTAATCCTACAAAAAAAGTAAATGAGTAAATGACTAATTGGCATAATGTCGGTAACAGTGACACTTTGAAGTTTTGATTGTCTGCAGAATACGTGTTTTGTCAGTTTCTATATGGTTTTTTGTATAAAAGGTTTATGACTGCATGGTGTAACTATTGGTATATCATCATTCCTTAACATTGAAAATTGGTGAAGAATCATTGAAGGTTTACTTCTAAAGTATTTGGGCAAGCTAAATGAGTTTCATTATCAGCCATGGTCGGCTTCTCTAATAGATTAAAATTGATTTTATATCATTCCTGAATCCTGATTCCTGACAGGAGATTTATTCGCTAAGGCAACTTCCTTTTCTTATTTGTGCTGACATGTTTTCATCATTACATTTTAAGCAGAAAAAGAGGTTTGATGGCTCACCCAGATCCTCAAAAATCACTTCATTTTACGGCTTGAAGACCCCTCCTTATGAACTTGTAAGTGATTCACTTAGTTGTCTGAATCCATTTAGTCTGGAAATAAGTGTACTGTTTTGTCGTATATGCTTGGATTAGTTGAGTCATCT
>Ga0209389_1003660_pt1 | contig 12492 bp, 7 predicted proteins | sample CowpearedBW_FD_187526 | JGI IMG/M metagenome (GOLD analysis project Ga0209389, IMG submission 187526) | Root nodule microbial communities of legume samples collected from California, USA - Cow pea red BW (SPAdes) (version 2) | ecosystem: Host-associated > Plants > Roots > Nodule | place: USA... | reverse complement strand
TAAAATTTTATTTTTTAAATTTTAAAAAAATCCACGTGTCAAGCTAATATCATGCCACGTGTCAGAGTCAGTTTTTTATATTCAATTTGATCCCAATATTCGTTAATTGTTTTCAATTTGGTCCTAATTTCTTTTTTTAAATTTAACATTTTTGTTCCTCTCCAAATTGAGACAAAATTTAATTTACTATATATATATATAAAGTGGTTAACGATAGCCCTTTTTAAGTACGCAAAAATAGATACATCACAACATAGTAGTTTACTTAATTTTTCTCCTTTTTTTTATAGTTTTCTTCATCTTATGATGAAGGATTATGTTGTTTCCTTTTAAGATTATTGAATATGGTGATGATTTATTTAAGAAAACTCAAGGAAATCTCCACTAGACATTAAGATAGCAAGTTGTCTAGATGTGAAGGTTCCTTTCCAAGAGCTCAAAGGAGGAAGAAGGGGATGGATTGCATTTTTTAAACAGATACATGGATGGAAACTCAAAACGTAAATGCAATAGAAGCAAAGGAGAATAAAAACAAAACGGAAGAGAAGATAGTAATTGCTATGGAAGTGGAGCACGCCACTCTTAGAGTGGGCAAAGCCAAACCAAGCTCTAGAGATGAGTGATGTGGTGTCGCCACTTGCATAGGCAAGATAAGGCAAAGAGTTCTCCACTCCTAGAAGGAGGGCTAGCTCATGGAAATGGTGGTTGAAACAAAAATTCAAAATGTTCAACCTTTTTACAATTGGTAGAGCTCCCCTTAAAGAGATAGTCTTAGGGGCCTCTAAGCAAAATAAAAAACATGAAAAAGGGCTAATTAGAAAAGCAAGGAAAACCCTAATTCTAGAAACATCTTCAAGCTAGCACAAAATGAAATGGTGGTGTGTCTTCCCATGTGAATTCTCGGCCAAAGGAGGGAGAATGATACAAAAGTGGTCTCCAAATCATGCAAAGGAGCATAAAGAACAAAAGAGACAAAAGGTACAATGTCTACTTTTGCTTTATGTTTTTGGCTTTTGCTTTACTCTCTCATCCACATCATCCATGCTCCCCAATCACCATGCTCCCAATCATCATATGCCACCTCTCATGCTTCCTTCTACTAAGTTAACCTACAAAACAACTTAAACAAGGATTAGCATGTTGGCTTAAGTTAAGTCAACTTTGGTCAATGAATCAACCCTAGTCAAAGGTCAACAAGTCAACCAAAATTAAGTCAATTAAGTCAACTTAGGGAAATCACAGAATTAAGACGGAAAATAAAGAAAGAGACATAGAAGAAGGATCTTTCCCTTTAGTCATGCTTCTTATAATTCTCCTTGGGGGAGTCTCCATGGGTCCTTGAGTGGTCAATTCTTCATCATCCTCCCCTTCCTGGAGAGAATTTGACCACAAATTCTTAAACCCTATGTCAAAAGGAGAAAGGTTACAAACATTGAATGAGTTACTTATGTTGTAAGTTGGAGGTAAGTCTAACTCATAAGCATTATTATTGATCTTCCTAATGACTTGAAAGGGACCATCCCCTCTAGGAAAAAACTTAGATTTTCTTTGATTAGGAAATCTTTCCTTTCTTAAATGAAGCCAAACCCAATCTCCTTCCTTGAAGATAAATTCCTTCCTCCCTTTGTTTCCTACCTCTTGGTGTTTCTTCACCCTTTTTGCAATTGTTTCCTTGACTTGTGCATGCAAGTCTTGGATCATTTTTGCTTTGACTTGGCCATCTTGGCAATTCCATGACTCATGGGTGGGGAGGGGAAGAAGATCTAGAGGGGTCAAGGGGTTGAACCCATAAACAATCTCAAAAGGAGAGTGAGAAGTAGTGGAATGCACCACCCTATTGTATGCAAACTCTATATGAGGAAGAAGTTCCTCCCATTCCCAAATGTTATGAACTATCATGCATCTTAACATTTGACTCAAAGTTCTATTAACCACCTCGATTTGGCCATCACTTTGGGGGTGACAAGTTGTAGAAAAGAGAAGTTTGGTTCCAAGTTTCTCCCATAATGTCCTCCAAAAGTGGCTTAAGAACTTTGTGTCCCTATTACTACTCACTAGGATAAGCAAGAAACAGTTATTTTTGGGCAAGCATTACCTTTTTGACCCCTTTTAGAGAGATCATGCTCTTCTTGGCTTCCTTGCCATGCCCTTGCGCCTTTTCTTCTTTTCTTTTCTTAATCATTTGCATTTGGTCCTCATTGACTTCTTTGGGGGAGAGAGGTAAGAGTGTAATCTTTTTTTCCTTGGAATTTAAAAGAAAATTTGTTGGTATGGCCATCATTAAAAGCTTTTCTATCAAATTGCCATGGCCTTCCAATTAAAATTTGAGTGGCTTCTATGGGCACTAAGTCACACAAAAACCTCATCCTTATAATTTCCAATGGAGAAGTTGATGAGGACTTGTTTGTCAAATTTTATCTCTCCTTCCTCACTAAGCCAAGATAGCTTATAAGGCTTGACATGAGGGATGGTTTTCAAGCCAAGCTTGTCCACAACCCTTGTTCTAGCCACATTGACACAACTCCCACTATCAATTATGAGGAAACAAAACTTGTTGTTGATTAGGCACCTTGAGTGAAAAATGTTTTCTCTTTGAGATTCTAAATCTTTTGGCACTTGTAATCAAAATCATGATTCAAAGTAAAAGTTAAAAGAAAAAGATTACTTTACATATCAACAAGATTTGTTAGTTAGGTTCTCTGATATATCGACCCCAAAACTTTGCACTTGCAGATAAATTCTTAAGTCACAAGATTAGGACAGTCAAAACTAAATCCATAATTTCCACAAAAACTTTCGAATAGGAAAAACAAGTAAACCAAGTACTAAAGATGCTAGTATTAGTTCCTACTTATACCACTCATTACAAAACCATATATCTAACATTCCCCTATGTCCAAACAATTAACAGCAACATTTGAATGAATTGAAAACCAACCAAATTAAATTGAACATTAAAGCAAACCAAAACATGGTATGACTTTAAACTCATTACAACCTAAGATTAACATTCATTCCACTGGAACATTGCAACCACTACAGAAATGCCTTTAAGATTCAATCCTATGCCAACACAAAATACATTTGAAACTAGAAAAACAATGAAATAAATTAAAATAACAAAACTTCTCTCACCCACTCCAAAGCAGAATCATAGCCCGCACAAAACATGAAGCATTAACAAAAGATTAATTACAATATGTTATTCTCATTCCAAACGTGCAGAAACATTTTATCATTCAACTACATGAACCCTCAACCAATGAATTCAAATTCACCACCCAAAATACTAGGGATTAATCATATCAACATCTTCATCCAAATTTAATAACAAGATAATCCCAATCAACTTTCAAAGGGCGAATTTAATTAAAACAGAGAAGGAAGGAGAGGAATCTAAACCTCCCGTACATTGGTACTGAGAACAGAAAGGAAACAATGACAATTATCCAACTAATCTCAAAGAAAATTTGTAATCCAAACATGTGCAAGAACCTAAGTGGTGGAAAGAGGGAAAACCTATCCAAATGATGGAGAATTCACAAGTGTGGCAATGACTCCAATGTATGCTTGCGGCGTGGCGCAGAGCGGCAATGGCAGAATCACTGGCGCGACACGACAAAGAGGGCAAAAAACGCTGCAAAGACAGCAAACAAAGCGGCAAACAACGTCGTTAGAAAAATGGTCCAAATGTCGTCGTTGGGAGAGGTTGGCGACGATAATGCTTGTGGGAGGCGACAACAACGCGTGAAGGAGGCGACGACATCACTAAATGACGACAACAAATGTTTGGATTGTTTGAGGATGAGAGCTGCTTGAGAAATAAGGGAGAAAGAGAAAAGAGGGAAAAATTAGGGATTCATAGATACTATGATAAGTCTTCCAAAATATGACATAATATATTTTCAACATAATTTTAATTTTTCTACCGTGCTCACTTACTATGATAGGTTTACTACACATGTCATAATAAGTTTTCTCCTTTCACTTATTATGATAGGTATGCTTTTACCCATCATAATAACTATTACTTTTATTGCTAAAATGCCACCGGTCAACTTATGATGACAGATGGCTTATACCTGTCATAATAAGTCGTCATAGATTCCTCTTTTTCCACTAGTCAATCCTTAAACTGAAAACTATAAAAAGAAAAAATGTCTCAAAGAAGGTAACCAAGCTAGCTAGTTTATATACTTTAATCAAATTATGTGAGAAATATATTATTTTGTAGTTGATGTACTTGCACCTGCACGTAAACATTAGAGTACCGTGAGAAATGTATAACCATGTGTATGTTTAATTCAATTTATTTTGTACACTTAAATGTATACAAAACTATGTAATTATAATTAATAGATTTAATTAGTCGGATGGTACCCATTTTTGTTCAAATGTGTCAGTTTGGTGTCCGCTTTTAAAAAGATGTCAATCGAGTCCCAACTTTTGAAAAAGTGTTTTAGTTAGGTATTTTTCATAAAAAAATTATTAACGCCATTAACTTTATTCATTACTTTTATCACTAATTTTAATATAAATATCAATACTTAATTTTGTAAGTCATTTTAAATATCAATACCATTAATAGCGATAATAATTTTTTTTTGAAAGAGACCTAATTCAGACATCTTTTCAAAAGTTGGGACTTAATTGATACCTTTTTAAAAGCGGATACCAAACTGATATATCACAATAAAAATTGGTATTATCCCAATAATTAAACTGAACTAATACCATCTTTATGAGTTGGTAGATTTCTCTACCTAAATGATATCACGCATCCCAACAGATAGATCCTTGTAGAATTGCAAATAGTAAAAGTTCATTCCACTCAAGCTAGTGAATAAGAAAAATAAATTTTGTTATTGTAAGAAAAATATAATGGGATGGGACAAAAAAAAGGTATCCTTGAAAATTGGGGTTTATAAAAGGTTAAAATACCTTTTTGGTCCCAACTTTGGTCAAGTTTTGTCAAATCAGTCCTAATTTTGTTTTTGTCCTCAAATAGGTCCTAATTTTTGTCAATTTTGTTCAATTTGGTCCTTTTTTTGCTAATACCATTTAAATCATTAATGGCCATGAACAATGACTATCACATATCACTTCGTGGTTTTTTGATTTAATTTTTGTATTTAATTTTTTAGAATTTTTCTAAATGTCCAGGTGTCAACTCAACAACGTGTTACATGTTAGAGTCAATGTTTTATATTCAATTTGGTACCTATATTCATTAGTTTTGTTCAATTTAGTCCCAATTTTTGTTAACGTGAGCCAATTTTGTCCCTCTCCAAATTGAAACCAAATTTAATTTTTATATTAAAATTCACATTTTTATTAAATATTTTTATATAATATATTAAAATTCACATCATTATAACTTTGATATAAAAATTAAATTTGGTCTGATCTTCGCTAAGGACAAAATTGATCAATTTTATACAAAACTAGGACTAAATTGAACAAAAATAACAAATATAGGGTCCAAATTGAATATAAAATATTGACTTTGACATTGACACGTTGTTGGATTGACACGTGTACATTTAATTTTTTTTTTTAAAAAAAAATTTAAAAATTAAAAAAATTAAAAAAATTAAAAAAATTAAAAAAAATTTAAAATTTTTTAAAAGAACCACGAGTGACACGTGACAATCATTGTTCATGGCTATTAATGATTTAAATAGTGTTAGCAAAAAAGGATTAAATTGAACAAAATTGACAAAAATTGGGACCTATTTGAGTACAAAAATAAAATTAGGACTTATTTGACAAAAGTTGACGAAAATTGGGACCAAAATGGTATTTTAACCATTTGTAAAACAATATGTTTTGAAAATAGCATATCATATGTAAGACACAAGTGCTTACATTATAACTTAACGAAAAATATTCTTAAAGCTTTTGTTGTGTTGTGGAGAATATTTTTGTCTTTTGCAAACCAAGATGACCCAACAAGCACAAGTTAGCATCAATATCTCTTTAAGATACAAGCTAAATTTATTTTTGTTTCAGCAATCATTTTGACACATATACTATGACATAGTGTTGAGGAATTTTGTCTATTATGATGTTTCTCGAAGATGAGATTAACATTTAATGTTGTTGATAATTACATTTTCAATCACATTTAAAAGGTCTAATCTCAGCTTTCTTGGATTATATTTAAGACTAAATTCATTGTTTTAATTGGAATTTGTCCAATTATGATTAACCCATCATCAACTAAAATCATTAATAAAATCAATTTTTAAGCCTTGATAAATGCTAGACGGTCTAATCAGACGAGCTTCATTAGACGGTCCAATCAGACGAGCTTCATCAAACAATCTAATCGGACGAGCTTCATCAAACGGTCTAGTTAGTTAAACCTCATTAGACTATCTATTTTATTGGATTTCATTAAACAATTTCATTGATTAACTATATTCTGAATCTTGATAATAAGTGACTTTTACGTTCAAAAGCATACATGCTCTTTGTAACATGTGTTTAATGCAACTAAGGAATACATAAAGTCACTTAGCATCTAGCTAGACGAATCTCACCCAATGGTCTAGTTCATTAAGTTTTGATAGATGATCTAGTTGACCTTTAGACATGCCAATAATTTATTTGATTTTTTTGTTTTGAATTAAATGATTTTATTCAAGAGGTGCTCACAATCCAAATGCAGGAACAACCAATCATTCTCAACTATGATTTGTAGTAGTATTTACTGTATTGGATGATTTGTTTCCTTAATCATAAAAGAGGCAAAAATATTTTAAAGACTATATCATAACTTTTCATAAAAGCTTATAATGCCAAAAAGATGAAAATATGTGCATAATAATGGAAATTATGCAAAATTAATTGTTAATTGATTTAGAACTGTAAATATTTCATTCCAAGGACTACATAAAGAGTTGAGGGCACAAGAGAAAGAAGACAATCCATAACACACTCTAGATTAGATCCTACATTTTCTATTTCTTTATAATTCTTTTTATTATCTTCTACATGAAAGGCTAAACCTTTTTGGGTTTATTCTCTTGTGAGTTCATAGTGAATTTTGAGGTTCTGAGCAAATCAAGTTCATTCGTGTAATTCTTTAATAGAGTGTGCTTGTATTGTTAGTTCTTTTTGAATTCTAATTTTTGCTATTGAAATTGTTTTTTTGAATGCCTACTTTTATTGGAATTTTTGTTAGTTTTCTTAATTTTAACAATCTTTTGTTTGCTTACTTCAAGAGGTAAAAAAATATAAATCCCAAATATAGATGCTTGGAGACGTAAAATGTAAGACCCGAAAAAATTAGATAATTAAATAAACAATTATTTAATATAATTGCGTGTAAGAAAATCTTTATGACATTTAATGCAGGGAGTATAACAAGGAACGATACTAGCTCAAGTGGTTGAGAGTATTTGGTTATGTGAGAGGACTTGGGTTTGGGTCTTGTGGATGTCATTGGTGTGCTTATTTAATTGTTTTATTATTTTAATAATATGCTTGACCATGGTGCATAATATTATAATCCTAGATGTGTAGGAATTATGACAAAACATGAATTGGTTGATTTGGTTGTGCATTTGCTTTGACAATTGTGTGGTTGTGTTCGAACCTTGACTTAGGCAAAATAGGTTTTTTTTGCCATGAATGAGAAGGGTTAAAAAACCCTAGCCGTCACAGAGAGCAGCTGGAAGGACTGAGAAAACTACCACTTAATGGAAATTAATGGCCAATAAAGTCCCTTTAAGCCACATTTTTGTTTTATTTTTAATTTAATTAAATTAATAGCTAAAAAGTGGGAAAGGAAGGGTTAGTGGAGAAGGAGAGAGATCAATTTTCTTGTGGCAACAATAGGGTATTGAAATAACAATAAGTTAGTGACAAGGAGAGAGAAGACAAGCTAGAAAGGAACGTTGGAAAACAATAGCTAGAGCACTTGTGGACTAGGAACGTACTCTAAGTGTGCAAGTTGAGCAAGGAAACCTAGGTAAGGGAAGTTGCGTTTAATTTTTTTATTCGTGTATGACGTGTTGTGCTTTACCATGACCTAAATGCATGAAAACACCTATCTTTCATGTTGTTTTATGTATTTTCTAGGTTTCTGCCCAGAAACCGCTTGACGATGATGAAGGTCAGCCAAGCGACTCATCCTGTTTGACCCAATTTTCTAGGTATTGCTATGAACCGCCCGACGACGAGGTGGATCCACCAGGCGACGTGCAATGGATGATTCTATTTTATGCGGTTTTGTGGATTTTATGATAATTGTGGATTTTTGGTCATGTCTCCATGTCGTGTGCATGTGTGATGCTATATAATTTTTATAATTATGATGTTCTAGGGAATTGAATTGGGGTGCAAACATGAAGGATTTGTAACATCCCTACTGTAAATTACTTGATTAAAATAAATCAATATATAAATAAGAATAAATAAGTTCAAACGTTGCACTTTATTACTCCCACAATGCAGGAAAATTTAACACAGTAATAATAGCGCCATAAATTTAAAGAAAATTAAATAGTACTTTTATTACAATTTCCAAAATCTGCCAAAACAATGAAAACCCTAAGAATTCCCTTCCCTAGTATAGCCTTCTATCCGTCTCAGGTGTTAGCAGCATCACCTGTATCATCAACTGCTCCCGTGTAAAGAAATACACGATCATCGCCAAGCACAAACAGAAAGGGTGAGCTCAACAAAATATAAGAAACATATAAGTTAAATAATACAAATACACCCAATTATATTCTCATAGTTAGACCCTAATCACATCCTTAATACCCCCAAGGCTTTTAAACCCCCAATTTACAACAAAGTTAGCCATGGACTCAGGATTCATGATGCTCACACGAACCTGCCCGCTCGTGGTCCTGCCTCTACGAACCTCTTCGCTCGTAGTCCTACTCTACGGACCTGCCCGCCCATAGTCCAACACATGTGATCCACCAGCTACGTACCTCCCCGCACGCAACATCTCTTAACCGTGAGCACGGAACATACGAACCTACCTCGCTCGTATCCCCACAGGAGAGTAATTGAGTATGAACCTCCCCGCTCATACCATCACATGTCAACCACATTCCATGAACCTACCCGCTCATGGAACAACATCTCCTGATCCATGTTCGCGCCAATGCGCACAATAATACACACAAAAATGCACTAAAGTTGCTTGGGCTAGAAGCCTTAGCTTAAGCGACCAGGCCTGTCTCACTTAGGCTAAGCTTCCTCGCCTGAGCGAGTGTGCTACAACATCTCACTTGCGAAGTCTCGCTTAGGGGAGCCTATCTCGCTTGGGTGAGCTCTTCCTTCGCCTAGAACATCACTCCTGCCTAGGCGACGAGTTAAACATCACACAAAACAATCACGAGTTCTCGCTTAAGTGAGAACCTCTCGCCTGGGCGAGATGCCCCAAACTCGAGTCTCACAACCCTCGATTTCTCGCTTAAGCGAGATACCCTCTCATGAGCAAGCTAACAAGTCTCCCAAAACCCTGGGCCTCCGCCTGAGCGAGTGGCTCGAGCAAAATCAGGGTTACCACTCTACAATTCTCGCCTGAGCGAGCCTGACTCGCCTGAGCGAAATTAGTAGATAGGTTCTCTGTTTACGCACACCCAAACACATAAACAAGACCCAAAATCACATTCAACATTACCTAAACAATTCATCACATAAAACCAGCATTAGGAACCTGATTCAGACTCCAACTTGACCATAAAATTCGAATTTTAACCATAATCACACATACAATATTGCAAACCTCATTATTTGCATATATTCACATAAAGGATTACCTATACACATCAAAACCATAAGAAACCCAATTTCACATTATATTGGCTACGAAAATCTCATGTCCATCATACAATTTATTCATGCCCAACACAGAATGCATAAGATTGTCACTTTCTCCCAACTCCCTTGGCTGCCCATTGTCTCTAGGGCTTTCCCACACTTTCACATTCAGACCATAAGTATTTTAGCAAAAATAAAAAGATTAATTTGTTCTCAGCAAGGGTTGAACCCACAACCCATCAATTACCAAGTCAAATGCACAACCAATTCAACCAATTCACATTTGTGATAATTCCTATAATTTTAGGATTATATTATCATGTCTAGCATTCAAATATATTAACAAAATAATGCATAAATTAAAATAAAACACAATTGGCATACTTAGGACTTGAACCTAAGTCCTATCACACAATCAAGTACTCTCAACCATTTGAGCTAGTATTATTCCACATCACAACAACTAACATTAAATGCCATAAAGGCTTCCACTACCTGCATTTATTAAATAATTATTTATTTAATTATTCAATTTTCCTGGGTCTTACAGGATTCATGTTAGGGCTTGAGGGAATAATCTGGAATATGATGAACAAAGTTAAATTACAATAATTCTGCAATTGTATGATGTTATTGGATGTGTAGAAATGTGTAATTGTGAATTGGTGTGATTTTGGTGCATTTGGGCATTTGGACATGTTTTTGGGAAAAAACAGAATCCCTCGCAGGTGCAAAAAACCTGGGTTTTACCCAGGTACTAAAGCACTAACTGGCGGCACCCTGTTTGTTGCTAGGCGAGGGGCACCAAAAATCTATAGTTTTGTGGTTTCTGTCAAATTAGTTGTGAGGGAGGTTTCGTGGAATTAATTTAAATTATTCGTGTGGTACTGGAGTAAAATGGGAAAATTATAATGTGTGGGTCACAGTTGTAAGACCCGATAAATTTAAAAAATTAAATAAATAATTATTTAATAAATGCGAGTAATGGAAGTCTTTATGACATTAAATATTAGTCTTTATGATGTGGAAAAGTACTAGCTTAAGTGGTTGAGAGTACTTGATTGTTATGAGAGGACTTGGGTCAATTGTGTGTTAATTTAACTGCTTGGTATTTTAGTAATATATTTTATCTTGGTTCGTGATATTATGTTCCTAGAGGTGTAGGAATTATCACGAAATATGAGTTGATTGAATTGGTTATGCATTGCTTTGAAACTATGTGGTTGTGTTTGAACCTTGGTTGTCGAGAAATGGATTCCTTTTTGCCAAAATTCGTTTTGGCATGAATGTGGAAGGGTAAAGAAACCCTAGCTTCCAGAAGGGTAATCTAGTGGGTTGGGAAGGCAACCAATAATGGTCTTGGAATAACCATTAACACTAAACTTAATGGTATTTTCGGTTTTTGGGTAATTAAACCTAATTAAGGGAGTTTTGGAGAGTAAAAAAAGGGAGAATGTGAGGGAGCAAAGGAGGAACTGAATTGGCAGTGTAGAAAGGGAGCTCTGAAGGCTAATTAGAGAGAGAATCCAGGAGATAGAGCTCATTGGAGAGGATGCAAGGGTTGGAATAGTGGTGGTGCAAGAAGAGTTCTAATTATTTTAAATTGAGCAAGAATTATCCAGGTAAGGGGAGTTGCTTCTTGGTGTTTTATTCATGTATAAATTAATGTGCCTAACCATGCCTCATTGCATGAAATCTTACTCATTTTTATGTTGTTTTTCGTTAGTTTCTAGGCTTCTGCCCAGAAATCACTTGGCAAGTGATGAGTGTGTTGCCAGGCTATGCATCTTTTTTCCCACTTGACAACGATGAATTTATACTAGGCTACGTGACGCTATTCTGGATTATTTTTTTGTGTTGTTTGGTGCATGAGTCATTGCGATTTCTGGAATTGGTTGTTGTGAATTATGTTTGATGATTAATGTTATAAATTGAATGGAATTGGGTTGTATGATCAATCTTTGGAGCAAGGGTGAGTGGGTGATCATTGGATTATGAGGGCTTGAAAGAGGTCAATTACGAACCTGATCCCAATGTCTAATTGTCATTTAATCGTAGCAATATTTTGTGCATTGTATTTTCCTAGATTTGATTGTGAATTTGGCCTAATCGTATGGTGAAACTGTGTTGAGGAAGATTAGGGATTTTTCGCACAGAGAAGGAAACTGGGGATTTTCCAGAACCTTTGGCTGCCAAGCGATAATTGGAATTTTTCCAGTTAGCATTCTGGCAATGCTAGAACCAGAAGTTGGGTTTATGGGTTAGTGAAATAAATTCAGGTTGACGAGAATATTGTACTTACACCTTAGTAATTTAGAACTCAATAATGAAAAGGATATGAGGGGATGTTATAGCATGAGTATGTAAGAGTTGGTGGGGTATGGTAATTGAAAACAGGATGAAGTATAATGGTAATTGAGATTGTATGTGCTGGAGAAATATAGTCTCCTTTAGGAATAAACTGTTAGGACAAGAATATTTACATTGTGGTGGGTTAAGGTATCAATCATGGTTGTGTAGCTTTAATTTAAGGATATTTGAGGGGACGGTTTGGTGCTACTGCAGTGTATATCAAAAGCAAGTGTCTGATTGATGAAGGATTAACTTGTTCTTTTTTAAGATTATTGAATATGGTGTGAGTTGATTAAGAAAGCTAAGCGAAATCCCCACTGGACATTAAGATAGCAAGCTATCTAGATGTGA
>Ga0209389_1003659_pt1 | contig 12492 bp, 14 predicted proteins | sample CowpearedBW_FD_187526 | JGI IMG/M metagenome (GOLD analysis project Ga0209389, IMG submission 187526) | Root nodule microbial communities of legume samples collected from California, USA - Cow pea red BW (SPAdes) (version 2) | ecosystem: Host-associated > Plants > Roots > Nodule | place: USA... | reverse complement strand
TGTGAATGATGCCTTTTAAGTGTTTGTGATATTGTTCCTTAATCAGTGTTATTGTTTTTACCTTGACAGTTAGTGCCTTTAAGAATTATTGAATAGAGAATAGTATGAAACACATACACCTAAATTTTGTTCGTTTAATTATGATTCAGATTTAAGTATATCAAATGTCTGATTACATTGCTATTCTTGGTCAGCCAAAAAATTTGGGGTCACTGACTTTGTGAACCCCAAAGAGCACAACAAACCAGTTCAACAGGTTAGTTCATACTATGCAGAAAGTAGTCCAACTTTCACTTCATTTAAATATTCTTCATTTTATAGACTAATTCGCTATCTTGCTATGATATGTGGCATTAAAGGTAATTGCTGAAATGACTGGTGGAGGAGTAGATCGTGCTGTTGAATGCACTGGAAGCATCCAAGCTTCGATCTCAGCATTTGAATGCACTCATGATGTATTTTCCAAACCCAGAGCTATTATTCTTGTTTCTAGCTACATCAGTATGAAGTTGATCTTGTAATTAAACATGAACTTCAAATGTTTCTTCTCAGGGTTGGGGTGTTGCTGTGCTTGTTAGTGTTCCACACAAGGATGCTGAATTCAAAACTCATCCCATGAAGTTCATGGAAGGAAGAACTCTGAAGGGTACCTTCTATGGCCACTTCAAACCCCGCACTGATATTCCTGGTGTTGTGGAGAAGTACCTCAACAAGGTAAATCATATAGCTATATCATGTATTTTAACATCCACCATCCACATAAAAAAAAATTGAGTTAAATATACTTCTAATCTCTAAACTAAAACTTATTTATCTCAAACTTTAATATGTTTACAAACTTTAAAAATAATAAATATAGTCAATTTTTAATTCATCAAGATTAAATTTATTGTTTTACATATTAAATGACATACCAAACTAATATTTAAGATGAAATATGCCAACTAATGTAAATAATTTAAATAATTTTACATGTTATTGGTTTAAAAAATTATATCTATTCATTTTTAAAGTTCGGATAATAAACTGCGTAAAAATTTCGAACAAAAACGAATTTTATAAAAGTTTAAGAACTAAAAATATATCTTAAAAATATATCTGGTCTAAAAAATGTTCACATTTAGTTATATATTATAGTTTAATATGAATTAGTAAGTAGAAGATTGTTGAATAATTTGTGGATGAAATGAGAATGAGTTTAAATGATAATGCAGGAACTGGAACTGGAGAAACTTATCACTCACAGTGTGCCATTCTCAGAGATCAACACAGCTTTTGATCTTATGCTGAAAGGGGAGGGAATAAGGTGTCTGATCCGCATGGAAGAGTGAAGGAGTTATGTTCTCTGGTGTGAGAACAGTGTTTGTCTTTGATGTGAAAAAAGAGAGTTGTTGGAGAATAAATTTGGCACGTAATTCAGTTGTTGAATCTGTGCTATATGTGAGTGTGTAAAGTGGTAATGGAGGTGATGACTTTCTTGGTCATCGTCCTGCTTCTGTCACTTCTTTTGCGAATGGTGTGTCTTGTAACTTTCTTCTGTTTTCTGCAATATATTTATATCTATATTTTCCTTCTTTCTTTATTAATCCTATACCTCATTGCATTTATCCATTTGGTAAGAAGGGAAAAATAGATGAAAAATCAGATCAATGGAAATAGAGTAAAATGTGGTTGGTTTAAGAAAAAATTAGAAAATAAATAAAGGGTAAATAATTGTTTCAATATAATAAATATCGATATGTTTAATTTTTAATATAATAAAAAAATTATTATATTAGTATAAAAAATTAAATTTATTACTTTTATTTGAATTTAGTTAATAGTAAAAATAATTAAACACACATTTAATCTTGGTTAATTATATAAAAATTTAAATTTCGTTAATATTATTGAATTTGATTAATAATTGAAGTAATTAAATGTATATTTAGTTTTTATTAATTTCATGTATGTTTATTAAAGAAAAAAATAACTAATCTTAATATATAATTTGTAAAAAAAAATTATTGAAGATAAACATGTGTTAAAGTATTGTTGAATTATTTCTATCATTAATAAAATTTAAATAAAATTAAGAAAATTGAAATTATTGTATTAAAATTGTAATTTATTTTATTATACTATTTATTTAGAAAAAGAACAAAAATAACTATAAATCACGCGTTTTTTTTCAACTAAAAGCGATCGCTATTTTTCCTTGCTCACATATGTTTATCTATATTTTATCTTGGGCGATAACTATATAATATTCATGGTAAGAAAAAATTGTAATCTTCTTAATATATGGTCTGGTATTTGATAATGCATGAAACAAATAACTAAATAATTGAAGATATGACATGTTAATTGAGCTATCACTTTTGTAACGTCCCATTTAATTAATAAACGTAATTAAGGAAATGCCACACACAAATGATACTATATAGCAGTCTGGGGGTCCTTAACCCAACCCTTACAAACTAGACACACCATGATGCCGAAAGAATACAGTTGAAAAGTCTAATCCATACTGGTAGAGAAAGTAAAGCATGACGTGATACATGGGACAAAGCCCTAAAGGAAAACCAAGATCCAGCCCATGCAGATCATGCAGCGGAATCATCACCTCCCTGTTGTCCACGGTTGTTCCTCGCATCTGCTCACACCAACAAGTTGATGATCATCGCAAGAGAGAGAACCACACAGCAGAACACACAACAACAAAAGTAGGGTAAGCTAAAGCACAAAAGATTTCATCCATCAAGTCCAATATAATTTCACAGTATCATACACTCATTTAAACCAAGTATGTTATGACTCTTCAAGCAATACACTACGACTCGACTCGACTCATCCGGATACATATAACTTGGTCGGATTCAGCGGATGCTTGCACTTGTGGTGGATACCTCTGCTCACCCCCGAGCTGCTCACCCCCGAGCTATGTGTTACAGTGTTACAATAAATCAATTTCCCTCACCACAAGGTTAGCCTTTAGAAGATTTCAGGCCTCCTACTACTCTCACCACAGGAGCCAGTCCGCTCTAGGTGAGACTAACTAACTCCTTAGAGTGTCAGGATGCAACCTTACCTTGAATCCTTACCTAGTTATACAGATGGGGCACCACCATGGACACCCACTAACAAGGACCATGGAATTACGTCCCGACCACTGAAGCGCAACCCCGGAGGTCTCACCTAGAGACCCCCAAGGAATTACACGCTGACACGGACCTACATTCATAAATCAGCAATACAAGAACATTAAATCATGTTTACAATTTCATACCAACCCCTGGGATCAATTCCTCATACGTATCACATTTTGAATCCATACCACTGGTCATCACCACCCCATGAGTCTAGGGCCTCATCTCATATCAATACCATGTTACTTTAATTCCAATCCACGTACATAGAATTCAACTCATCTCGTTATCATGCCACATTAATAATGCCCATCTCATTTAGTTCACATGCCAATTCTTATACCAAACCAATCATCTACAATTCATGAATCATGCTACGCATACATAATACTCCATTATATACATGTCTCTCATTACAACATTCATACCCAAACCAATACCAATCATCCAAGAATAAACAAGCATCTAAATACAGCACTGTCTCACCCAACACCTCGCTCAGGCTGAAGGGTCTCGCTCAGGCGAGCCCCCTTCGCCTAGGCGAGGGCTCAAAAAGCATCCAGAAATCAACGCGAGATCGCGCTTAGGTGAGACCTCTCTCGCCTGAGCGAGATACTCGCTCGCTCAAAAAGAAGAGTGGGTCGCCTGGGCGACCTTTCGCGTAAAAAGGGTTTGGGCGAGTCCCTGTTCATCTCGCCTAGGCGAGACTGGCCCGCTTGGGCGAGATTCACAGGTCTCGCCACTGTTTTCCTGCAACAGTTCCTCGCTCCAGCCCAAACAACATATTCATACAACAATTTCAAGCGTTCAGAACCAAAATAGCAACACACCAACCACACAAACTCGAAATAACAGTCAAACAATGAAGGAAACGGGACATATGAGTAAGGTCTTAGCTTCCCTACCTGGAAAATGATAAGCACGAGATCTCGACCCCTAAACAGCGGAGAACGGCAACACAAGGGGCGACTCAAGGTAATGGAGTACAAGTCCTCTTAGCTCAACATGACAGTGGAAGCAAACCCTAGCGGAGGGGGGTTGACAGTTGTAGTCTTAGGTTCTCTGAAATGAATGGAAAATGAGACTTAGGGCAACTAAGATTGATTTTTATCTACTAGACCAGCCCTTAGGCCCACTTACAAGGGCAGCCCTTTTAGTTTAGGGCTGAAAGATAAGGAGCAATCTTAACGGGCCTCAGAACTTTTGTCATGAACTAGTGTAACTTTGAAAACATGTCAAGCATAAAAAAAAGTATAATTCATATGATGAAAAAAAAATTACAAGAAAATGATTAGGCTGAGCATAAAAATATTACTTAGTGAGTTTTGAGGACTCTTGTGAGAAGAGCAACCCAATTACATAACTAAAGTCTAAATGGGGCCTTCTTCCTGCACCCCAAAAAATTCTTCTGTACCCCCAAAAATTACAGTTTTGACCCTATTAAATTTTTTACTTGTCTCGGTGGTTGAGAGAATTGAAATTCAATTTACTGCGGGCCAGTTTCTTTTATTACTCAGCGTTGCACCCCCAAATAATATGTCTCTGTTCCATTTTCTTTCTTGTGCTTCCTCCGTTCAATTCTTCGGTTGTTATTCTCTGCACTTTGTCCAGTGGTCCCAGGTTTCCCTCTCTTTCATTTGAAGGTGCTCTATCCAGTGGTGGTGTCCCTGCTTTCACTACTTCAGCTGCTCCAAGCTCATTGCTCCAAGCTAATTCCACACGTGGTTTTCAATTTGTTAAAGCTTTTCTTGTTCTCTTGCACGTTACAGGTTAGTATTCCTTCATGTTTTTATTAATGGTTTGTTGGAATCTTGGAATTTTGTCTCTTGTGTTGGATATTTTATTTTGTGATCACTACGGATGTGGAGATACGTTTCAAGAAAATGTGAAACAGATGTCAACATCTATTATGTATTTTTTTTCCTATTACGGATGTCGAGATCCGTTTCAGAAAGATGTGAAACGGATGTCGACATCCGTTTCAAATTTTTTTGAAACGGATCTCGACATCCATTTCATTTTATTTTGCTTTTTTTACGAAACGGATGTCGAGATCTGTTTCAGGAAAATGTGAAATGGATGTCGACATTCGTTTCACATTTTTCTGAAACGGATCTCGACATTCGTTTCGTGTTTTTTTTTTTCTTGTTGAAGATGTCATAGCGAGGCAAGCGAGGCAAAGAAGCATTGAGGCAAAACCAAGATACAGAATGTTGTAATGAGAGCTTGAGGTTGGAGTGCATGTGACAGTGGAGGTTAGAGTGCAGGTGACAGTGTGTTTGAGTGTGTGTTGTGTGCGTGGTGAGAGAGTCCACTGAGTGTGGTTTTAGTGTGTGCGTGAGTGAAGTACGTTATGTGTGTGAGTTTATGTGAGTTTGTGAGGTTGTGTCTTGTGTGAGTGGTGAGAGAGTGTAGTGAGTGAGTGTGGTTTTAGTGTGTGCGTGAGTGAGGTGCAATGGTGTGCGTGAGTTTGTGAGGTAGTGTGTTGTGTGCGTGAGTGAGAGAGTGTAGTGAGTGTGGTTTTAGCGTGTGCGTGAGTTTGTGAGGTAGTGTGTGTTATGTGCTAGGTGAGAGAGTCCAGTGAGGTTCAGTAGTTGTGTTTCAGCTAGGTGAGAGAGTCCAGTGTGTGTGCTAGGTTGTGTGCGCGAGTTTGTGTTTGTGTTTGTTTCTTTTATTTTGAGCTAAGGATAATTTTTTCTCCTGTTGCATTGCATATTTTGGTTATCTACTTGCATATTTTGCTTATGTGCTTGCCTTAATCGAGTTTTTTTTTGTATTAAAATATTTTCTTTTTATTATAGCTCATCATGGAAGATCATCATTTTAGTTATTTGAGTTTCTTGGATTCTCAAATGGATTCTCAAGTAAATTGTAGTCTCATGTCAAACTTTTCTGATTTCGTTCATGATATCTGCGAACAAGATTATACATCTCACTTTACAATTGATGATATCTTCCCAACACGTGAAGATTTAATTAAGTGGGTTAGAGGGATTGTTTTTAATCTTGGATTTGTTGTTATTATGCTAAGATCAGATAAATATAATGGACAACCTGGAAGAAAGACCAATGTATTACTAGGTTGTGAAAGAGGTGGAAAATATAGAAAATGTAAATGTGATGCAGAACCTAGTTTATCTGGGATAAGAAAATGTGATTGTCCCTTTAGATTGAGAGGCAAACCCATCTCTCAAGGGGAGGGATGGATGTTGAATGTAAAATGTGGTTACCATAATCACGATGTCTCATCTACTCTAGTTGGTCACCCTTATACGGGTAGGTTGAAGTCCCTGAACACTCGTTGCTTGTTGATATGACTAAAAGTCAAGTAAAACCTGCAAATATACTTCTCACTCTCAAAGAAAAAGATGAGTATAATGTGACAACTTTGAAGCAAGTATATAATGCAAGATATAGGTACAAACGTTCAGTAAGAGGTTCAAGGACCGAGTTGCAACAGTTAATGTTGATGTTGGAACGTGATCACTATATCCATTTTAGTAGATGTGTTGATGAATCTGATGTGGTTAGCGATCTGTTCTAGACCAATCCTGATGCTGTGAAGTTGTTAAATTCATTCAATATTGTGTTCTTAATGGATAGTACTTATAAAACCAACAAATATTGGTTGCCATTGCTCGAGATTGTTGGTGTCACCTCAACAGGTTTAACTTTCTCAGTCGTGTTTGCATTTTAATCCAGCAAAATAATTTCACTTGGACTCTTGAAAGGCTAAGAGTTTTGTTTATGACGTCTGAGGGTGGTCCACAAGTCATTATAACTGACAGGGATCTGGCACTAATGAATGTTGTTGGCATTGTGTTCCCTAAGTGTTATCATATTCTATGTCGTTTCCATATTCAAAAAAATGTGCAGGCAAAGTGCAAAATGTTAGTGAATTTTGTTGATGCATGGGATGTTGTACTGCAAGCATGGGAGAATGTTATGGACTGTGAAGATGAGTTAAAGTTTAACGATTGTGTTAATCATCTTGAGCTTGTTTTCCAGTCATGGCCTGTATTTTTTGAATATGTTAATGACTCGTGGATCATTCCTTACAAGAAATACTTTGTGAAAGCGTGGACGAACAAAGTTATGCATTTAGGGAATACTACATCAAACAGGTATGTTTGCATCTTCTTATTAATTCATTTTTTTATTAATGGTTTATATGATTCCATGTATAAATTGTATTAGGGTTGAGTCTACTCACTGGAGCCTCAAGAAAGTTCTTAGAAGTACTATGGAAGACCTTTGTTCGTGTTGGGATGGAATTCACAACGTTATTATCTTGCAACATAACTAAATAAAGGTTTCTTTTGAAAGAAGTCTTAATCTGATAAGTGACTCTTACAAGACATTGAGTTATAGAAGATTAGTGGGATATGTTTCTAGATCTGCCTTAGAACTCCTTGCTCCAGAGTTAGAAAGAGTTAAGAAAATTGGATTCGATACTAGTCGTTGTCGCTGCATTCTCAAACAAACTTATGGTCTTCATGTGCGTGTGAATTAGCACGATATGACCCTGGGATGATTCCTTTCCAAGAAATTCATGTCATGTGGACTAGGTTGAGCTTCTCAAATGTGTCCTTTTTCACAATCCGAAGGGCAATTATCTATTCAGAGCGAGGTTGATCTACTGCTTAATCTTTTCAAAGAAGTTGACATTGTAGGAAAAGTCACCATCAAACATAAATTACTTGACATAGTTTGCCCTTCGATGACATCGATGTTGCCGCCAGCGAGTAAAATTAAGACGAAGGGTGGACCTAAAAGTCATCGATCAAAGAAGTCAACCAAACGTGATCCTTCATATTTTGAGCATGTTGACGCCTTCATTGAGTCATCAAGACAAGACACGTGTGTTGCAAAAACAGAAAACAAGTTGAAGACCAAAGGTGTAATCCAAGAAAAAGATAATACACATGCTAGAACAGTTCAATCTTGTTTTTCAGCCTTATATAGTGGATGTTGTGGATGTAGTGGCAGATGGTCATTGTGGGTATAGATGCATCGCTGCATTGCTCGATATAGGTGAGGAGTCATGGCCTCTAATCAAACATGATTTATACAAAGAACTTAGTCAATGGCGAGATGAATATGCTACATTAGTTGGAGGTTATGATCGTCTGGAAGAACTAAGAAAGTCTTTGCTAGTTCATTCACCATCAGGGGCATGACTTCTATACACTAATGTTGAAACTTATTTATTAAATGTTTTTATCATTTTGTTTGATTATAATCTAATTAATTACATACAGGCTAATCTAGACAAGTTAATGACTATACCAGACATGGGTTATGCGATTGCTAATCGATATAATGTAATCCCCGTGTGCTTGTCACCAGTTTAGAATTTGATGATATTCTCACTTCGTACATCCGCACCTATTTTGCAAAGTCAACATCGACTAATTTGTATTGGATATGTTTACGGTTCTCATTTTGTGCAGGTATATATTTTTTTTTCAAAGAACTTTATTTCTTTATTGACTAATTACATATTTACAGGTTCGTCTGTAAGAAGGTTGTCCATTATCGATGGTGGATATCATATCATCTAGCAATTGTTATCCAAAGGAAAAGGGGTGGGCATCATTTTATAGAGATAGGATGCATGCATTCATAGATTTACACGTAGTGGATCATAGATATGTAGATCTTATTAAAAACTGATATTTGTTAATTGTATTAAATTTTTGACTGTTGTAGTTTATTTTAGGAAATTTCATATTGTAATGTACTTTTAAAAAATACGTTTGTAATTATTTTACTAATATATAAGATAATAACTTCTCTGGCCAATGGACGGATATATTTTGGTCTTATTGCTAACAAAATAGACGTATGAATTTGTAATCATAAATATATGAAATAATTTAATATAAAATCCAATAAAAATGTAAATTCTAACACCAAATACAAACATAAAGTAAATCGGCTATCCAGATGTAGATGGTCGTCAACCTCGAACTCTACGTCCTCCTCTAGTCTCTTCCTCTTCTGTTGCATCACGAGCTATCTGTAATAACTCATGTGTGCGATCCCAAGAATTGTGCCCTCACTAATGTCTCTACAATCTATCATCCGCTGATAATACCAAGTTAATGTCCAATATTTAAGTTACTAATATGAACAAATAAATTTGTTACATACCAATAAACCACCAGAAGATGATGACCCTAACGTCCTCTAAACTAGTATGTCATCTGGCAAATTTCGACGAAGTCGCATAACCACAACCCTAGGTTGCTCGGCCTCAACTCCGCGTAAAATGTAAGGATGGAAGACCCTCCTAAACCACTGCAAATATCCATCCGAACATGAAAAAGGAGCTGGCGCGGAGACCACCTGAACTACGAAAAACTATTAGTAGTCTCTCCACCAATCATCATTAGTCGAAAAGTCCAACATGGGAAGCGAACTCGACGGTCGTGGAATAGGCTGCATGAAGCCAAATTGTCGCAGCACACGCTTCAACAGATGACGGTGTACGAGGATACCAAGCTTGAGGTAGCCAAAAAACATGGCAGATACAACAAGTGGTCGACCAGCCCTATGTGCTACATATGGGTTCCAAATCACCCCATCATATGTTAAGGCATCCAATTGGACTCTAACATCAGCTATAGCAGAAGTAGCGCGTCCAGTGATATAACGTCTAGCACGGGGTTCGGTCTCCACATATGTATCCCGTAATTGCTTCCTTCCCAATGTAGGGAAGTGCTCGTATATCCAAGCATGTATCAAATAACATTTCATTTAACTATTCTGATATAAAAGAAAAAACAAGTAAAATATTTAACAAAATGTAATATAAAATGGTACATGTAGAAGAGGTAGGTATCCAGCTAATTGCTTTGTATTTGCAAAGTTGGCATCTCCTAGATGCTCATATAAGTAGACAAGAGCGCAACTCCTCAAGCATATCTACGACATGTAGGGAGATCTCTAAATAGCTCGAGGTAATGGGTACGGACATAGGTGGCACTTTTATTAGCAAATATCGTGCACCCTAAGAGGTGCAAAAGATATGCGCGTGCAACAAACTCCCAAAGCTCGTTATCACAACAACTATCATAAAACTCTCTCAACCAGCTAAGTCTGACTTGTCCACCACAACTTTGATTCAACTCATTGCAAGCCATGGTTTGATCAACACCAAGAAGTGTCATCAAAATCTCAATTGAATCTTCATATTTAAGATCTCATATTTAAGATTTTCAGTGGAGCAAAACTGTCCAGTGATGGGAAAATGAAGGAGCGACCAGACGTCATCTAAAGTGATGGTCATCTCACAAATTGGTAGATGAAAAGTATTAGTCTCGGGATGCCATCTCTCCACGAAACCCAATATTAACCCAACATCGAGATATTCATATAAAATATCGCATAGAGGCGATAATCCAAAAGCTACCACAAAGGGGAGAACAAAAGGGTGAGGAGGTCCTAATTTTTTCACTTTTTTAATGTGGGAGACTACTTTCACAACACGATCCTAAGAAAAAAATAAACATAAAACAATAAAAATACATAACAACAATAAAATAAAACATTTATAAAAATTTCTTACTAACATGACCATCACATGATCTGTGCAACATGATCCTGGTACTGAGCCAATAAAGAAGTATCAGAGGGACCACCTAGAAATCCTGCACCATTGTTATCAATCCCCTGCTCCTCGTCCTAAGGAACATCGGAAACCTCATGCTCTACGACATCATCCTGAACAACATCAACCTCGTGTTGACCCTTTCTACAACCTGAAGAGGTCGGTCTCCTCCGTGCAGCACCATGTGCAGAACTCTCGAGTGCATTGTGTGAATTATAAGACCCACTTTTTTCAGCCCTAATGTTTAAGGGCCAACCCTAATTTGTTGGGCCTAAGGCTGGCCCATAGGGTGCCCAAAGACCTTAAACAACCCTAATCCTCTCATTTCAGCTCACTTTGCAAAAACAACACCTTGCTCACGTTCTTTTTCTCTCAGCAGTGCTCTATTAGGGTTTGAGTGAGAGCCCCTTTCCTCTAAGTTTGTAGTGTGTTTCCCTCATGTAAGTTAGACTTCACTCTTCTCTTATATTTTCCTTTGCCAATTGCGTTGTTCTGTCTTGAGTCATCCTTATGGACTCATTTTTGCTCTTGTGTTCGTGCTTCCAGCTTGCGAAGCTATCCTTGGAGTTGTAGTACCATTCTGCTTGCTTAAGCCTCCTCCCAGTAGCTTTTGATAAGGTAAGGGAAACTAGGGTTTACATTTTCTTAATATTCTACTTATTTTTCTTGTTTGTTTTGATGGCTTTGGTACTTGAATCAGATTGTTGGTTGTATGAAACTGTGTGGTATGTATATGCTTGGCTGAAACAAGTGTGACAGGTGCGAATAGGCGATAAACCTACTAATCTCGTTCAAGCGGGTGACCCTCGCCTAAGCGAGAGTAACAGGAACTCACCCCCGGTTCCAACGCGAGTTGTCGCTTAGGCAACTGATTGTGTTTTTGAGCGAGAAGTGGTCTCACTTAGGCGAGACGCTTCAGCTTGAGCGAGAACTCGTTGGAACCCTGCATCACACACTATCGAACTCTCACCTAGGCGAGAAGGGCTCGCTTGAGCGAAAGTACCCCTTTTGCCTGAGCGAGAACCTTTAGCTTGGGCGAAGGCTCGGGCAAGAGGTGTTGTGTTAGCTAATGTTATTCCATGATTGTTTTGAATGTCTTTTTGCTCTTAGTATGGGGTAAGGCTTGCTATGTATGCTTGAATGAGACTGATTCGCATGTGTTATTATGTATTAGGTCATGACTTGGTTGGGATGAACATTGGTATGCATTTATAAAGGATGAGGTTGATGAAATATTGTTATGTAGAGCATGAAATGGGAGAAAAACATGACCGGTTTGGTTGGTTGGCTGAATTATCACATGAGATTTTTGGGTGCATGAGGTGAGACATGATTCTGGTGTGGTTAGGACGTAATTCTACGTTGGTTGTGTGGTGGTGCCTCATTTGGTCAGGACGTAATTCCATGACTCTCTAGGTGAGATCTCATGGTGGTGCCTCATTGGTCAAGACGTAATTCCATGACCCCTGTTAGTGGGAGTTCATGGTGGTGCCTCATTTATATAATTTAGTAAGGATTCAAGGTAAGGATTGCATGCTGACACTCTAAAGAGTCAGTTAGTCTCACATAAAGCGTACTGACTCGAGTTGTGAGAGTAGCAGGAGGCCTAGAACGCTTTAAGGGCTAACCTTGTGTGTGGGGGATGAAACACTGTAACAATTAGCTTGGTAGAGCAACTCGGTAGAGTAGTAAAGGTCACCACAAGTGCAAACATCCGCTGAATCTAACTAATTATATGTATCTGGATGA
>Ga0209389_1003658_pt1 | contig 12492 bp, 4 predicted proteins | sample CowpearedBW_FD_187526 | JGI IMG/M metagenome (GOLD analysis project Ga0209389, IMG submission 187526) | Root nodule microbial communities of legume samples collected from California, USA - Cow pea red BW (SPAdes) (version 2) | ecosystem: Host-associated > Plants > Roots > Nodule | place: USA... | reverse complement strand
TTCTAACATTTAAAAATATGAAATTGTGAACATATATAATAGGAGTAGTAAATAATTATTAAAAAAATTAAAAAAAATTAAAAAAATAAAAAAATAAAAAGAAATTGTAAAAATATGTTGGTGGGTTAAGTGGGTCAACCCACCTCCAACCCGTGGGTTAAGTGAGCCGAGTTGAATTCAACTTACTTTTGGAAAAATTGAATTTTTTTTAACCTAACCCGACTCGAACCCGTGATGAACCGGATTGGCTCACGGGTTGAAATCCATTTTGACATCTCAAAATTTGAAAAACAGAACCAAACAATTTCCATTTTTTTCTCTCTCGGCCCAGTTTCGGTGTATTAGAGCTTATAAATTGGTCATCAATTCCCGCAAAAAAATTTAAGGAAATTCTCCCGTCATTACAATATCAATAACAGATGAAAAACATATCATGAAATTTATGATGTATAAATATGAAACATGTATCGAATACGGTATGTATGTCAAATATAATACGTATTTGATACTTTGATATATCGATATATTTATTTTAAAAATAAAAATATAATTAATAAATATTGATAAAATATCTTAAAATATTCTACACAAACACATGTAAAATATGAATACGTCACCCAAATGAAATCATACCAGAGAACAATTTCAATCAAAGAAATTTTCAAAAAACCATACCTAAAATAAAGTACAAATAAGATCAAATGTGTATGAGTGAATAAACGGTGGAGGTGAGAGAGTAAAGAAAAGGAGAAGAAAGGTAGAGAAATATATAAGGTTATTAATTTAATAAAATGATTTATTATAAATAAAAATATAATTTTTAGATTAGTTCATGTTTATTAGTGAGGTTGTCCTCAATTTTTTTTGACAAACTCATCAAGGTTCATTATAACACAAATATTACTAACATCAGGGATATATGTTAAGAGAGGCCGGGAGAGTCATGAGTCCCAAAAATTTTGTAACAAAAAATTTTAAATTATATATTAGGGTAAAAAAATTAATTTTTTTAAATTATATTTAGTATAATGGAAATTGATGAGAATTATATTAAATATTTTTTTATTTCTTTTATAAAACACAACATTTAATGTAAATAAATAAAATTTATAAAATAAAATATAATAAAAAATAAAACATTTATTAAGATATTTTTTATTTGTCTCTCATTGTCTTTCGAGTCTTTCAGATATTGTTCTCGTCTCTCACCTCTCAGTTGTATTCTTTTGTTTCTGAAGAGAACAATACCCATTATTTCTGCTCTTATTTTTTTCATGTTCTCTTCCATTATTCTTGAAGAAAAAAATAAAAGTAACTCTTTTGTTTATCTTGATAGTGAAATATTAGTTTAATTATTAACATGATTTTTTATTTCATGAGTCTTTATATATTCATTTTTTATGAATATAGTAGAAAAAAATATTGTACTGTACATTTTTTTCATAATCGATTTTTAATTGTGGATTGATTATTATAGATTTTTCTTTTAGTATATATGTCTCTCAATTCTTGATTTGATTATGATAAATTATTTTGTAGTCTTAATTTTTTTTTAAATAAGTATATTGATGAAGAATAAAAAAATAGAATCATTTTTTTTTTAAAATTGATAAAAGATAAGCTAGTTGTAAAAATGAAAATGAGATCGATTCAACTTATTCATATATTCTGAACCATGATACTAATAATTCAATTGTTCAATTAGAGAAGTGAGTTCAAGATTCTTGATGACGTATGATTATTTACATTAAAAAAGAAATAACATAAAATTTTAGTTATGATTATCAATGAATTTAAAAATTTTAAGGAACGAAAAATAATCCTTTAAATTGATGTGATTTCTTTTATAATTATTATTATATTAAATTATATATTATTTTTAATATATCAGTGATGATAATTAAATATATACATTTTAATTATATTATTTTGATTTCCAGAAAATATTTATTTTACTTATCTCGTAAAGCATTGGCTTCAATTGTTATTCCAAACAAACCTCTTACAGTCTCTCTTTTCTTTCTTTTTATTCTCATCTTAAGTATTTCATAGAGATAATTTTCTATGCCTTCGAAGTTTAGGGTGCCTATTTTAATATAAACAGGTTTTTCAACCTAACTCCTTGCATAGGACATTGACAGAGTTTCGTAGCCTGGAATGAAAAATAGGTATACCATAAGAATAAACAAATTGTTAAAAATCATTCACCACCTCTACTTTGTTTTACATCCTTGTCTTGGTATCACATAAAATCTTTTTGACAAAGCCTAGGCTACTCTTCTAAAAATCTAAAGAAAATTCTTCTTTCAAACTAAATAATCTTAAAAATTTTTTCAATCAAGTAACTTTATTTTAACCATACTTCCCATTTTTTAATATCTTTTTAATCTACATACCCATTCTTCCCATGTTCTCTCTTTATTTCAAACAAAAGATAAGAGTACCGTTTTTTATTATTCAAGAAATCATTGCACATTTCAATCACAATTCTTCTATAGTGTTTATGCTATATAACAAAGAATGTATCGGACAATTTATTTATAGACTCCTAGCCAGATCTGTGCTTGTTTTTTTCTTGTAAAAAGTTATACTTTTCTATTGAATGTGGGCGAGAAACAAGAAAATAGACAAACTGAGTCACGGATTTTGAGAATTGTCTATTTTTCCTCCCACTCCCACTAATGTTGATGCCGAGGCACATGCGTGCTTTGCCAATAGGTTGGTAAAATTCCACCACAAAAGAAAATGGTACTACGAATATAATTGTTCATATCATATACCTTAAAAATATTTACCCCATTACTATTTTTTTTTTTAAGAAAAGCTAGTTTCATTTAATACTATATTTCGATCTTTCTTTGCATTAGCAGAAAGTTGCATTCTCTATTGTTCTTTTTTTACCATTGTGGGCTCATAATTGATTGCTTGGTAAGTAACATAGTGTTGATGAGAAGGATATGCGCCACGCAAATGATTGCCAAAACAATCATGCACAAACACTCGTGGATCGTTTGCATGATTTCTGGGTTTCTTTTATTCTTATCTTATCTTTTACTTAAGAATTTTTTAATTTTCGCTTAAAATGTTCAAATTATGATCTCTTTTGGTCTTCAGATTCATGGTTGTGACCCCACAATGCTCGCCATGTCTGCCACTGTCCTTCTATAACACTCCTCACTCCTCATTCGCAGCAAAATTATTAATATCAGCTTCAAATGTCTTCTCACCAGAAACCTATCTTCCAAGTAGAGTATTTGTTTCTAAAATACGTTTTTTCTTTTTGTTTTTCTTTTTAGGTCAAAAATTTGGATGGTGTAAAATAGGGCAAAGGGTGGGGCTGTGGAAGTGGACTCACGTTAAGGGCAAACTGCTTTATTGGTATTATTGTTGGAGCCATGTGCACCTATCAACTCACACCCAGCCTTCACAACTTTCCTTTTTTCCTCTTTTTCTGGATGCTTTTTTCACACTTTAAACAACGATTTGAAACAAGGGAAAACGGAGTCTAAAGTTTGCATCACAAATGTTCAACTTTGTAGTTTTTTTTTCAATCCATTTTGCTACTCCTCAACTTTAATTGTCGTATAAAACAAGTTCAAATAATGTTATAGAAGAAAAGTTTCTTAACTTTAACTGTTGCATTGACTTTGTTTAAAACAATAAAGTAAGTTACATTACAACCTCAATGCTTTTTTCTCTGTTTTTCTTGCATTTGCAGACATTTTTTTTTCAGTACGAATATTAAGGTTACTTGTTTATGTATCAAGTAATATTTAGAAGTATTATAATTTAGTGAAAATAGTAGAAGCACTAAGATTTGAATGTGCGTTTGTTGAAAGTTGAATTGAATAATGAAGGTAGGAGAGTTCCCTGACAGAGCAGATTATAATTAGTGCAGCTCTCTGCAGAATTAAATGAAGTCAAAGGGGAGTAATGAGATGAAACAATGATAATATGAAAATGGTGTGGGCTACCACAGGGATAATCAATCACCCCAACTACAATACACAATTGTACTTTTCATTCTTTATCAACTGCTTTTATTGCAGGTACCTAAACTCCAACTCTCTTCTCCACCATTACTTCTAATTCTACCACTACTCATATAATTTCAATCACATTTTCTTTCTTTTCTTCTTTTAACAACATTAATAGTATTTAATGTTTTCATGTATATAATACTTCCACTTTATTTTGTACTAATATTTTTTGTTCAACTAGAGTCTTAGCTAAGTCTTTGACAGAAATTATATTTTGATAAATTCGCATTAACCATTCCTTCATATATGTACTCGAGAGTTATTTATGATATTCGACAAGTTTAATGTGGGAGAAACACATACAATAACTTTATTTAAAAGTAGGTGTTAGTAGTAATTTGGATCATATGTATTATTTAATTTAAGAAACATATATTATTATTTAATTTGGATCATAAAGTGGGAGAAACGCATACAATCATTTTTTTTCTAATTTATTACACAAAGTATAATGTAAATTATTTTAACCAAATAAATATACATTTATCAAAATTAATTTAAGAAAAAAATAACCATAATTACAATATTTTATTATAATAATTTTCTATTACCATAATTACAATAAATTGAAATTATCTTATTTATGATAGTCATTTAAACTTTTTATTCTCGATTAATTTATAAATATTAAGTCAAATATATTTTTTAAGTTTATATTCACGTGAGTTGTAACAAATTATAAATTTTTGCCTTAATTATGATGGTGTTCTATTGAGTCCTTGTATCTTCCAAACTTTTTAATTGAGTACCTCTTATATATTTTTTTTGTTACTTTTATGACGAACTAGTTATTTTGCACTATCACTCTACTTTAATATTGTTACATAATTCATTGTTGCAAACTATTATAATGAAAAAGATCTCTCAAGGATTTGCTGTTATAGTTATCTAAAATTATTCTCAAAGCTAATAAAAAATATAAATTTATAAAATATAAAATTAAAAAAATATAAATCATAAATTTATAAAATTATTAAATATTAAATAAAAATATATAATTTTAAAAACTTATAATTTTATACTTTTTACTTTTATAATTTTACAATTTTATGATTTATAAACTTCTAAATTTATTTCATTTTATAATTTTATAAATCTATAATTTTATACTTTATATTTTATAAGATTATAAGATTGTACAATTATAAATTTATAAATTTACAAATTTATTAAATTTTAAAATCATAAAATTATATATTTTTATTTTATATTTCATAATTTTATGAATTTATAATTTTTATTTATTTTTTAATATTATATAAGTTATATTTTTTTAATTTTATATTTTATTAAATTTATAATTTTTATTAGCTTTAAGTATAATTTTAAGTAAATACAATCTCAAATTCTTGAGAGATCATGGTCATTATGATAATTTGAAACAATGTATTATGTAACAATATTTAGGCGGTATGACAATATAAGCTAAGTGTCGATTCTATAGGTAACAAAAAAAAATTTAATTACATAACTGAATTAAAAAGTTTTGAAATTTTGAGGACTCAGTAAACTACCAAAATTTAGTAAGGACTTAATTAAAAAATTTCAAATTTATTAAGGATCCAAAAAATTAAACCTAAATTTTTAATAAAGTAATTTATTATAAATAAATATACAAATCTATAATAATAGGAAAAAGATGTTGTTAAGGATTTGTTCCTTGACAAATAAGATTCCACAAACAAACCTGCAAAATTAGAAAAAAAAACATGATCAGAATTTAATTATTCGAATAAACAAATTATACTTAAACAATAAAAGGTAGTTTGAAAAAAAAAACGTGATAGTCTATTTAAGTCAATAAAATTCAAATATGATCTACAATAATAAAAAAAAGTCTAAATTTTCCGTTATTTTATTCTTTTAAAGAAGCAAATGATACTTTATTCTTTCTATTTCTTCTCTTTCTTAGTCAATTACCGGCTATTAAACAAAGTTATTAATTTGTCTTAAATGGGAAAATCTTTTAACTTTTTTCTTATCATTTGTGTGTATTTACTCTTGTTTAGCTATTGTTGGCAAATTGGTTCCCATTAATTTTCATTCAATGTACTACTTTTACACAAAATAACTCAGCTCTATATCAATAGTCTTGAAATATCGACCCGACATTGATTTGGATGGAAATGAATCTAAATTTTTCCAGAATGTCTCATATTTAATTTTTTAAGATAAAAAATAGGAAAACCATTAAAATTATCGGGATAAATATTTTACACCAATAATGTTTATTTATTTCCCTTCGTGTTGTCATTTGGTGCATCTCTTCTCTTTGGTACTACTTTCAATCAAACTTTAGTTAGTACGAACTAGAACAATTCTATCAGTAGCATAGCAATGCCTAATAGGACATGAATAATTTTTTTCATTTACCATAAGATAATATAAAACTTTACAGAAAAAATTTAAGTTGAGTATAATTAATGAATTAAATATTTTTAGCGATAATAACCACATAGGTGTATTAGCGTATATCTGGTCTTAACTTTCTGTGAGTCTTTCCACAATGTTAATCTTATAATTTCCGTTAGCCATGAAATTCCCTGTTCAGATCTTTCTTCACATTGACGTAACGAGTGAGATCTCTTAACAACATTGAATCTCAAAAGAAACATAAGACAAATAAAAACCAGTGAAAGTAACAGATAACATCAAAATTAAAAATCGAAGAGAATATAGTGGGTGATATGATATATATTGGACAACACAATAGGTCCAACCAAACAGAAAACCTTTGTACAAAAAGTGCAACTCCCTCCACTGCTTCATCTTCTTTTCATAGATTTTGGGGTAAAGTTGTTTGTCATTTTGGTACCGAATTAGCATTGCTGTCTTTCAAGTTTCAACTTTCGATTTTTTTTTTCTTTACCTTGGATTTCATTATTTGTTCCTTCTTCGACAAAAACAATTTGAATTTCAAAGCCATATCGAGGTGCTTTAGTTTTAGCGTGATATATTATATTGGATTTTTCTTTCCCCCAGTACTAAACTTGGGAATGATTTATCATACACTAGGTTGTATTCAGTGTCAAGATTCCAAATTTCAGTTCCTCAATCATAGTGTAATAATGCATCCAACGTTTGTTTTTTTCTCCTTAGGATCCTTCGAAACCATGTATTCTTTAGAGGTTCCATATCCCTTTTGATCTTTATTCTTGTGTTGGATCGACTAAAAAAACATAATATAATTGTAGAACAAAATAAGAATTTTATTTTATTTATTTATGATAATTGTACTATACATATCTGAAATTGAGTCATGTAAGTGAGACTATCTCGACTTATGCATCTATACCAATCTCGTACTTCTTATATTATATTAGATTATGTCGCGTAAGACATATTTCCTTGGACAAGTATTCATAGAATATTAAACAAATTAATTAAGATAATAATCTACGTAATACGCACTTACCTCCTCTAAAATTAAGACGATATCTAAACCTGAAAATATCTTATATCGAAGTATGAGAGAAGAGTTTCTTTAGTGTGTGTGTGTTTTTTACTGTACTACCACCTCCTAATCCCTTTTAGATCAGACACCGCTCTCTCTTTCATGCTTTCCGTAAATAAAGCAGTTAAATTTTACTTGAAGCACAATAACTAATGACGAAATAAGCTTGTTTAAAAGGGGGAATTTGTGTAGAGTGGAATTGTATTAATGATCAAAGTTAGATGTAATTTACGAAGGCATGATTGGTATAGTGGAGCCCTTTTGGTGTGAGTTGTGGCCCAAAGGTTACACTCCATTGAATGCCATCACATCCCATCATGATGGTGGTAGCAAGCAAAATCAATCTGTCTGCATGCAATGTCGTTTTAAAATTTGGTTTCATTTCAGGATCAAAAGGGTTATTTAAATGAATTTATTCTAATATTACAGATCCTGATTCCACAATCAACCCAACTGAACAGAGAGTGGAATTTTGTCCTGGTTTTTCCCTTTAGGAAATGGCAGGGGGCAGGTTGGCCCCAATTTTTTTTAATTTCACATGCCTCTTTCTTTTCTCTCTCAGTTATGACGCACCAACCAGTGACTCTCTAATTCAAACCATATCAAACCTCTCCTCAGCTACCTATGGTAGATGGCTTCGCCATCCCAGGAAAACTTCTTTCCCCACTTACCCAAAACATGAATACATATCTGTTACAACAATATAACAGTTTCAACTACCACAAATGCACCCTCACTCTGTTCCTAACAAACCAATCTTTTTTAACGTGTGTCACGTGCATACCTTACTTGGCCCATTTCTGAAATGCCAAAGTAAAATGTCCATGCCAGAATTCCCGATACGACCATCCTCACCTTATGCATGCAATGCATTGCAACCATACTTCAAACCATGGTCCACAACTCCACAACCAGTTACTCTGGGTTGACGCTAAGTTGCACAACTGTTACTTACTCCATTCTTAAGTTATCACTTTCCAAAGATGCAACCATTTGTTGCATTTTCTTTTCTTAAATTACAGGTGGTAGCACGTGGTAGAACTTCCAAAGAATTATCATATTACTAAAGTAAAGTTTAATAATTCTTTTCCCGTATAAAACTCTCATTGTGAACTCTATTTCTTAAATACAAAAGGTTTATAGAAAGCAGTTCTGTACCTAAAATAAATATCTATATTTTATGTGTGTCATAAATAGATAGTGTCCATAAAGTTTTTTGTGTGACTCATTTTGAAAGCTTATTTGGTTATTTTGTCAGTATCATTTCATAAATACTGTTTTGAAACATGTACACATTTCTTTCTTTAATATCAAGTGTCGCTGCATGTCTCTTTCACCCTCCTGTCAGTGGTACCCCATAAAAGAACAAGACTTTCTCACGATGCTTACACTGTTCCCCGGTGCAGGATCAGAACAGCAACAGGCCGTACCATAAAACAACAAGTGCTACATGATGAAGACACGGACTTTATATAACAAAATACTCCCACCAATCCTAATGTACAAATTGCAAAACCATTAAAGAGAAGAAATATTCAAACATTTAACACCTAAGAGAGAAACCCCACCCCGAAAGAAGAAGAAAACTGAAGAAAACAAGTAGATAAGCTATCACAACCCAAAAGAAATAAATATGAAACACATCCCTTCAAATGCTAAGAAGATCAGGTGGTGAAGACTGAGGAGGACGTTGATCATCTTTAGGTTCCTTAGATGTTGTGGTTGGAGACTCTAAACTGTTAGATGATGACAGAGAGGACTCTGTGATTGTTAAGTCCCCCTGTTTAGAGCTTGGCGGCTTTGGAAGCTCGGTGAGAATTTGAACAACTTCTCGCATAGTAGGTCGCTCCACCGCCTGTTCCTCAACACATAGCATGGCTACATAGAAAACATGCATCACCTCATGGAGGGGAACTGATGGAAGTCTAGGATCAAGAACCTTCAAAACCCCTTCCTTGTTTGAATCCGTCATTTTCCTCACCCATTGCACAATGTCCACACCATCACCAAACTCCCCAACCGGTTTCCTGCCTGTTACAAGCTCCAAAAGAACAACTCCAAAGCTGTACACGTCGCTTTTCTCATCAACTTTTAACGTGTAGGCATACTCTGCAGTCGAAATCACAAACTTAAATCAGCCACATTAATTGAAAACAATTAAGTGAATACGAGATAATGCCATGGGAATTTGCTATCCATTTACTTTGACGTACATGTTGCCAATTAATCACCATCTGTTTTCAACTGTGAACATCTCTAATCTATGACTGCAGGACTGCCTAATTATACGATGGGAGCTACGATGAACACTCAAACGACACACTGGGCTAGTTATCTCTTTAAACAGTAACAGTATTTCGAAGCAACATAAATTAGAGGACAAATCAAAGCGGTCGTTATTATTAGTGTGTCATGAAAAGGAAAACGAGTCAAGGAAGGCAACATAGGATGTTAGCGTTTATTAATTAATTAACCACATAAAACGTCCAAACCAAACAGTAGTATCAATACTGTTCGATTCTAACCCTAAACGAATGATGTTGAGTGACATGAGACAAGCTCCGATCATTAAGGATTCCATATAGAAATAAAGGTTGTTAGTCACGCTAGTTCAACGTCTAAATCATCAATTATGTTGAATTTCAATATATTACCTGGAGCTATGTATCCATAGGAACCGGCAATTGCAGACATGCATTCAGATGTTCCAGAATCTTGAAGGAACTTAGCGAGCCCAAAGTCCGCAACATGAGCTTCAAAGTTGGAATCAAGAAGGATATTGTTGGATTTAACATCTCGATGGACAATGAGTGGCGAACAGTCATGATGTAGATAGCAAAGGCCCTTGGCGGCCTCCACAGCAATCTTATACCTTGTGTCCCAGTGCAAATGACCACCTTTCTTGCCATGAAGAACCTCACCCAAACTTCCATTAGGCATATACTCATACACCAAGAGATTTGTCTCGTGGTTTGAACAGAAACCCAACAGTCTAACAATGTGTCTATGTCGAATCCTCCCCAAAGTCTGAATCTCAGCATTGAAACCATGGTCATGCGAAGATCCCCTGCTCATGGCAGGTAACCTTTTCACAGCAACCTGATCCCCATTCGGCATTGCACCTTTGTACACAATGCCTGCACCTCCTTTTCCTATTATGTTGTCCTCCTTCAAACAGTCCAGAACATCATCAGCAGTGAAGTCCAAACGCTGGAATGCAGTTAATTTCCAAGTACGAGCTTCACTGGCCTTTTTCAAAGCCCGAGCTTTGATTATTGCCGCAACAGCAAATGCGATGGAGCACACAAGCAACCCTATAACTAACAGAAGCTTCAACGAAGAAGAGAGAGGACCTTTAACATGAGGTTGACGAGGGCCATTGGCAACCCCGTCTTTGCAAGGACCCAAGTAAGGACCACAGAGTTCAGTGTTCCCTAGGAAAGAGGTATAGTTAAAGTAGCCGAACTGCCCGGTTCCAGGAACCAAACCAGAGAGATTGTTGTAGGAAAAATCAACAGAAGTTAAACTTTGCATAGAAGCTATGGAGCTTGGAATTGAGCCAACTAAATGGTTTCTTGAAAGGTTGAGATAATTCAATATCCGCATGGCAGTTATCTGGTTTGGAATCTCACCAGAGAGCTCATTGCGGCTGAGGTCAATGAAGGTCAAAAGCTTGCATTTGCTTATCTCAGGAGCAATGGGACCCGAAAACTCATTATGGCTAAAATCAATCTTGGAAAGCTGTTGCAGCCTGCCTATCTGCGAAGGGATTTGACCCGAGAACTTGTTACCGTCGAGAAGAAGCTTCTGCATGCTGGTGAAGTTTCCAATGGTGGGTGGCAATGGCCCAGAGAGCTTGTTATTAGAGAGACTAATCTGACCGAGATTAAGAGCAACGGAACCAACCTCAGGAAACTGTCCCGTGAGAAGATTGTTCTGAAGCTCTACTTGGGTGAGGTTGGGAAGCCCAAATAGCCCAACAGGAATAGAACCATTAAGAAAGTTCTCCCCCATTCGAATCCTAGTCAGAGACTCGCACTTCCCAAGCGAATCAGGAATTGGACCGAGCAGATAATTTCCAAGAGTTATCAGAGTCTGAAGACGATTCCCGTAACACATATCAGGGGGAAGCATTCCCGTCAACTTGTTCGAAGAAAGATCAACGAGAGTGAGTTTTCCATTTCTTCCCAAACTCCGAGGAATGCTTCCGGTGAAGTTGTTCTCCCAGAGCTGCAAAACTTCCAGCGCCGGTAACTCGCCGACAAACTCGGGAATGGCACCGTGGAGCTTGTTCCGGAAGAGGTTCAGCAGGGTGAGATTCTTGAGCTCCGCAAAGTTCGCCGGAACCTCGCCGGAGAGAACGTTGTTGGACAGATCCATCGACTTGAGACTCTTCAGGTTCCCCAGTTCAGGAGTGAGCGAGCCGGAGAGCGCATTCACCTGAAGAAAGAGCGTGTCCATATTCTGAAGCCTTCCGATATCAGCCGGAATCTCGCCGGAGAGTCCGCAATACGCGGCGTCGAAACGGACAAGCTGGGACAGGTTTCCCATCTCCGGCGGGATGCCGCCGGAGTAAGCGTTGTAGTAGCCAATGTAGAGCTCGCGAAGCGCGGTGAGGTTTCCAAGCTCCGGAGGGATGTTCCCCGTGAGCTCGTTGCCGGACACGGCGAGGTACTGGAGGTGCTGCCAGGTACCATACTCGGGAGGGATCTGGCCGGAGAAAAAGTTGCCCCCGAGGTGGAGGTGGCGGAGGAGGGGCATGGCGGCGACGGCGAGGGGGAGGGGACCCGTCATGTTGTTGTTGTAGAGGTCAAGGACTTGGAGATTGACGAGGCGGGCGAGGTTGGAGGGGAAGGTGGTGTTGAAGGCGTTGTTGGAGAGGTTGAGATGGCGGAGGGCGGAGAGTGCGGAGAAGGAGGCGGGGATTGGGCCGGAGAACTGGTTGTCGGCGAGAGAGAGGTAGGAGAGGAAAGGGAGGTGGGAGAGGTCATCGTAGAG
>Ga0209389_1003655_pt1 | contig 12494 bp, 6 predicted proteins | sample CowpearedBW_FD_187526 | JGI IMG/M metagenome (GOLD analysis project Ga0209389, IMG submission 187526) | Root nodule microbial communities of legume samples collected from California, USA - Cow pea red BW (SPAdes) (version 2) | ecosystem: Host-associated > Plants > Roots > Nodule | place: USA... | reverse complement strand
AAAATAAAATAATTTTTTTTTAATAATTTGTAAATATATGTTTCATATTTAGAAAAATATATATTAAAATATAAAATAAAATAAAATTTATTAGTTTAAATTGTATATCTTATAAATAATTTATTTTAATATATTTTAATTTTAAGTGTTAACATTAACTTATATATTTAGAAATATTTTTTTACATGATGATATTGTTTTCAATTTTTTGATAAATGTATTAATACATAATCAAATTTATTTTATCATATCAATTAAGTTAAATATAAACTTTTCACGTACTTTCTCATACAAGCAGCAGCCTAATATATTTTCTATAAAAAAATTAAAATTTAAACTCAAAACTTTTAATTTATTATTTCATAAATATATTAAAATCAGAAAACTCAAACTCAATATGGTCCAATACATATTTAAAAAAGAAAAAAAAATCTTTAACAACATATTATTAAAAAAAGAAAAAAGTAGATGTTGGAGTTGTGTGTCTGCAACTATTGCATCTAATACAGATGAAATATTCTATGGCAACTTGGGCAAATGCAACGCACATGGCAAGAAGGTGCCATTACACACTTAAGGGGAAGTTTCGTTTCAACAGTGTTCATGGTTGACGCAAAGTCAGTGGAAAAACAAAACCAGAACTCTTGAATCCAAGTCCATATAAATTTTCATTGCAGTCATTTCTCATCATATAATTTGGATATTCTTACTAAATCCTTGTTCCTCTTCTTCCATCACCAACCACAAACACTGTATCCAAGCACAGATCAAAATCTACACGCTCGTCCACGCTGTAATGGCAGAGAGTGTAGTTTCCTTTGTTTTAGATCACTTGGCCCAGCTTGCGGCACGCGAAGCTAACTTGCTGTATGGCGTGGAGGACAGGGTTCAGTCCCTCCAGTACGAACTTCAGATGATCAAAGAACTGCTCAGTAGCACAAGGAGCAAGAAGGGAATGGAACATACAGTGTTGAACCAAATCAGAGATGTGTCCCACTTAGCTCAGGATGTCATCGACACATTCGTGGCCAAAGTTTCCATTTACAAGAGGAGAACCATTCTGGGGAGGATGCTCCTTGGCTTTGGCCAAGCAAAGTTGCTTCGCGATGTAGCAGAAAAAATAGACAAGATCAAAGCCACTCTCAATGAAATACGCGACAACAAAAGCAAATATGATGCTTTCAAAGAAACCAATAATCAATCTGCAGCAGAAGAAGAGGAAGAGGAGGAGAAGGAAAGAGCAAAATCACTGCACAAGCTAAGAAGATATGTGGAGGAAGATGACGTGGTTGGCTTTGTTCATGACTCCAAGGATCTCATCAAGCGACTCCTGGAAGGTGGTTCAAATCGTAATGCTGTCTCGACCATTGGCATGGGGGGATTGGGGAAGACCACCCTTGCCCGAAAGGTCTATAACAGCACCCAGGTGAAGCAACACTTCAAGTGCCGTGCGTGGGTTTATGTGTCAAACGAGTGCAGAGTTAAGGAGCTTTTGCTTGGCCTTCTTAAGCATTTGAAGCCAAATTTTGAACAACAACGCAGAGGAAACAAGAAAGGTAAGAAAGGCACTGGAGACATTAGTAGCTTGAGTGAGGAGGAGATGAAGAAACTGGTGCGGGAATGCTTGGAGAGGGAAAGGTATCTTGTGGTGGTAGATGATCTCTGGAAAAGGAAAGATTGGGACGAGGTGCAAGATGCTTTTCCGGACAACAACAGAGGTAGCAGAATATTGATCACTAGTCGTTTGAAAGAAGTGGCCTTTCATACTGCCCATGATGTTCCTCATTATCTTCAATTCCTGAATGAAGAAGAAAGTTGGGAGTTGTTTCGCAGGAAAGTGTTTAGGGGTGAAGACTACCCTTCTGATTTGGAGCCTCTGGGAAAGCAGATGGTTAAAAGTTGTCGTGGTTTGCCACTCTCCATCATTGTCTTAGCAGGGTTGCTAGCCAACAAGGAAAAGTCACATAGAGAATGGTCTAAAGTGGTGGGTCATGTGAATTGGTATCTTACACGAGATGAGACTCAAGTGAAGGATATAGTTCTCAAACTCAGCTACGACAACTTGCCAAGGAGATTAAAACCATGTTTTCTTTATCTTGGGATATTCCTTGAAGATTGCGAAATCCCTGTAAGGCCATTATTGCAAAAATGGGTTGCGGAGGGTTTTATACAAGATACAGGGAATAGAGACCCAGAGGACGTTGCAGAAGACTACTTGTACGAGCTCGTTGATCGTAGTTTGGTCCAAGTAGCGAGAGTGGATACTAATGGAGATGTGAAGGCGATTCAGGTTCATGATCTTCTTCGAGACCTTTGCATATCAGAAAGCAAAGAGGACAAAGTTTTTGAAGTTTGCACAGATAATAACATTCTAATCCCGACAAAACCTCGCAGGCTGTCCATTCACAACAGCATGGGTCACTACATTTCTTCAAGCAATAATGACCATTCATGTATCCGTTCTCTGTTCTTTTTTGGCCCAGATTACAGTGTTCGTGGGAGGGAGTGGAAATGGCTTTTGGACAACTTCAAATTGATTCGCGTGTTAGAGTTTGTGCCACACAGCTGCGGAAAGATCCATTCCGACATAGGGAACTTTATCCACTTAAGGTACCTGAGAATAGACTCATACTGTGTTACATTTGTTCCAGATTCAATACTTAACCTTTGGAATCTACAAACCATAGACCTAGGCATTTCGAGGCGTAACATTCCAACTTCTTTCCCTATCAAAATGTGGAAACTCAAACATTTAAGGCATTTAAATACAAGAGGGCCTATGAAGTTGCGAGGTAGTTGTTCAGAATCAACCGAGAAGATGTGGAATCTTCAATCCATCCCTGCCCTTCTACTCAACCGACAAGCAATATCTCTGATAAAGAAAGGAACATTCCCCAATCTTAAGAGAATAGGGTTGAAAGTGGCTTCTAGAAACAAAGGTGAATTTCCCATATTGTTGCAGAGCTTACTACAATTAAGTAATTTGAATAATTTAGAAATCGTTCTCCGAGATAGGCATGACAAAGGCATCGAGGACTCGGTGGAGGAGAGTGTGGAAAGGAATAATGGTTGCAAGCCGCAAGAATTGTTACAAAGCTTAGAACAATTCAGTTCTCTAACTGTCTTAAGCATCGATAATTGTTTGGACCTTCTAACATGTGCGGTCACACTCCCTCCAAATGTTACAGAGTTAACATTGTCAGAGATTAGGTGCATCAATGATGACGGGATGAATGGTTTGGGAAATCACACAAAACTCAAAATTTTGAGACTTTGTGGAGATAATGTTCCATATGAGAATTCCTTTGACCTTAATTGTGTCGAAGGCAACTTTCCACATCTGGAAGTGTTTGAAATGGAATTTTTGGCAGTTGGAAAATGGAAACTAGGCAATGGTGCAATGTCAAGGCTTAATAGTTTGCTCATCTACCGTTGTGGAAGGTTAGATGATCTTCCGAGTGAACTATGGTGTTTGAGTGAGTTGAAAAAAGTGCAGGTTACAGAACCATCTGAACAATTGACTCACATTCTACGAAATTTGGAATTGAACAATGGAATTCAACTCGTCATGGAGGATGATCTTGATAGAATTTATAGTTATGAAAATCTCTTTTGGAGAAATCTTTTAGGTAGAACATTGTAATTTATTTTATTGGATGCATTGTAACATTTATATCAGAATTTTGAATATTAATAATATCTTGACTTTAATTTCTTAAATTTAAAAAATAATTTAATTTGATAAATAATATCTGAATGATTTTTCAAAATCTAATTTAAATAAAAGATAATAAACAAATATTTTCATGCGAGCCCACAAATTAGATTTTGAACACTAAATAAGTGATGAATATATTTAGTAATTATATATGGATAAAAGTATGAATATCAACGTATGAATTTATAGATTTCTAAAATTCGTATGTAATGGTTACCTATTTATAATTTACTTTCATATTAATGTTAATTTTTATATTTTTCATTAACAAAATCTGATTTAAATTTAATCTTCTTTAACTTTTATCTTGTTTAGTTTTCAACTTTATTTTACTTTTGTAATTTGTATATTTTTGTCATTTTAAGTTAGTTATGACTTTAATCCTCATATTTAATAAATGAACAAGAAGCATTTCACTTTGGTTGAGCAAGACAAAATAGAATTCAAAGAAACATGAAAAAGGATAGAACTGGAAAGATGTCAAAATGACAGGTTCCATTTTCTTTCTATTTTTTTCTTCCATTTTGTAAGCTTTTTCTAACGGAGATTAAATCTATTTGTTAGGGTTAATGTATCGTTGTTCCATTTTAATGTTAATATTTTGTTTTTTTTAATTAAGCTTTGTTGTAACTTAATTATCCATGAATTGATTATTGATTCATAGGATATGGGAAAATATCTTATATAATTTAGAATTGAAATAAATGAAATAAAGTACCTATTGGAGTTTATATCTATAGATGTAACATGGTTCATTAATAATATTAGACTTTTGATATTAAGTTTGTTTGTTTGTTTGATAAGAATTCTAAAGGATCAGAAGTTAATAAGGAAACATACGTGCTCAAGTTGTCAAATAATGTTAGAAGTGAGTTTAAAGCTTATTTCAACTCTATAAAATTGACGACTTGTAAGATGAGATTTGTACCTCATTTATATCCTATGAAATTGAGATGAAATTAAAATTGAGTTGATTAAGTATAAGTATGCATGGAAGTGAAGTTAGTGAAATCCAATCGTAACAATGTACGTATCATTTCTATTTTATTGTGCATGGCAAGTGTCCGATAAATTTGAATTATAGTTTCACAAATTTAAATTTATATAGTAAATAATTTTTTATTTAGAAAGTACAGTAGAATACTGATTTGCCTTCTTTTGTTGAAACTAGTGGAGTGCAAGGCTATTTATGATAAGAAAAGAAAAAAGTGTAGGAAACTTAGCTATTAATATTCTTTTATTTCTAACTACTCTTTCGGAGTGGGGCACTTGGTCTTAAAAGCAAAAGCAATGATAACAATAATGCATGACATATTTACACTTTTCTTCTGTAGAGACTCCGTTATCAATGGAATAAAGGTGAATTCGAAGAAAGTAGTAATCTTTGAGGAATATAAAAAAAAAAATTATAATGCTTGACACCTCAATCTCCATTAAGTTAACTTTCCATTAAACCTTTTAATGGATTTAGTTTGACATTATTAATTAAGCAAAATAAATTAATGATTTGTGAACATGAGATATTAATGATGAAAAATTGTTAGGATATATATTTAGTTAATTTGATCCAAACAGCAGCGCAAAATGACCCCGAGTCTTTATAAATTCTTTATTGCAGTCACTTTTCATAATATATATTTGGATATTCTTCTTTCTCCCATGTGGTTGCAAGCTACACTATTTTTTTTTTCTGGTGCCTTAGTAGATCCCTGTATTCTCTTCTTCCATCACCAACCACAAACATAGTATCTAAGAAAGCACAGATCAAAATCTACACCCACGTTCCCGCTAATGGCAGAGAGTGTAGTTTCCTTTGTTTTAGATCACTTAGCCCAACTTGCGGCACGCGAAGCTAACTTGCTGTGTGGCGTGGAAGACAGGATTCAATCCCTCCAGCACGAGCTGCAAATGATCAATGAGCTCCTCAATACCACAAAGAGCAAGAAGGGAATGGAACATACAGTGTTGAACCAAATCAGAGATGTGGCCCACTTAGCTGAGGATGTCATCGACACATTCGTAGCCAAAGTTTCCATTTACAAGAGAAGAACCATTCTCGGGAGGATGCTCCGTGGCTTTGGCCAAGCAAGGTTGCTCCACCACGTAGCCGAAAAAATAGACAAGATCAAAACCACTCTCAATGAAATACGCGAGAACAAGAACAAATATGATGCTTTCAAAGAAACCAATAGTCAATCCGCAGCAGAAGAAGAGGAAGAGGAGAAAAGGGCGAAATTACTGCACAAGCTAAGAAGAAATGTGGAGGAAGAAGGTGTAGTTGGCTTTGTCCATGACTCCAAGGATGTCATCAACCGACTCCTGGAAGGTGGTTCAAATCGTAAAGCTGTGTCTATCGTTGGCATGGGGGGATTGGGGAAGACCACTCTTGCCCGAAAGGTCTATAACAGCACCCAGGTGAAGCAACACTTTATGTGTCAAGCGTGGGTTTATGTGTCAAACGAGTGCAGAGTTAGGGAGCTTTTGTTTGGCCTTCTTAAGCATTTGATTCCAAATTTTGAGCAGCAATGGAGAGGCAACAAGGAGGGTAAGAAAATCGCTCGAGACATTAACAACCTGAGTGAGGAAGAGCTGAAGAAACTGGTGCAGAACTGCTTGGAGAGTGAAAGGTATCTTGTGGTGGTAGATGATCTCTGGAAAACACAAGATTGGGAGGAGGTGCAAGATGCTTTTCCAGACAACAACAGAGGCAGCAGAATATTGATCACAAGTCGTTTGAAAGAGGTGGCCTTGCATGCTGCCCATGATGTTCCTCACTATCTTCAATTTCTCAGTGAAGAAGAAAGTTGGGAGTTGTTTTGCAAGAAAGTGTTTAGAGGTGAAGACTGTCCTTTTGATTTGGAGACTCTGGGAAAGCAGATGGTTCAAAGTTGTCGTGGGTTGCCGCTCTCCATCATTGTTTTAGCAGGGCTACTGGGCAACAAGGAAAAGTCTCATCGAGAATGGTCTAAAGTGGTGGGTCATGTCAATTGGTATCTTACTCAAGATGAGACCCAAGTGAAAGACACAGTTCTCAAACTTAGCTACGACAACTTGCCAAAAAGATTAAAACCATGTTTTCTTTATCTTGGGATATTTCCTGGAGACATAGAAATCCCTGTTAGGCCATTATTGCAAAAATGGATTGCAGAGGGTTTTATACAAAATACAGGGAATAGAGACCCAGACGATGTTGCAGAAGACTACTTGTACGAGCTCATCGATCGTAGTTTGGTCCAAATAGGAAGAGTGGAGAGTAATGGAAGTTTGGAGACGTGTCAGATTCATGAACTTCTTCGAGATCTTTGCATATCAGAGAGCAAAGAAGACAAAGTTTTTGATGTTTGCATAGACAATAACATTCTAATCCCGACCAAACCTCGCAGACTGTCCATTCACAGTGACATGGGTCACTACATCTCTTCAAGTAACAACGATCATTCACATATACGTTCCTTGTTCTTTTTTGGCCAAGATTACTATGTTCGTGAAAGGGACTGGAAATGGCTTTTGGAATGCTTCAAATTGGTTCGAGTGTTAGAGCTTAGACCGACCAGCTGCAGAAAGATCCCTTCTAATTTAGGGAACTTTATCCACTTAAGGTACTTGAGAATAGACTTGGTCTATGTTACATTTGTTCCAACTTCAATACTTAACCTCTTGTCTCTAGAAACCATAGACCTAGGTCCTTTGAGCCATAACATTCCAGTTTCTTTTCCTATGCAAATGTAGAAACTCAAACATTTAAGGCATTTGAATACACGAGGGCCTATCAAGCTGCGAGGCAATTGTTCAGGATCAGATGAGAAGATGTGGAATCTTCAAACCATTTCTGCCCTTCTACTTAATAAACAAGCAACATCCCTGATAAAGAAAGGAACATTCCCCAATATTAAAAGAATAAGGTTGAAAGTGGTTTCTGGGAACAACAACGAATTATCCAACTTGTTGCAGAGCCTACAACAGTTAACTCATTTGTATAAGTTGGGGATTCTCCTTCGAGATAGGTATGATATAGGTGTAGACTCGATAAATGAGAGTGTGGAAAGAAACAATGGTTGCAAACCACAAGAACTGTTACAAAGTTTAGGGCAATTTAGTTGTCTAACTGTCTTAAACATTATCAATGCCTTGGATCTTCTGACCTGTGCCCTCACATTTCCTCCAAACCTTATCGAGTTAACATTGAGAGGGATTAATTGGATCACTGATGAAGGGATGAATGGTTTGGAAAGTCACACCAAACTCAAAATTTTGAGAATTTCGGGAGATCTAATTTCGTCTAGGAATTTCTTTGACCTGAATTGCGTTGGATGCGGCTTCCCAAGATTGGAAGTATTTGAAATGGAATATTTGAATGTTGGAGAGTGGAGATTAGACACTGATGCAATGCCGAGGCTTAAAAGTTTAGTCATCATCCATTGTGAAAGGTTGAAAGATCTCCCCAATGAACTATGGTGTTTGAGTGGGTTGAGGAAAGTGGAGATAACGAAACCCTCAAATCAAATGGCTCGCATGCTACAAAATTTAGAAATAGGGAATAGGATTCAACTCGTCATTGATGATCCTGAAATTTTTATTTTTAAAAGTAAATTTTAAAACTACAAGATATATATTAGACAAAAGAAGTTTGTAATTTTTTTTATAGAGTGCAAATTTACCATATTAAGAATATCTTAATTTTAACGTCTAAGATAATTTAAAATATTTTTTCAGATAAATGATATTTAAAATTGAAAGATTTTCTAAAATCTAATTCAAATAAATTTCAAAAAACAAATATTTATAATGTACACCACAAATTGGAGGACCTTTTGTTCCAGGATATTTTTTTGTTGGATTATAGAGTTTTATTTTAGCTTTCTGCCTTTCTCTTTTGAATTTCTTCCGTTATCAACTGAGTTATACAATTAGTTTTTTTTTTTTTTTTCCAGCTATTTCGTGTAGCTGACATTGATGGACACCATTTTTTTTATATTAAAATATTGTAATTAATTAACACTGAAAATATTATGTCTCCTTAAATTTTGATATTTTTATTTTATTGTAAAATTGTTTCGAAACATTTTACAATAATATTTAAATAATAGAATACACAACATAAATATACAATTTAAATGATTTATCTATAAATACATTTTATTTTATATGGAATTCAACTCGTCATGCAGGATGATCTTGATAGAATTTATAGTTATGAAAATTTCTTTTGGAGAAATATTTTAGGTAGAACATTGTAATTAATTTTATTCAATGCATTGTAACATTTATATCAGAATTTCAAATATTAATAATGTCTTAACTTTAATTTCTTAAATTTTAATAATAGTTTAATTTTAGACAAACGATATGTTATAAAGGTCGAATGATTTTTCTAAATTTAGTTTAAATAAAAGACAATAAACTTATATTTTCACACAAGTCTACAAATTGGATAACCTCTTGTTCCTAAAATATTCTTTGTTTATTGTTTTTTTCTATAAGGATTAGACAATTTTATTATATTTTGCTGATCAAGTTTTTGCCTTTGAATATGTTATTAAAGATGACAATGCAAGATCGACTTATCAATTTTGGTTTGTCCTCCATTTGGGACGTGAAAAGTGGATTAGATTATTTTATTCCACGTAAAAAAAATGTTAACTAATTTTTTTGACCTGTTTTGGATAATGTTTTATCAAGGAGTTTGCAGGCTAATCAACGATTTGCATAAAATTATTATAAATTTTACATTTATATAATTAAATTAGTAAAATAATATTTTCTATAAGTCTATTTCTTAAAATAAGTTATATTTATAATTTTATAATATATAATTTTTATGTATAAATATATTAAAAGTATAAATAATTTTGAACTAATAGATGAACTAGACATAAGTAAACAAATTGCTTTTGAATGGATTGGAGAAAAAATATGAATGAGCAAATGACTTAAAAAAAAGTATACCACATTGTTATCCCATCTGTTATGGATTGATTTATACAAATATTTTTTCTATTTTCGGTTACAACTATTTTGTGTATCTGTTATAGATTGATTTATATAAATATTTTTTCTATTTTCCGTTACAACTATTTTGTGCAGCTAGATTTTCATTACATAAAGTATTAATAATAGTATATAATATACTTTTGTTTCCTGGCTAATATTTTTATATCATTTTTATATCGCACTATTTATTTTATAATTATTACACTATTTACAATATTTATTTTATTAGTTTAATAATAATTTTTAAAAATATTGACAATATATGTAACGTCCCATTTAATTAATAAGCGTAATTAAAAAAAATGTCCCACATAAATAGTACAACAGTACAATCTTAGGATCTTAAACACAATCCCTACTATCCTCGGCACACCACGATGTCAGATAAAAACCAGATAAAAGTCTAACAGGAGAAGATAAAGTATTAAGGAGTCAAGCAATACATGGTCATAGCCCTAACAAAACCCAAAAGTATAAATAATTTTGAACTGGATTGAATCATGAAAGAGAGAGTTACTTTTAGATGAACTGGACATAAATAAACGAATTACTTTTGAATGGATTGGAGAAAAAATATGAATGAGTAAATGACTTAAAAGAAAGTATACCACATTGTTATCCCATCTATTATGGATTGATTTATATAAATATTTTTTCTATTTTCGGTTACAACTATTTTGTGTTGCTAGATTTATCCTTTCATTACATAAAGTATCAATAATAGTATATAATATACTTTTGTTTCCTAGTGTAAGACCCACTTTAATTTTGTCCTAAAATTTAAGTGTCTCTCTTAGTCAATTGGGCCTAAGGCTGGCCCATAGGACATCCCAAAACCCCTAAACCAGCCTAACCCTCTCATGTTCTGCCCACTTTGCAAAATCAACCACCTTACTCCTCTTTTTCCCTCAAATAGTGCTCTGACAGGGCTTGAAGCTCATTCAGATTCAAGTTAGCTCAACCTCATCCTCTACTCCACCTCTTGAGTATGCTCCTCGAGCTGTTGGGTTCGTTGCCGTATGTGCATGTGCTTTCCACTAGCATCTGTCCAGATGAGGGAAGCTAGGATTTTTTGTGCTTTTATAAATAATGTGCCTGTTTTGGTTCTGTTGGGTGCTCTTGATAATTTGATGTGTTTTTGATGGTGTGAAAATAATCAGTGTATTTTTTCTGGATGGATTTTTGGCTTTGCATGCGTGAGAGCAGGTGAGATCTACTATGCTCGCCTAAGCGAGTTGTTTCTCGCCCAAACAGGAAGCTCTCGCCTAAGCGAGGAGCTCTCGCCTAAGCGACAATGACAGTAACTCACCCCCTTTAGTTTCGAGTGCTCGCCTGAGTGAAGGCCTTTCTTTGAACGAGATGGGCTAGCTTGAGCGAGAACTCGAAGTACTCTTTGTTTTCAATCTCGCTTAAGCGAAAGCTTTTGGCTTGAGCGAGAGACCCTGTCGCCTGAATAAGAGCTCCTTAACTTGAGCGAGATTGACAGCACGATTGTTTAAATGTTTGTATGCTCCCATGATTGATTTGTTCACCCTTTTAAAGCATGAAATATGATGCCAACGTTTTATACAACGTGCTTGTGTTTTTTAAATTTTTGTTATTTGGAATTTTGTGAATCAGTGAAAATCTGTCAGTTTAGCTTAAGCGAAAGATTTTAGCTTAAGCGAGAATTGTTGTAGAATTTTAATTCCTTACTTTAACTTGAACTTGTTGATTCAATTACTTTTAAAAGCATGAATTGGGCGAATGGGTATGAATAGAATGGTTCATGGTTTGTGATTGATAGGTTTAACATGACCTTGGCATATGACTTGTATGAGATGGTTGGTAATCAAAGTGGCATGGTGTCGGTATGAATTACACTTCTATATTAATGGATTAGGAAGGATGATTTGGAATGGATTCAACATGGAACATGTAAGAGGATGGATTATAAAGGTTGGCATGAGATTTATAAGCATGATAAATATTACATGATTGTTTGAATATGATTGGTATGTTGTCAGGACGTAATTCCATGAGCCTCTAGGTGAGACCTCATGGTGGTGCTTCAGTGGTCGGGACGTAATTCCATGACTCCTGTTAGTGGGAGTTCATGGTGGTGCCCCATCTATATAATTTAGTAAGGATTCAAGGTAAGGTTGCATCCTTACGCTCTAAGGAGTCAGTTAGTCTCACATAGAGTGGACTGACTCTTGTGGTGAGAGTAGCAGGAGACCTGAAATTCATCAAGGGCTAACCTTGTGTGTGGGATTTGAGACATTGTAACATTGTAACACTTAGCTCGGGGGTGAGCAGCTCGGGAGTGAGCAGAGAAATCCACCACAAGTGCAAGCATTCGCTGAATCCGACTAAACTATATGTATCCGGATGAGTCGAATCTGAGTCTTAGTGTATTGTTTGAAAGGTCATAACATGTTTGGATGAGATATACTGGTTGGAATGTGAAATAGCATGTAATTGTATGATAAACTGTTTTATACTCTAGCTTACCCTTTTGCTTGTTTGTGGTTCTTTTCCTTTTGCGATGATCATCAATTTATTGATTTGAGCAGATACGAGGAACACCCGAGGTCAACAGGGAGGTGATGGTTCCGCTGCGTAGCCCATCTGGGTTGGATTCTTTTGTCTTGGGCTTTCTTATAGGGCTATGCCCTATGGCCTATGTACTATTTTGTCCTTTAGTACTTTAATAACTACTGTCAAGTTCTTGTATTATACTTTGTATCTGATATCGTGGTGTGCCTTGGTTTCTTCTAGTATTTTTTTTTTTTGATATTGTAAG
>Ga0209389_1003654_pt1 | contig 12495 bp, 4 predicted proteins | sample CowpearedBW_FD_187526 | JGI IMG/M metagenome (GOLD analysis project Ga0209389, IMG submission 187526) | Root nodule microbial communities of legume samples collected from California, USA - Cow pea red BW (SPAdes) (version 2) | ecosystem: Host-associated > Plants > Roots > Nodule | place: USA... | reverse complement strand
CTCCTTAGAGTGTCAGGATGCAACCTTACCTTGAATCCTTACCAAATTATACAGATGGGGCACCACCATGGACACCCACCAACATGGGCCATGGAATTACGTCCCGATCACTAAAGCACGACCCTGAAATCTCACCTAGAGATCTCAAGGAATTATGCACTGACCCTCGACCAATCATGCTCAAACAATCGAATAATATTTATCATGCAAATAATCTCAAGCCAACCTTTATAAACCATATTCATTCATATTCGAATGTACAATCAATACCAACTCATCCTTCCCAAACCATGAATATAGAATTTCATCTTATACCAATACCATGCCACTTTAATTACTAACCATCTCATACATGCCACATGCCAAGGTCATGTTAAACTTATCAATCACAGACCATAAACCATTCTACTCATACCCATTCACCCAATTTATGCTTTTAAAAGTAATTGAATCAATCCACAAGTTCAAGTTAAAGGAAGGAATTAAAATTCTGCAGCAATTCTCGCTTAAGCTAGACTGGTCTCGCTTAAGCTAGAAATTCTCGCTTAAGCTAAACTGACAGCTTTTCACTGGTTTCAACATGTAAGAACACAAAATCCCAAACAACAAAAGCTAAAGAAAACACAAACCCGTTGCATAAAACGTTGGCATCATATTTTCATGCTTTAAAAGGGTAAACAAATCAATCATGGAGCATACAAGTATTTAAACAACTCTGTCGTCAATCTCGCTCAAGCTAAGGAGCTCTCGCTCAGGCGACAGGGGTCTCTTGCTCATGCGACAAGCTTTCGCTTAAGCGAGATTGAAAACAGAGAGTACTTCGAGTTCTCGCTCAAGCTAGCCCATCTCGCTCAAGCGAGAAACCTTCGCTCAGGCGAGCACTCGAAACCAAAGGGGGGCGAGTTACTAACATTCTCGCTTAGGCTAGAGCTTCTCGTTTGGGCGAAAAATAGCTCGCTTAGGCGAGCATAGCAGATCTCACTTGCTCTCACGCATGCCAAGCCAAAAATCCATCCATAAACAATACACAAATTATTTTCACACCATCAAAAGCATATCAAATCATCAAGAGCACCCAACAGAACCAAAACAGGCACATTATTTATAAAAGCATAAAAAAATCCTAGCTTCCCTTACTTGGAAAGGAGCTAATATCGAGCTTCGACTCTTAAACCAACGGGACCGACAACTCTAAGAGCAGATCTAAGAAGTGAAGACGAGCTAAGTTTAAAGCTAGCTCGACCAAGATTGGGGCTAAACCCTAGCAGAGCCTTTGTGGGGTAAAGGAGAGTGTGAGAGTAATGTTTCTGCAAGAATGACAAAAGTGAGAGGAGTTTGACTGCCTTAGGAGCCTTGGACATCCTATGGGCCAGCCCTTAGGCCCATAAGATTAGGTACAACCCTTTAAAAATTAGGGCACAATAAAATAGGGTTTTACATTTGTATAGCTTTAGCTTTTGATAATAAAATAAGTAAGATACTCTTCATCATTTTCCATTCTTTCCATATAAAGGATTGATGAACATATGAGAAGCATGAAGCATGATGGACATGTTTGCATCCTACCGAAAATAAGAGAGTAATTCTTTCTTAAAATTTATATTATTTACATGTTTAGATAACTTAAGGATACTTAAAATATATTTATTTATTTATAAAAAATTACCAAATTAATTACTTTAAGAATATAATAATTTTATTTATTTATTTTCTTACCCTACATGTTAAAAGTAAAAAAGAAAAAGAGAAATAAATATGAAATCCAAAGAAATTCGAATTTTTTTGAAAACCAACTTATTTTACAGCACCATTCCAACCAATCAGATATCATAATCCGGTAAAAGAAAAAAAGTGTACTATCCTGATAAACATTAACTAGAGTGTGGTTTTGAAAAAAAAAAAACAATCAGTGAGAAAATTACAAATAGGTTGCAAAAAGATACAATGTCCAAGGAAATCTGTATTCTAATTATGAATAGAAAAGTAAGCTATTTTTGTAAGTTTTTACTAGAGTATGCTCCTCCAGAAAGAAAGAAAACAGGGCTAAAGAGGTAAAGATTTGAAAACCGTGTGATGAAAGCTGGCAACTCATGGTTTGGGTCCCGCACTACGTTTTTTTTCTTTAATAGCAGGAGCCTCTTTTCTCGGTACTGACTTTCCTTTAAGCAATTACCGCAAACAGATTTTAAGAGCCAAAAGCACCTAAATTAATGGTTCGACGCAAAAGGTCTATATTTACCCATACATTTTTTAAATTCTTTTCAAACACCAATGCGTCTCAATTAATGAAACTGCGACTTCAAAATGGACACAAATCTCTTGACTTTTTCCCTTTTTTAAAATACAATTCTAAAAAACTCAGTATTTTAACTTTATTAATTTATATCTAACTATTGTACGTAATAATATATATAATTTCAATAAGTAAATTATTATTTTTTATCATTGATGTAAAGTCATTTGATAAAAAGTATCTAGAACATCTCTCAGATATCTAGGATATTTTGTGATATCTCTCTAATAAAAGAGAGAGGTTTCAAAATGTATATTTCTTTGAACTTTTTATCTGCTGGAGATGCTTCGAGAAGTATTTCTCTACTGTCGAACACTTATTGATGTCATACAAAAGAAGTCTTATTTTCCTAACCACAGAAAGAGCATCTTAAAATACACATGCCATGTAATTTGAAATGCTACAATATTTTGAAAACGAACAAACTTCAACTTGCCCAGACAAACTAAAACATTTGCTACAAACTCTATTATTTTATAATCCCACCCTGTTGAGCACATATATTTTCCTCAGTAAACATGCATTCAGATGGAGAAGTCAAATTGTTTTGGAAGTATAGAAGGAAAAAGGGAAGGTGCCAAATTAGCAAGCAGATCCAGCACATATTCTTGAGGAATAAATAAATAATTTATTTCCATGAACCAAATAAAAGGGGCCCTACCCTTCTTCAAAGGGTACACGGGATTTGTCTTCATGTCGCCATCCAGTGCTGTTATTATCCGCGCCAACTCTCCCCTTAGCTGGCCATGCTCTGTTTCCCCACCACCCTCACCACTCGGTCAATCAATACCTACAAATCAATTCCCTTCAATTTCACTACCAAATCGCAAACGCGTTATCAAACCATGCACCTCACTCCACTCACACCACCACTATATATATCCACCAACATTTCCTTCTTCCATCACACCAATTCACCAACAACGTTTCACTTCTCTCTCAGACAACATAAACAAATGGCCTCTCTTACATCCTTAAACTTTCTCCTATGTATTTTTCTGGCTGTTTCAATTTTTCGTTTCAGTTCAGCGAGGAAACTCACTGAGTCAGAGCCCCAACTGAAGTTCCAATACCACAGAGGACCTCTCCTCACAGGCAAAATCTCCGTCAACCTCATTTGGTACGGCAACTTCAAACCTTCCCAGAAAGCCATCGTCACTGACTTCATCACCTCCCTCTCCTCCCCCAAACCCCTCACGGCCCAACCATCCGTTGACACGTGGTGGAAAGCCACCGAAAAATACTACCAAACCCCATCTCCCAAACTCGCCCTCTCTCTGGGTTCCCAAATCCTCGACGAAAACTACTCCTTCGGTAAATCACTCACCACCGATCAAATCGTGAAACTTGCATCCAAGGGTCCACAGAGAAACGCAATTAACGTGGTTCTCACCTCCGCTGACGTTGCCGTGGAAGGGTTCTGCTCCAGTAGGTGCGGGACTCACGGGTCCTCCGTGGGGGCGCGCGTCAACGGAAAGAGGTACAAGTTCGCTTACATCTGGGTGGGTAACTCTGAAACCCAGTGCCCGGGGCAATGCGCGTGGCCATTCCACCAACCCATATACGGTCCCCAGAACCCAGCTCTGGTTGCGCCCAACAACGATGTTGGCGTCGACGGCATGGTCATCAACGTGGCTAGCCTCTTGGCTGGAACCGTGACCAACCCTTTCGGGAACGGCTACTTTCAGGGACCCAAAGAGGCTCCGCTGGAAGCCGCCTCTGCCTGCACCGGCGTTTACGGTAAGGGCGCCTACCCTGGCTATGCAGGGAACCTCTTGGTGGACCCCACCACCGGTGCCAGCTACAACGCCAATGGTGTCAACGGAAGGAAATATCTCTTGCCTGCTCTCGTTGACCCTAAAACCTCTGCTTGTTCAACCATCGTCTAAAACCACCACACAAAGCTTTCACTTTTCACCCGGTTTAGTTTTTAGGCTACACGAACGAACATTCTTTCATTTCTTCATTCAATCATAGTCTTAAGTATTACAATGTTCAGTTATACTAAACTTTTGTATTCAGATGATTAGAAAGTATGGCAAAGTTATATTATTAATATTTTTATTGATTTTTAATTTAATTTGCAGAAATCAGGTGCCACTGTGGAACTCCCTTGCAAACACTTGCAAACATGAATGTCTAATATCTTTTGCAGTACGCTTCAAGCGGAATAATTAGAAAGTTAACAAAAACAAAACCTAATTATTTTTCTTTCATTTATTATAATAATAACGGTAATAACTATATGTAAAATGATTTAATAAAAAAATACATGATTTAAAATAAAATAATAAAAAATTTACAATATTAAGCACGTTTCATATCTCTTCTTGAAAAACAAGCTGTATTATTTTTTACAAAATTGGACTCAATTTCATAAGGGTCAATTCTGTCAAGATCTCTTCGTTAGTTGGGAAAGAGTTCACACAAATCAGATTTTTTTTAGGAACATGTAATGAGAGAATTGGATTTGGCAAGACGATGTGTGGTTGAAAAACAAGGATTTGTTTCTTTAGCAAGGTACAAAATGTTGTGATAATCAACAATATTGCAAAAGAATATAGCATTATATTCAATGGAGTATAAAACAACTACATAAATGTTTTGCTCCTTTTATGCAACGGTACAATCGATTCTTCAATTAAACATTGCAGGTTTTCTCTTCTACAAGCCACGGTGGTTGTGAACATTGGGTTTGTTGGAGAAGTTTTTCTCCGCAAGTCAGGGGTATCTAACTCATCATAAACCCTTTACACCTATAAAGAGGTGCCCAATGCTTCCTTACACTCAACTCAATCTCCTCTCTTTCTCATCTTCTCTTTATTTTCCTCTCTTTTCTTAGATCTTGGGTTATAAAATTTTTAGAATTTCTTGCTAGTTTTGAGATCCTTGGTCTTTTTGAATCTGATAAGATTGTTATGGCAAAAAAATATTATGTTTGTGGGGTATGATCATGGTCTTTCTGTACTTAACATTTATGAAGTTATTAATGAATCTCGTTCTTCTGCTTATATTGTTGATTGGATTGGTATGTTGTATGGCATGCTAGATTAGGACATGTGAATTCCTCATATGTCATGAAATTGCAACGACTAGAATTAATTAATATGCATGATAAACAAAGTATTAAATGTGATATATGCGTGGAATCTAAAATAACAAAGAAAACTTGTTATTCTATAAAATGAGCGGGTAGGTTCATGGCTGGTGGTGAACACGTGATAATATGAGTGGGGAGGTTCATATTATGATGCTCTCATGTGAGGGTATGAGTGGGGAGGTTCGTATGTTCCGTTCTCACACTTTAGGGCTGATGTGAGCAGGGAGGTTTGTAGTTGTTGGATCACGTGTGTTGGACTACGGGTAGGGAAGTCTGTAGAGTTGGACTACGAGCGGGGAGGTTCGTAGAGGCAGGACCACGAGCAGACAGGTTCGTGGAAGCATATATATCTTGGGTCCATGGTCAAGAAATTGTGGGTTGGAAACCTTAGGGCAGTAAGGTTTCTTGGTTAAGCATTGGCTGAAATAAAGTAATTTGGGGTGAACTTCTATCTATTAAATTATACATTTGTATTGTTACATGAGCTCACCCTATATGTTTGTGTTAGGTGATGATCGTGTAACTTGTTACACGGGAGTAGAGGATGTTGCAGGTGAAGCTGTTGAAGAGTAGAGCTGGAGAGAGGACTTACATGGGGATATTTTTTTAAAGACTTGTATTTATCTCATTAGTTTCAGTGGAATACGAACTTGGAGTTGTACTCTTTTAATTGAATATTAGTTTTGGAATTTGTTTTCATTTGGTGCGATTAATAAAGATGAAAATTTTTCTCGCGTTTTTGAGTAAGATGAATAATTAAATACGACTATTTAATGATATCTTATTTTATTTTAATTTAGTAATATTCGGCCGGAATGTTACAGTGTGGGGGTGCCTGGCTAAGGAAATGTTAGTTGATCTTAAGAAAAAGAAAGTAGGCTCTAAAACTTTTGAATGTATGTTCTTAGGTTATGCGGATCATAGTGTTGCCTATAGGTTTCTTGTTTTTAAAAGTGATGTAATTGAGCATAATACTATAGTGGAGACAAAAAATGTTGAGTTATTTGAACATATTTTTCCTTTAAAGGTTAGTGAGACACCTGAACAACCTATAGATACTACGATGTCATATGTGAAGATTTGAGAAGTAAAAGACAGAGGAAGGAAACTTCCTTTGGAGATGAATTTTATACTTATCTAGTTGAAAATGATTCAACCAGTTTTTAAGAAGTTATTAGTGCTCTTGATGCTACATATTGGGATAAGGCCATAAGGACTGAAATTGAATCTATTAAGAAAAATAATACTCTGATCTTAGTAGACTTTCCAAAAAGAGCAAAACACATTGGTTGCAAGTGGATCTTTAAGAAAAAGTATCATCTTGATGAATCCATAAAAAAATATAAAGCAAGATTAGTATCAAAGGGCTTTACTCAAAAACTCAACATAGATTACTTTTGATACTTTTGGTCTTGTGAGTAAGATTTCATCTATTCGAGTATTGTTAGGTCTAGAAGTTATCCATAAGCTGGTGATACATCAAATGGATGTTAAGACTTCTTTTCTGAATAGTGGATGAGAGGAGAAAATTTATATGACTAAACCTGGAGGGTGTGTTATACTTGGTCAAAAGAATAAAGTTTGTAAACTTTGGAAATCTTTGTATGGATAAGGAAATGTATCACAGACTTGTAGTCAGGCTTATTTACTTGGCCCGTACTAAGCCAAACATTGCATTTGTTGTTAGTCTAGTCAGTCAGTTTACGCACCAACCAAAAGAAGCACATTTACAAGTTGCCCTTAGAACTATTCAATATCTAAAAGAGACCCATGAAGAGGGATTTTGTTTAGACGAAACAAGAGTGTAACCATTGAAGCATATAAGGATGTAGATTATGATAGGTTAATTATGGATAGGAAATTAACTACTGGATATTGCACCTCCCTAGGTGAAAATTTGGTGACTTGGAAGAAAAAAAAAATAGAATGTGGTGGCTAGATCAAGTGTTGAAGCATAATTTCAAGCAATGGCCCAAGAAATATGTGAACTTTTAGGCTATAGCTTATATTGGAAGACTTAAAGATATGGTAGGATAAACCTATATTCTATAACAATGAATATGAATTTAGTGATGCCCACAATCTGGTGCATCATGATAGAACCAAACACATTGAAGTGGATTGACACTTTCATCAAAGAAAATCTAGACAACAACTTGATTTGCACTCCATATGTATCTACCCAAAATCAACTTGCAAATATTCTCACAAAGGATCTAAACTGCATCAACTTTGAAATAATTATATTCAAGTTGGGAATGGAAAATGTTTTATTCACCAACTTGTGGGAGAGTGTCAAAATTTTTACTTAAGGTATTTTAAGAAAGTTTAAACTTTATTCTTTATCATAGCTAATTATTTGTTGTTAATGCTAAGATTGTGTTTCTAAAATAAATCCCATAATTATTGGGCTTTGTCTCCCTAGAATTAGTTGACTAATATTTCCATAACAATATTGATTAATATTTTCATAACAATAGTTGATTATTATTTTCATAACAGTAGCTGATTATTATTTTTATAATAACCAACAAGCTTGTGTACATATAGGTCAATAACCTAATTATTTAGTACGAGAAATAAAATATTCTTCCTTCTAATTTTCTATATTATACTAAAAAAATTAAAACATAATTTTACAATAACATATAACATAATTAAAATATTCACATATACATATATTTATATATTTTACAGTATTGTATGCATCATTTTAAATTTACATCATTTAATACATATTATATTTTCTACACTAGAAGAGGAATAAGTATTATTTATTTACAGTTTTTCCCTCATATACTGATCTTCAAGCTTGTGAAGGAAAAAGGTTATGGCTAGGGTTCACTTAGACTATTAGAGGTAAATAGAAAGTAACTCCACTTTTTTCTTCAAGAATAACCGGTGCATTTGGAGCATTTAAGAGGTGATAGTAGAATTTCCAGTTCCTTGGAACGTTACCGAATTGTTTACTGCATTAGTTTGTCATGTGTTTCCCAGAAATACCGCTATTATATAAAAAAGGAATGGGTCGGGCATGTTAGGGGCAGCCATCTATGATGAGATTACAATATATTTTTTTATACACAACCATAAAATAGGGAAGTGAGACAACTATCACATGAAAATATAACATACCTAAATGAAATAAAATAAATGTTAAATTACTCTTTTGGTCCTTCTATTTGTCAAGTAATATTAGTTTGGTTCTCAAGTTTTTTTTTTGTCTCAATTTGGTCCTCATTTTCTAAAAATGATTTACTTTGGTCCTTGCCATTAATTTTGACCAAATGGTGTTAAAGTCAACGCCACATGTCAATTTTTGGTTTTTTTGAATCTTTAGAATTTTTTAGAATTTTTTTATTTCTTACACATCTCACTCCATAGTTGTGCCACGTGTCAAAATAATTCAATTTGGTCCCTATATTTTGTTTTTAGTTTCAATGTAGTCCTAATTTTTGTAAAAATGAAGCAATATTGTCCCTATTTAAAAGGACACTCAATTTAGTTTTTGTATAAATCTTATGATGATATTCTTACTAAAATTGACATTTTTATTAAATATTTGTAGAAATATTTTTAAACAAGATTTTTTTTTTTAGTTTTCTTATTAAACAAAGTTAAACACCAAACTTAATTTCCACAATTAACAATTTTGTCATCATATATAAAGACATCAAGTGTATATTATACAAACTTACAAGTTTAGGAACTAAATTTCAAGTTTAAAACAAAACCAAAGTTTGATGTTTTATATATAATTTAAAGTTAATTTAAAATGTTTCTAGAAATATTTAATAAAACGTTAATTTTAATAAGAATATCACCATAAGATTTATAAAAAAGTGAATTGAGTGTCAATTTAAGGAGTGACAATATTGCTTCAATTTTACAAAAAATGGAACTAAATTAAAACTAAAAACAAATATAGGGACCAAATTGAATCATTTTGACACGTGGCACAACTGTGAAGAGATACATGTAAAAAATAAAATAAAATTTAAATTTAAAAAAATTCAAAAAAATTCAAAAAAAATTAAAAATTCAAAAAAAAACCTTAAATTGACATGTGGCGTTGACTTTAACACCATCTGGTCAAACTAATGGTAAGGATTGTAACACCCCATTTAATTAATAGCAGAAATTAAAGGAAATGTCACGTCATAATAGCATAGCAGCGCAGTCTTACATGTTTTCCACAAAACGCCTCACAATGAAACGAGGCATACCAAGACGTTAACTAAGCAGACACGAAAAGCCAAACAGAAATAGAAGTTTAGCGGGTATCCAAAATACATGGATCATAGCCCCCAAAGAAAGCTTATAACATAACAAAATCCAGCCCAAATGGCTAAGCAGCAGAGTCACCATTCCCTTGTTGACCACGAGGACCTCGCCCATCTGCTCCCATCAATTTAATCGATGATCATCGCAAGAAGAAGAACCACATACAAGATAACCAGACAATAAACAAGGTAAGCTAGAGTAAAACAGTTCATCAAGTAGCCACACATCAATGCACAATCCAACATTTGATATATATCGCCCAAACATGTTCTGACTTCACAAACAATACACTAGACACTAACTCCACTCATCCGGATACGTATAGTCTGGTCGGATTCAGCGGATGCTTGCACTTGTGGTGGATACCTCTGCTCACCCCCGAGCTGCTCACCCCCGAGCTATATGTTACAAGTGTTACAATGAATCCATTTCCCTCACCACAGGAGACAGTCTGCTCTAAATGAGACTAACTGACTCCTTAGAGTGTCAGGATGCAACCTTACCTTGAATCCTTACTAGACTATACAGATGGGGCACCACCATGAACACCCACTAAAAGGGGTCATGGAATTACGTCCCGGCAACTGAAGCGCGACCCCGGAAGTCTCACCTAGAGACTCCAAGGAATTACACACTAACACGGACTGAAAATCATACATCACAATGAGAGAACATTAATCATGATTACAATTTCGTACCAACCCCTAAAAATGAATCCTCATTAGTATCACATGTTAAATCCATACCACTGGTCATTACTACCCCATGAGTCTAGGGCTCGTCTCATATCAATATCATGCCTCTTCAATTACAACCCACTTATCCATTTCACATGCCAAGATCCCTCAATCACATTTATACAATTTATAACACAGATCATACCATGCCTTTCAATTCACAAACTTCATACCTCATACAAAACACATCATAACCAACAATCAAATTACCAATTTAAGAGAGTCATCCAACCTGCAGCGTATCTCGCTCAAGCCAAGAGCCCTCGCTCAAGCGAGAGGGGTATTCTCGCTTAGGCGATAGACCCTTGCTTAGGCGAGATCGCGACAAATGCTGGGATTCCCTCGCAGGCTCGCTTAGGCAAGTCCTGGCTCGCCTGGGCGAGACAACCTCTCGTCCAACAGTGGCGTCCCTCGCCTGGGCTAGACCACAACAACGTTCCAAGCCTTCACTCCTCCTCGCTTAGGTGAGTGGCTCTCGGCTGAGCGAGACTGGCCTCGCTCAAAACCAGAGTCCTCCGCCTGGGCGAGTTACTCTAGCCTGGGCGAGATTGACAGATCTCAGCACTGCCTTTCCTGCAACAGTCACATATCCACACCTAAGCAACAGTCCAAGATCGTTGGCACATTCATCACAAACATACAGTTCATGCAATACCCAACAAACATCAAAACCAGCCAGAAAATCGTTCAAGACTTGAAAACTCTAACTTCCCCGTACCTGGAAAAGTTTAGCTAAGACCCCGATGGCACGACCACGAGTGCAACAGCTCTAAGGATGAACTATGGGCTGAAATAGGGATGGGACAGAACCAGACAAATGACGTTAACAGAGGCTTTTAACCGAAATCATGAAAAGATGGTAAAGAAGGAAACTAGTACGGCTAGAAGAGATACTTACATGGAGCACAAGTTCTCTTAGCTCAACGTGATAGTGGAAGAAAAACCCTAGCGGAGGGGGTTGACGGTTGCAGTTTAGGTTCTCTGAAATGAAAGGAAAATGTGACTTAGGGCAACTAAGAAGGGTTTTATCTACTGGGACAGCCCTTAGGCCCACTTACAAGGGCAGCCCTTTAGTTTAGGGCAGGAAGATAAGGAATAATATTAACGGGCCTTACAAGGATTAAATTGAATCATTTTTAAGAAAATGATGACCAAATTGAGCAAAATAAACTTGAGGACCAAACTAATCTTACTTGACAAATAAAAGGACCAAAAGAGTAATTTAACCTAAAATAAAATGAAAACTCTTTTCAAATTCATAAAAGTAAACATCTCACCATGACCAACATAGTAACTGAAGAACATTTCATCTTGAGTACTAACTACTCATTTAAATTTCCAAGGTTATACCTTCAACTACAAAAATCAAATATTTATTTATCATAAGTCTTATTTTGATGTTAAATCATATAATTATATAAATAAATAAGTAGGATTAGTGCATAACTAAAAATAAATAAAGAGGACCAATACGTGACTAGAGATCAATATAAATAAATAAAAGAGGGTAAATATAAATTGAATAAATAGGACCAATGCATAACTAGAGATGAATATAAATAAATAAATAAGGACGAGAACTAAGTATAAGTTAGAATGAGATTAGGGGCACCTCACTTAAACTAAATATAAAAATAAAAATAATTATGAAGAGATAAAAAATAATAATAAAAGTAAAAAGGTAAAATGATAATGTCTCCTCCCCTTATCTCATTTATTGTGGAAGATATACCAAGATTATATTGAGACTATGATGATATATTTTCTATTTTCTTCGCTGCACTCACACCACCTATCTCTTGTACTAGATTAACTTGATGAATAATTTCAAAGTACTAAACTCTCTTTGTTTTTGGTTTTTACCTCCCCCTGCATTCCATAACCCTTCACCTATTTATACTACTCAAGTAATGATTAGTGTTAGTTTTATTTTAACCAAATTCTTTTAACACTAGGCCAATTACATTGCTAACTAAACATTCGTTCCTAATATTTTATTTTCAGATGGAGGAGCATTTATTTCTATTCCTTCAATGTTTACATGCTTTTATTACGTGCGTTTATATATATATATATATATA